>ENA-UOUJ01000600-UOUJ01000600.1-activated-sludge-metagenome-genome-assembly--contig:-NODE-600-length-22795-cov-3.647010_pt1 | contig 22795 bp, 24 predicted proteins | sample MGYA00249839_ERZ747224 | MGnify/ENA primary metagenome ERZ747224 (study PRJEB28782, sample SAMN03220277) | activated sludge metagenome | biome: wastewater; feature: sewage sludge; material...
CGATTTCTTGTACTTCTTTCATGTTTTAGGAGATAAGCTGATTTACTTCTTGCCAGGTACCTGCTGCTTTTATTATTCCATTTTCGAGAAACACAACTTTGTCACAAGCCGCTGCCACCGTTTCATCATTGCTGATAAGCACAGTAGTGATTTCTTTTGTTTCGTGCAGTAGGTAGTTTTTTATGCGAGTCGCATCTTCAGTTTCCAATCCTGTCCAGGGTTCTTCCAGTAGCAAAAGTTTGGGCTGATTTACCAAAGCGCGTAACAAAAGAATTTTCTTCACGATTTTCCCAGCCAGGTGTTGTCCATTGTTTTTTACCTGCATATCGTATCCTTCGGGGCTATGTTCTATAAAATTTTGCAAACCAACAATAGCAGCGAGTTGTTGTACCTCTGCAAGCCGCGATGTGTCGCTATTCATCAGAATATTTTCCAGCAATGTACCTTCAAATATTTCCTGCTGGTACAAAACGATGCCGGTATGAGCGCGAAGTGAACGAACATCGTAACTGTTAGCCGACAAGCCATTGATGGAGAAGCTACCCTGATACGGACGGTAACTACCGGTTAGAAAACGAAGCAATGTGGATTTGCCCGCACTATGCACTCCCATTACACATACTTTCTCTCCCGCTTTCAGTTCGAGGGAAATATTTTTTAGCACAGACTTATCATCTGTAAAACCAAACGAAACATCTTTCAGACTTAAGGAAATTCCATTTGAAGCATCTAATTGCTGATGACTTTCTTCTTCCTTTTTTTTATCGGTCAACTTACTTATTTTCTCCAGCGAGGTCATCACATCATATACCTGCTCCAGGTTCAACACCAATTTTTCCACCGAGTTGATCACCATGATAATTACGATTTCTGCTGCAATAAACTGCCCGATATTCAATTGCTGATTCACTAGCAATACAGCCCCTACAATCAACATGGCCGCGGTAATAGCTACTTTAAATCCAATAAGCGTCCAATATTGAAACAGCAAAATCTTGAAATGCTCTGTGCGTGATTGTAAATAGCGCTGCACATATCCGTCCGTTTTTTGAAGATGAAGAGAACCGTTTTTAGAAAATTTGAAAGAGATCACTGCTCGTGCAAGTTCCTGAAGATAGGCTGCCACTTTATACTTGTGCGTGCTTTCTTCAAGACTGGTTTGAAATCCACGACGGCCAGAGAAACGCAAAATCATAAACACAACAAGCATTAACAGCGCACCAAATAAAATAAACACTGGATGATAGAAGGAAAGCAGAATTAGCCCAAATATCATTTGCAACATTGCAGCGGGTACTTCCAGCAAAATTTTCGAGATGCCTTTTTGTAGCGAAATAGTATCGAAAAAGCGATTCACAAGTTCGGGCAGGTAATAGCTGTCTGCATTTCTAAGATCAAGTTTGGGAATAGAGTGGGCGTACTGAAAAGAATAGCGCACAAATAACTGTTGCTGAATCTTCTCAATGATTTTCATTTGGTTCACATGAAGCTTACCATTAATCAACACTCCTACAACTACAAAAATGATTAGTAAAACAATAGACGTGGAAATAGAGCCACCTAACACAAAGCTGATAATGGATTGAATACCCAACGGCACTGACAATTGCAACAGCCCCATAAGAATGGCATAGAAATAAATGGAGCTAATCTCTTCCTTTTCATACTTGAGTATTTCCTGAAACTTTTTTAGGGAGCTTGCCATGCGACAAATCTATTTACGAAAATTAGAAAATAATAGCTTTACTATCGTAAATTAACAAAATGCTATCATGATGATTGTTGGCGTTAGCGCAATTGGTAAAGCACTCCTGTCATCAAAGAAATATGTCGGTTAGGTTCGTGAAAATTTCCCTCATCTCTCAGGTACTTATCAAACGGTTGCATCTTAAAACTTAGAGCCGATGAAATGCTGATGCGCTTGCTAATGGGTATGACATGAGTATAGTGCATACCTACAAATAAAGCAACGTCATTCCCTTTATAAAAATCAGAAACGATAGGTCCGCTGTCAAACTCAGTGCGGGTAGCCATTCTATCAAACGAAATTCGGGGTATTAGAGAAAAGCCCAGAAAGCTCTTCATGCCCGTTAGCTTCGGAAAAAAGTAGGAAATAAGCGGATAGGTTACATCATACTGAACCAAAATGGTCGTTTCTAAAAAATTTGACCGATGGCTTGAATACGTTGTAGCAACTTCATTTTTCACTTCCTTCTCATATTGCATTTCGTAGGTGCCAAAACTTACTTCAGCAGTGAAATCTTTAGTCAGATTTTTTCTAAAAAAGATTTCCTTATTCCACGTAAAATGATTGCCAGGCGCATATTTAAGCGAACCTTGTCCTATCCGGTTTTTTGTAAACCACATGCCCACACCTTGTCTCACACCCACAAGAGTTTGTTGCGCCCGCGCCTGTGCGAAAATAAAAAAGCATAAGCAAAACAAAATCAAGGTTTTTGAAAACATAGTGGCTCTAACAAAATACATGCTGAATAGTTTAAAAATACTTAGAGATAGCCGATAATCCTAAATGGAGTGCATCGCAATTTTTTCGCTGAAAATAAGCCCTGAAAGGGCGAAATTTACTAACGATGGGTGCAGCCCATCGGTATGAATGTGTTTTTTAAAAAGCGGGCACTATAAGGAATTTCTGTTTTGACAACCCCCGTCTTTGAATAACTTTGCAGTCCATTTCCATAATTACATGCAGCCATCTGTAAAAATCTTCTCAGGTACCAACTCACAGTACCTTGCTGAGAAAATTGCAAAATCATTCGGGAAAAAATTAGGCAAACTTGACATCCCAAAGTTTAGCGATGGCGAATTTCAGCCCGTTTATCAGGAAAGCATACGCGGAGATTATGTTTTTCTCGTTCAGTCAACATTTGCACCGTCCGACAATTTGATGGAATTGCTAATGATGATAGATGCCGCCAGAAGAGCCTCTGCCGGTTACATCACTGCCGTCATCCCTTACTATGGTTTTGCACGTCAGGATCGGAAAGACAAGCCCCGTGTTTCTATTGCTTCAAAACTTGTCGCAAATCTGCTCACCACTGCCGGTGCCGACCGTGTTATCACAATGGATTTGCACGCACCGCAGATACAAGGCTTCTTCGATATTCCCTTAGATCACCTTGAAAGCCTTGCAATTTTCATCCCATATATTGACAACCTGAAGATCGAAAACCTTATCTTCGCGTCCCCCGACGTAGGAAGTACCAATCGTGTGCGCGAAGTAGCCAAGTATTTTGAGCTTGATATGGTCATTTGCGACAAGCAAAGAAAACGAGCAAACGAAGTAGCAGAGATGACAGTGATAGGAGAAGTGAAGGGGAAAAACGTAGTTCTTATTGACGACATCTGCGATACCGCAGGCACCCTTAGCAAGGCTGCACAAGTGTTAACGGAAAAAGGAGCGCTATCGGTCAGGGCATTTTGTACCCATCCCGTATTGAGTGGCAACGCTTATGAAAATGTCGAAAAATCTTTGCTCGAAGAACTGGTAGTGTGCGATCCAATACCACTCCGCAAGCAAAGCCCTAAAATAAAAGTATTACCCTCGGCAGAACTTTTTGCAGTAGCCATCCGCAATACTTTTGAAAACAAATCAATAAGCTCTTTGTTTGTACACGGAAGAAGGAAGTAATTTGATAATTTGATGATTTGGTAATTGAAATATTGAGTAATTAAGTTATTTGGTCATTACGTAATTTGGGTCATAATCAAATTATCAAATTGGGTCATTATCAAATTAAACACTGTTTATACAACAAAATCCGTCCCCTAAAAAGGGCAATCTTTTAAAATCAGTTTTCAACGACCCGGATGTTCGACGGATATTTCAACCGGCGCTGAAAACAAAAAACAAAAAAAATGAAAAGCGTAAAAATTGAAGGAACAACCAGAACCGAACTTGGCAAAAAAGCTACGCGCCAACTTCGCTCTGAAGGCATGGTACCAGGCGTTATCTATGGCGCAGAAAACATTCACTTCGCAGCCCCCCAAATCGCATTCCGCACCCTCGTTTACACACCCGAGTTTCAGCTCGCAGAAGTAACCGTAGAAGGAAAAACACACCGCTGCATCCTAAAAGATCTCCAATTCGACGTAGTAACCGACGAACTCAACCACGTAGACCTATTAGAACTAAATGACGAACGCAAAATCATAGCAGAACTACCCCTAAAATTCACCGGCACAGCAGAAGGCGTAAAAGCAGGTGGACGCTTCGTCCCAAAGCTTAAAACACTAAAAGTCCGCACCTACCCCAAGCACCTCAAAGAAGCAATAGAAGTACCCATAGACAAACTTCAAATTGGTGAAAACGTCCGCGTACAAGACGTAATCGCAGACAATATGGAAGTAATGAACTCCCCACGCATACCCGTCGCCTCCGTAGTCACCACCCGCGCCCTTCGCCAAGCCGAAACTGAAGAAGCAAAAGCAGCGAAGAAGTAGTAACAACCAATTTTCAAATAAGAAAAACCACCCTGCAAAGAGTGGTTTTTTTACTTCTTAGGAAGTAAAAAGAGCTCAAAAGACTTTGGTGTTTTTCAGTGGCACTCTGCTACGGCTACCATGTGTGGGTAGTCTTCGTCTTTTAGTAATTAAAGTAACTCTTCCAGAAATTTAGAACTGTTTCCATCTCTCGTCGAAAACTTAATCTTTTGCCATCACTCTTCTCAATCTCCAGACGCGGTATATCAAAGTCATCACTAAAGTCTGCTGCTGAAAATGTTCCGGCATGCTTCCGTGTATCTCTTATATCAGCTTTCGGCTTGCTGACAGTTAAGTGTTTTGTCGCAGTAGCTAAGTCATGCATTATTTTTAATGATGCGCATCTTGGATATAATGCTTCTCTGAAATTACTTAAATCGGTAAAATTATGTTTACACTTATCATTCTCGAATGCCCAATCAATTAAGTGCCATGCAGATGTTGCAACACGTTGCGCTTTGGGAATTGATAAGTCATCATCCATATATTCTTTATATTCAGACAGAAAAGAAGCATACTTGTCTTCAGCAGTATCTTTTCCAAAATTTAGCGAACCCATATTCAATTGACATCTTTAGAGCCTTTTAAGGTTATACTCAACCCAAATATACATAACTCCATTCGCAGAATAGCCCCACCATTTCACCTACCTTTACCCCCTGTATTAAACCAAAACAATAAGACTTATGAAACGTAATGCAACAGCAGTATGGAAAGGCACCGGCAAAGAAGGAACCGGCACTATGAAAACACAAAGCGGCGTATTAGACAATGCCCAATACTCCTACACCACCCGCTTCGAAAACGGCACAGGCACCAACCCCGAAGAGCTAATGGCAGCCGCACACGCAGGTTGTTTCTCTATGAAATTATCTTTTGTATTGCAGGCCGCAGGCTTCACCGCAGAAGAGATCCACACCGATTGCCACATCTCGCTCGAAAATGGCGCTATCGCCAAAAGCGAATTGATAGTACGTGCCACCGTGCCAGGCATTGATGCAGCAAAATTTCAGGAATGTGCAGAAGATGCAAAAGCAAACTGCCCAGTATCAAAAGCATACAACTGCGAAATAACGCTCGAAGCTACACTGGCTTAAACCTCCGTCGAAAAAGAAGGAACAGAAGGGTGGTGTTTGCCATCCTTTTTGTTTTATTAAGATGATAGTCGTCATTTACAACTTAATTATTCTTTAATAAAAATTAATTGAGCATTCGTACCTCTTATGCACATCAAAGCATTATTGTTCTCCACAAAATAACCCGCTGAAAGCCCTACCCGCACACTGATTTACGCTGTTGTTTATTTGGATTTGCAGTCGCAATTTTGGATGGTAAGGCAACCATTTCACACAACACTTTTATCCGTTGCACTACCTTAAAACATCATTAGCCATCTAAGTTTCACAATGAGTTATAAAGCTTTCGCCAGAATGGACATTGCCATTATAGGCAATGAGGCAACTACAGTAACCCTCGCCCAGGGATTGGCATTTGCGGGACATCGGATTTTTATAGGAACCAATGAAAATGAAGTTGAAAAGCTTGAACTCCTCACACAGCAGTTCGATAATATTTTGGTAGCTACCATTGCCGATGTAGCACCCAATGCAGACATTATTATTATGGCCACCACACCTGATAATGTTAGAGAAGCAGCCTATTTGCTTGATGATGTTCGGAAGAAAGTGATAATTGACATCAGCTACATGAACAGTCCCAATAGTACAAATTACCTCAATTCTCTCAGCGCTATTAAGGCAATTACTGGTTCACCTTATCTTGTAAAATGCTTCAATGCTGCGGGTTTTAGTCCTTCACCAAAGCAAGCAAAAAATGATGCTATCAATATGTTTCTTGCAGGAGACAATCTGAAAGCTAAAGAAATTGCGAAACTCATTGCGCGTGATCTTGGCTATGCCGAATGTCATGATTTTGGAGGAAGCGACTCTGCCTCTCTCCTAGATGAAATGGCCATCTGCTACCATCACCTCCTCACCAGAAAGCAAGGCGAAAAAATTGCCATTCGCATCACAAAAGGTTAGAAAATATTTTACCAGCCACTTGCCAGCACATCTGCAATGTGCATCGTTTTTATGGGGTAGTTGTACTGGTCTATATAGCCTTGCAAGTGCATCATGCAGCTTACATCTGTAGAGATCATGTATTGCGCGCCGGTTTCCAAAGCACTCATCACCTTTGTTTGCGCCATGCCAATTGATATAGGTTCGAATTTCACGGAAAATGTTCCTCCAAATCCGCAGCAGGTTTCACTTTCTTTCATTTCCAGAAGATCCAGTCCCTTTACATTTTGCAATAGTTTTCGTGGACCTTCTTTAATACCACATTCCCGCAAAGCACCGCACGCATCATGATAGGTAGCTTTACCACTCAGCTTTGCACCTAAGTGTTCTACATTTAAAATCTTGGTTAGAAATTCTGTAAACTCATAAATATTACCAGATACCCTATTGCTTAAGTTGTGTTCGGAGCTATTCTCAAATAGTTTCTCATAATAATTACGAACATAGCCCACACACGAGCCGCTTGGTGCTACAATAAAACCCTCACCATTCATGTCGTTCAAAAATTTCTTTCCTACCACCTTTGCCTCATCACCATATCCGGCGTTGTAGCCTGGCTGTCCGCAGCAAGTTTGCTTTGGGTTGTAAGTCACAGTGCAACCCACTTTTTCTAACACCTTCACCATATTCATTCCCGTTTCAGGATAAAGCTGATCTACAAAGCAGGGTATGAAAAGTTGTACTTTCATTTGAGGAGATTGTGAAGACGTTAGTTGCGAAGTTGAATTTTTTTCAAGGTGGTAAAGTTAATCTCTTAAAAGAAAACCAAAACGAGGTAACTGAAAAACTTAACCTTTTTATCCCTTTACCCTTTTACTTCTTACCGCTCACTGCTCACCCCTTCTACAAATCTGTATCATTTTCAGAGCGGTTAAAGCAGCCTCCTCACCTTTATGTCCGTGTACCCCGCCGAGGCGTTCCCAGGCTTGGGTTTCATTATCTAAAGTAAGGACACCAAAAATTACGGGGATAGGGAGCGTAAGATTCAGTTGGGTGATGCCTTCTGTTACTGCTTTACATACATATTCGAAGTGAGGTGTGCCCCCTCTTATCACGGCACCAAACGCTATAATAGCTTCGGGACGTAATGCTGCGCTTTGCGATTCATAATAATTCCATAAACTACGGCAACCAAAAGGTAATTCGAAGCTGCCAGGTACCGCAATCTTCTCAACAATCGTGGCAATGAACTGTTGGACAATTCTCTCACAACCCCTTATTTGTTCTGCAACTATTTTATCATTCCATTCGGTGTAAACAACAGCAAGCTTTGCGTTTGATAGTGCTTGTAAAGAGTGAGTATTGAAGAGAGATTCACTGTTCTGAGATTGTGCCATAAGCCGCAAAAATAAAAGGTAATAATGAAAGCTGTATGGAAGAAGATTATCAACCTCAAAGCGGAAATTGGCTCAAAAAAAAAGGTAAAAAGCTTTTGTGCTTCTTACCTTTTTAGATTTCTTTAGTTTCCTATGTTTAGTCCAGCACTCCTAAGCGAGCAAGGTGCTTGTCTATTTCACGTGCTTGCATACTTAGTGGATATTCGTCGCGTATGCGCTTGTAATTTTCTTTTGCTTTATCGGCCTGGTTGTTCATTTCATAAGCCATTGCAGCGCGGTAGAGATATATGGGAGTTATGAGATTGTCATCTTTATTAGCAGCAGCTTTGTTGTAGTATTCAATACCTTCTTTTACGTTGTTGTTTTCCATGTACGCATCGCCAAGTGCGCCGTAGGCTACATACTGCACGTTGGTGCCTTGTGCGTCAAATTCTTTAAGGTGTTTGATGGCATTTTTAGGATCGTTCATTTGGAGGAAGGAGATACCTGCATAGTATTGAGCCAGGTTTCCGGCTTTTGTACCACCATATTTCTTAATGATCTGTAGAAAACCCTGGTGTTGTCCGTCACCATTCAATGCCTTATTTACGGAGTCTTGCGCAAAATACATTTGTGCATAAGATATAGCGTTTGATGCTTTAGTTTCTTTAGGCTCTTTAATAAATTTCTGATAAGCGAAAAAACCTATTACTGCTGCAAGAACAACAAAAATGGCAGTGTTGATGCGTTTTTTATTTTGCTCGTATTTATCCTGAATTGTTTCAAGCGGGTTGGTTTCTTCAATAGTGGTTATGCGTTCTGTACCAGGTTTGTTTCTTACGGTATTTGCCATTTTATAAAATAGAATTCGGAATTAAGAAGTAAAAATAGTTTGGAATTTGTAATTGTAATTTGAAATTTAATCCATGATGTAAGGATAGTCGTCTTCAACATAAATATCCTTATACATTTCACTGTCATCAGGATAAGGACTCTCTTCCGCGAAGCGCACACATTCTTCTACCTCGCCGCGCACTTTTTCATTTATTGCCTCTATCTGTTCTTCCGTAGCCCATTTATTGTTCATTATTGTTTTCAGTACCTGATTGATGGGATCTTTTTCTTTGTACTCTTCCAGTTCTTCTTTTGTGCGGTACTTTGCCGGGTCGCTCATCGAGTGCCCACGGTAACGGTATGTTTTTATTTCGAGGAAAGTAGGTCCACCTTTTTCTCTCGCACGCTTTACGGCTCGTTCTATGGCTTTGTGTACTTCCTCGCAACTCATTCCATCTACTGAATCAGCAGGCATGTCGTAAGCATCTGCAAGACGATAAATATCCAACACCTTCGATGTGCGCGATACAGAAGTGCCCATAGCGTAGTGGTTGTTTTCACAAATAAAAACTACAGGCAGGTTCCAAAGCATAGCCATGTTGAAAGACTCATGCAAAATTCCCTGACGGGCAGCGCCATCTCCAAACAGACAAATGGTTGCACGGTCGTTGTTCAAATATTGGTCGGCAAATGCAATGCCTGCACCCAAACCAATTTGCCCGCCTACAATACCATGTCCGCCAAAAAATCGTTTTTCCTTAGAAAAAAAGTGCATCGAGCCGCCTTTCCCTTTTGTGCAACCTGTTGCCTTTCCATAAAGCTCCGCCATACACTCGTTGGCAGTAATTCCTTTTGCGATTGCTAATCCATGATCGCGATAAGCTGTGATTACATTATCATCATCGCGGATTGCCGTCATCATTCCAGCAGCTACTGCTTCCTGACCAATGTACAAATGGCAAAATCCACGGATTTTCTGCATTCCATATAACTGTCCTGCTTTCTCTTCAAAGCGACGCAGCAACAGCATTATCTCATACCAGTATAAATACGTTTCCTTTCCGAATGGAGTCTGCACGGTTTTTCTAAATTTGTGCGAAAATATAAAAACTTTCGTTCGTTCCGCCGCACTTGAATACGATAAAGAAAATAACACTCATACAGTTTAGGAACTATACTTCGTCATCTTTCGATTTTGTTGCTCCTATTACCTGCATTACCGGAGCCAATGGCAGCGGCAAAACCAATTTGCTCGATGCTATTTATTACCTCTGCTACACCAAAAGCTATTTTTCTTCTACCCAGCAAAACAGTGTAAAGAAAGGGTGCGACGGGTTTAAAGTAGAAGGTGTTTTTTCAAAAAATGATGAGCGGGTAGAAGTAATCAGTTTTAAATGGAAGAATGGCAAGAAAGAAATTGCTGCCAATGCTGTAGAATACGAAAAACTCACAGACCATATCGGAAAATATGCTGCCGTAATGATAGCCCCTGACGATCTGGAAATTATTAATAGCGGAAGTGAGATTCGCAGGAAATGGATGGACGGTATTCTCGGGCAGGTGGACAAACAATATCTTGAAAGCCTCATGCACTACCAACGCGTGCTTTTACAACGAAATGCCTGGCTGAAAATTCACACCACCAACCCACCGCCCAACGATGCAGAACTCGAATACTACAACACTCAGTTAGCCACCCACAGCCAATATATTTACACCCACAGAAAAACTTTTATCGAAACATTCACCCCATTGCTCGAAGATTTTTATCGCAAGCTATCATCGGGTAGAGAAACCATTAATGTAGCTTACCACTCCGATTTGCACCGGCAACCCCTGCTTCCCTGGCTACACGAATCCTTTCAGCACGACCTCCGATTGCAACGCACCCTAAGAGGCATTCATAAAGACGATCTCCTCTTTTCCTTCAATGAAACAGACCTGAAACAATTTGGCTCGCAGGGGCAAAAAAAGAGCTACCTATTTGCTCTAAAACTCGCACAATACGCTTACCTCGCTAAAAAGCTCAACTACCTACCCATCTTACTCCTCGACGATATTTTTGAAAAGCTCGACCAAAGCCGAATGGAGGCGCTGCTGCGCATTATCCGGGGTGAAAACTTTGGGCAAGTAGTGCTAACCGATACACATGTAGATAGGGTAGTGCAGACTTTCGGCACAGAGGAAATGCTGGAATTCATTAGGCTGTGAGGCAACGCAAATATGTCCGCCAGCAACTTTCACCAATTCATTACCCCTCCATCTCGCTTCACTGCGTTGTGCCATCCGCCAACCCTTGTAAATGCCTGCTTCGGTTTGTATATTTGTTCGATGTTTAGAGTGATTGAAAGCGGACGCTTAGACCAGATGAGCGACAAAGAAAAAATCAGTTTATGAAGCAAGTGCTATCTGTTATTTTGACTTTGTTATCCTTCTTAGTAAAGGGACAGCCACTGAATCAAAAAGTTGTGCGTTATAGTACAGGAGAAGTGAAAGAAATCTACCCAATGAGGAATAACAAAATAAATGGCTGGGTTCAGTTTTATGCAAAGAATGGTGTCAAGTGGAAAGAGTTTGAAGTTCGAGAAAATAAGCCGATTGGCATGGTTAAGCGCTATAACAATGAAAAGGAACTAATTGAAATGTATGAGTTTGATCATGAAAGAGAAATGCGACAAGGAAGGTGTGTTGAATTTCATGAGGGGAAGAAAAAAGGAGAGGGAAATTATCGAAATGGCGAAAAAGAAGGGGAATGGGTTGAATATTATGGAGAGACTACCGAAAAATGTAGATATTCTAACGGTGAAAAGAATGGTCCGTATCGAAAATTTAAGAAGAACAAACTAATAGAAACTGGAAAACATAAGGATGGGTGCCCCAACGACACAGTAAAAACCTTCAATGAGCGAGGTGCAATTATTAGAACAATGGTTTGGGCTAAGTGTCATGGTTATGAGATTCGTTGATTACACCCAACTGGTCTAAGCGTCTCGCTTAGACCCATTATACTGAAGCGCCCCGCTTCTGCCTCATAGTAGCAACTGCGATGAATGGTGCAACGCCGTCCTTCGACAAGCTCAGGATGACAAACTTCAATAGCATTCCCTCAAGCAGGGACAAAAAAATAATAGTGTGTTATTTCACACAGAGTACACGGAGTGAAGGAGGCGCAGAGTTTCTAAAATAATCCTTCTCCGTGTCCTCTTCCTCTCTGTGCGCTCTGCGTGAAACCTCTCCGTGCTCTCTGCGTGAAAAAGAACAGTTACCAGCCCAGCAGGTAGGCAAATATGAGCGGCGCTACTATGGTTGCATCGCTTTCTATAATGTACTTTGGGGTGGTGATATCGAGCTTTCCCCAGGTTATTTTTTCGTTGGGCACTGCGCCGCTGTAGGAGCCGTAGGAGGTGGTGGAGTCGCTGATTTGGCAGAAGTAGCTCCAGAAGGGTATGTCGTGCATTTCGAGGTCTTGGTAGAGCATGGGGACGACGCATATAGGGAAGTCGCCTGCTATGCCGCCACCTATCTGGAAGAAGCCGATGCCTTTGCCGGCGCAGTTGGCGCGGTACCAGTCGGCAAGCCATACCATGTAGTCTATGCCGCTTTTCATGGTGGTGGATTTTAGTTCGCCTTTTATGCAGTAGGATGCGAAGATGTTTCCCATGGTGCTGTCTTCCCAGCCGGGTACTATGATGGGGAGGTTTTTTTCGGCGGCGGCTATCATCCAGCTATGCTCTACGGGTATTTCGTAGTGTTCTTTCATTACGCCGCTTAGGAGGAGTTGGTACATGTACTGGTGTGGAAAGTAGCTTTCGCCTTTGTCGTTGGCATCTTTCCATAGTTTGTGTATGTGTTTTTGTATGCGGCGAAATGCTTCTTCTTCGGGTATGCAGGTGTCGGTGACGCGGTTGTAGCCTTGTTCGAGAAGATCCCACTCTTCTTGTGGGCCGAGATCGCGGTAGTTGGGTACGCGCTTGTAGTGGGAGTGTGCTACGAGGTTCATGATGTCTTCTTCGAGGTTTGCACCTGTGCAGCTTATTATTTGCACTTTGTCCTGGCGGATCATTTCGGCGAGCGATATGCCAAGTTCGGCGGTGCTCATGGCTCCGGCCAGTGTTACCATCATTTTTCCGTCTTCGAGTAGGTGGGTTTCGTATCCTTTGGCTGCATCTACGAGTGCTGCTGCATTGAAGTGGCGGTAGTGGTGTTGTATGAATTGGGAAACGGGGCCTTTATTCATGTTGAGTTATGTTTTTTTCTTTTTAAAAACAGAGACGCCACAAGTGCGTCTCTAATTGTTAGTGGTTATAATAAATTACTTACGCAACTTTAGTTCCTTCTGCTACAAATTTCTTTACCCAATCGGTAGTCATAGACTTTGGTCTCTCGAGCGGGAAACCGAGTGCGCGATCCCAGCAAAGACTTGCTAATACACCAAGTGAGCGGCTTACGCCAAAGAGTACGGTATAGAAATCTTCTTCTACCAATCCATAATGCTTTAGCAATGCACCTGAGTGTGCATCTACGTTTGGCCATGGGTTTTTGATTTTGCCTGTGCTTTCAAGAATTGCAGGAGCAACCTCGTACACATTCCAAACTGTTTTTACGGTACAGTCGTCTGGGCAGTGGGTTTTTGCAAACTCCATTTGTGCGGTAAAACGAGCGTCGGTTTTGCGGAGAACGGCGTGTCCGTATCCTGGTACTACTTTTCCTTCTGCAAGTGTTTGTTTGATGTAGTCGGCAATCTGTTCTTTAGTAGGTTCCTGCGTTCCGATTTTTTCCTGTAGTTCTTCTATCCAACGGATTACTTCCTGATTAGCGAGGCCGTGTAAGGGACCTGCAAGACCCGTCATACCGGCCGTGAAGGAATAATAAGGATCGCTCAATGCAGAACCTACAAGATGTGTAGCGTGTGCAGATACGTTTCCTCCTTCATGGTCTGAGTGGATGGTGAGATAAAGGCGCATTAATTCTGCGAAGCTTTGATTGTCGAAGCCAAGCATATGTGCGAAGTTGGCACTCCAATCGAGCATTCCATCGGGTTGAATATGCACTCCGTTCTTGTACTTGCGGCGATAGATGTATGCGGCAATGCGGGGAAGACGCGCGATTAAAGTCATAGTGTCTTCATACACATAATCCCAATGATCTTTTTTGCTGATTCCTTCTTCGTAAGCTTTTGCAAATTTTGATTCGGTTTGCAAAGCAAGGATAGCAGCGCAAAACTGAGTCATAGGATGCGCAGAAACTGGCAATGCTTCAATTACTGCAAAAACATGATTAGGCACATGCGACCGGCGCGCCCACGTAGCAGAGATATGATCTACATCTTCTTTCGAAGGCACCTCGCCCACCAGCATCAAGTAAAACAAACCTTCAGGCAATGGCTCATTTCCACCTTCTGCTTTCGGAAGTTTTTCACGAAGCTCCGGAATGGAATAACCACGAAAACGGATGCCTTCATTTGCATCAAGCAAAGAGGTTTCAGTAATTAATCCTGGAATACCGCGCATACCCTGATAAGCCTGTGCAAGTGTTACCTTGTCTAAAACCATATTTCCATGCTCTGCAATCAATGTCTTAATTTCCTGAGAGAGTTGATCTGCTATAGCCTTGAAGCTGTCTTTAACGTAGCCCATTTCTGTTGGTGATTTAACGATGCAATTTTTTTTTGCGCCACAAAGGTAATAAAACAGACCGTTCGCAAAACCCGTAAACATAGATAGTGTTTATGCAGCTTCGTAGTCTGGTAATACAGAATATTAAACCGTTTTGTTAAGATTTACCCATCTGAATTACTGGGAGAGAAAAGAGTGTCAGTACTAAAAAGCCTGTACAAATTTCTTTGCACAGGCCACCGTTGATTTGGTTAAATGACGGAGGCAAAACTAAAGGAATAATTGCGAAGAGCTGCAAAAGCTTTTAGCGCTGATGAACTAATTGTAAATGGCATTTGTACGAATTACAGTGATTAGTTGCAGGTGGCTATTATTTTTGCGGGAATGAAAAGTATAAAGTTGCTTTTGTCGGCAAGAAAAATCGCAGGAATTTGGGTGTCATTTGTATTTGCAATGCTGTTTATCCTCTCCGCCTGTACTGAAAATGACCATCCAAAAGTTGACCAGATAGAAATCAACTTGCAAACACAACGGCTTGACCAGGATATTGCCGATATTGACACAAATAATGTAGCAGATGGTTTACAAAAATTAAAAGAAAAGTATCCTGATTTTTTAGACTTCTATCTTGATACTCTGATGGGCTTTGGCATTCAGGGAAATTACACTGAAGCTGCTGCCGGCATTCAACTTGGACTAAAACCGTTTCTTGCTCATAAAGATATTCGCGGACTTTTCGACACAGTTCAAAAACACTTCCCTGATACAAAACAGATTGAGCAACAACTTGTGAAGGGCTTTCAATTCATGAAGCATTATTATCCCGATTACAGGATTCCCAAACTGATTTATTTTATTTCAGGACTCAACCACTGGTCGGTAATGACACTCGATACAACCCTGATAGGCATTGGACTTGATATGTATCTTGGCGATGGTTATCCATTTTACAGTGCAGTGCAGATTCCTCAGTACGTAGTAAGAAAATGCAAGCCGGAATATATTGCTGCCAATACTTTTCAAACAATTTACAGAGAGAAGCATCCCTTTGTTATGGAAGATAAAAACCTTCTTGATCTGATAATTCAAAGAGGTAAAGAACAATCCTTCCTAAACAAAATAATACCGCACACTCCTGATTCGATCAGGTTTGGCTTTACGCAGGCGCAGTTGAATTGGTGTGATGCAAATGAACCGGACATTTACAACTTCTTCATTACTAAAAACCTTCTTTTTGAAACCAGTCCCAACAAAGTGCACAGGTTTGTTTTTGATGGGCCAACCACAGCAGGCATGCCTCCTGAAAGCCCCGGAAATATCGGCTCGTGGCTGGGGTACAAAATAGTAACTGCATTTGTTGCACAACATGCCAAAATATCACTTCAAGAACTGCTTGCAAAAAACGATGCACAAAAAATATTGCAGGAATCGAAGTACAAGCCCAAGTAATACCACAACAACAATCTTCTTAATTATTCACACACAACAACAAAATGAAAAAGCTTCTTTTATTCTTATCGTTTTATGTTTTTTTTATGCAGGCAAATGCACAGCTTGCAAAAACCGAAGACCTGAAAAAATCGCTTGCAGTAGAAAACAAAGACACAGTGATGTGGGTGAAAGGAAGTGTGTTTAACATCGGCATCAACCAGGGTTTTCTGCACAACTGGGCAGCGGGTGGAGAGGTTGCCTCACTGACTGTTAACGGACAATTTAGTGGATTTTTAAACCGTGTTCTTCATCATCATATCTGGACAAATAATCTTGACATGACCTATGGATTATTTTACGGTTATTCCAACGCTTTCATTCCGCGCAAAATTGATGACCGAATTGATTTTACTTCTAAATATGGGGTACAGATCGGCAACAGTAAAAGTTTTTATCTCTCAGGCTTGTTCAACTTTAAAAGCCAGTTTACCAAAGGCTATGATTACAGCGTACCCAAATGGGATTCCTTTTCAACTTCTGAATTTTTATCGCCTGCTTATTTTACCGGCGCAATAGGAATTGATTACAGAAAAGGCAACAGCATCTCTCTATTCTTTTCTCCCATAGCAGCGCGGTTTACGGTTGCAGATCGTTACTACACATCCATGAGACCGGAAGGAATGTTCGGCATTCAATACAACGAAACTTCCCGGTTCGAATTTGGTGCCTATTTCACAGGAAGATATCAGACCGAGATCAACAAAAAGATATTGTTTAAAACCCGCGTTGATCTTTATACAAACTACCTTGCAAAAGACAAAAAAGATTCGCTGGGCGTAGTGGTTAAAAAAGACAATCCTGGAAATATTGATATTCTGTGGGACAATTTTTTCTCCTACAAAATGTCGAAACATTTAAGTCTTACGCTTGCGGCAACTTTCATTTACGACAACGATATTCCCTATCAAAGCACTTACACCGATCAAACAACGGACAACGAACTGAAAAAAGATGAACCGGGTGAAGGACTTGGTTGGTGGCAGGTAAAGCAAGTGTTGGCTGTAGGTTTTGAGTATCGTTTTTAACCATAGCTCGCACAGATAAATGCGTAGTTTCGAGTTTGCCCGTTATAGATTTAGTGTATTTGAGGCGTTCAGAAATAACTTATCAACCAATCAACCTATTGAATTATCGCGAAAATGTCAGCAAGCTATCAGATAAAATTGCCACAGTTTGAAGGTCCATTCGATCTTTTGCTTTTCTTTATTGAGAGAGATGAGCTGGACATTTACAACATTCCAATTCATAAACTCACAAAGGATTTCCTCGAATACATCCATCAATTAGAGTCTTTAAACATAGAGCTTGCCAGCGAATTCATCTTGTTTATTTCCACACTGATGCGCATAAAAGCCAAAATGCTGATACCACGCAAAGAGCTGGATGCACAGGGAAATGAAATTGATCCGAGACAGGAATTAGTGGACAAAATACTTGAGTACAAACGTTTCAAAGAAGCTGCCGAAGAAATGACCATCATGGAGGCTGAACGACTTTTGCAGCAAAAGCGTGGCAATATTCGTAAAGAACTTGAAGCGATAGGCGAGGAGTATGCCGAAGGAACTGAAATACAAACCGTCACCATGTTTAAGCTGATGCAGGCTTTTGAGAAAGTGATGAAGAAATTTCAGGATCGGAACAATAAGCCACAACACGTGGTTGTAAAATATAATTACAGTCAGGAAGGGCAGCGCGATTATCTGATAAACTACATGAGACACCAATCGAGAGCTGCTTTTGAAACTGTATTTTCCCAATGCCAGAACAGGATACACGCTATTTTTACCTTTCTCGCTATGCTTGAACTAATACAGCAAAAATTCTTTTCGATTCTTATTGGTTCGGGCAGAAATAATTTTATTCTTGAGTGGAACGACAATAGAGAAGAAGGCAGTGTTGCGGAGATTATCAATCCCGACTTTCCGGTTGCAGATATACCATAGAAAAGTGGCATGGTACTTGCCTTATAGGGTATGAACTGATATTTACAATATCAAAGAAGATTCCAGGCGCTGTCGGACAGATGACCTGGGATTCTTGTTTTAGGAAAGTTTCAAATTCTTATCTCATTCTCCCGATAATTCGCGTATCAGACACAAGTGTCATTGGAATTTCTGCTCCCGGAATAATCATTTTGCCTTTTACATTTTGCGTAAAACGACTATCCTGAATCAGACCTGTATTTACATCAATATCCATAGTGCCGTTCTGCGTTCCATTCATTTCAATCTGCATACCTTCAGTTTGTTTATTGCTCTGCGCTTTACTTTTAATTGCTGCCTTTATTTCTATATGCGCTACGTTGTTCGCCACAGAAATTAATTTATAATCGCTCACCACCTGCATCTCCATAAAACCCATTGCTGTAGTGTAAGTGCGTTGCCAGGTGTCGCCCGTTTTCACTGGTTTTTCAGGATATATATTTAATGATTGCTCCATCATTTGCCGTATGCTGCTATCGCTAAACTGGCTTTGCATATTACCACCGCTTTGATCACCACTTTCTACCTTCAGTATTTCACCTTTACTATTTACAACTATACTGAACGGATGATTTACAATTGCTCCTGCACCTGCAAGTTCGGCGGGTTGTTTTGTGCTATCCTCACTATCATACTCCATTTCCAGCCCATTGCTTGAAGATTTTATATAAAACCTGTCATAGTTCACCGTCAGCCTACTATTATTATCGGGTGCAGCTTCCACTTTGTAAGAAGATTGCAATTTCATGTGCTGACTTATTTCAGAATTAATTCCACTCATCTGTTGCTCAATAGTTTGCCGGGTATCCATCAAATAAACATAGTTAGCGCCCGCGCCAAACTTCAAACCCAGTGATACCGTATTATTTTCATTTTTGGTTTCGTTGCAACTCTGAAAAATAAAACCAATTACGAAAAGGAGGACAGAAATAGATCGAATCATAAGAAGGGGTGAAGATAAAAAAGAATAGACGAGAGATGAGAAGCGGCTTTTTGTTCGGGTAAAAAAATATAGTATCTCCCAGACGGATTTTTTGCTTTGGATAAATAAAAAAGCATGAAGCAACGCTGTGTTACTTCATGCCGTTTTTACGTTGTAATGAAATCTAATTTTTATTGATTGCCGCTATACCAGGTAGTTCTTTTCCTTCAAAAAACTCCAGCATAGCACCGCCACCGGTAGATACGTAGCTTACCTTATCCGTATAGCCAAACTTATTTACCGCAGCCACACTGTCGCCACCGCCTACAAGCGAGTAGGCTCCGTTGGCAGTAGCATCGGCTACCGCATCGGCAATAGTTTTAGTGCCGTTTTGAAATTTTTCCATTTCAAACACACCCATTGGTCCATTCCACAAAATAGTTTTCGAATCGAGAATTGCTTTGCTGAAATTCTCACAAGCCAGTTGACCTATATCCAACCCCATCCAGCCATCAGGAATTTCGGAGTTGTTGGCAGACGATGTGTTGGCATCGGCCGCAAATTTATCAGCAATAATGCTGTCGGTAGGTAAGTGAATGCACACACCTTTAGCTTCTGCTTTTTTCAGAAGATCCAATGCCATATCGAGCCTGTCTTCTTCGCAAAGGGAGTTTCCAATGTTGCAGCCCTGCGCTTTGAAAAAAGTGTATGCCATGCCACCACCTATGATGATGTCGGTAGCACGATTCAGAAGATTTTCGATGATGAGAATTTTATCAGAAACCTTCGCTCCGCCAATGATGGCAGTAAAAGGTTTTTCAGCATTGTTCATTACTTGCTCGGCAGCCTTTACTTCACTTTCCATCAGCAAGCCAAACATTTTTTTGTCGGCAGGAAAAAAATCTGCAATCACGGCAGTGGAAGCATGGGCGCGGTGGGCAGTGCCAAACGCATCATTCACGTATATATCTCCATACTTTGAAAGCTTTTCTGCAAATTCTTTGTCGCCTTTTTCTTCCTGTTTGTAATAGCGAAGATTTTCGAGGAGAAGCACTTGTCCGGGTTGCAGATTAGATGCTTTTTGCTGAGCATCTTCGCCAATGCAATCATCTGCAAACAACACTTCATTATTTAGTTTTTCGGAAAGATGGGCAGCCACAGGTTTCAGTGAAAAATCACCAAGTGTTAGGTGTGGTTTCTTTTCAATGTCTTTCAACGGACGGCCCCAGTGGCTCATTAAAATAACGCTTCCACCATCATCCAATACTTTTTGAATTGTGGGCAACGCAGCACGGATGCGCGTATCGTCAGTAATGCTTCCGTCTTTTATGGGTACGTTGAAATCAACACGGATTAATGCTTTCTTTCCTGAGAAGTTGTAGTTATTGAATTTGCTCATGAGATATAATTATTCGAGTTCGTAAACATTGATGTTAAATGAAGTAATAATTCTAATTGCTTTTGGCAAGTTGCTTTTTAGAAACTCAAACATCGCTTTATTTGAGCTATTGCCGGTTTTAATGTTTATGAGTTTAGGAGGCGAACCTCTTACTGCTAGTATTTCAGCAAAGTCAGAGTCTTTGGAAATGATTATTACATTTCCTTTTGCTCTTGCCTTTGCATATATATCCAAGTCGCTGGCAGCATTGAATCCTAAGATGTAAGAGGATTTTACCGTCCATCCAGTTTCCTCTTTTAGCCATTTTGCGATTATAGGAGAAAAGTTGTGATCAAGCCAAAGCTCCCAATCAAGCTGCATGTACAAAAACTACATTTTTGAGGCGTAGGGCTGCATAGTATAGCGCCGCTTGTATATCTTCTTTCTCAAGAATAGGATGCTCTTCTATAATTTGTTCAGCAGTCATACCACATGCAAGCAATTCCAAAACATCAGCTACAGGAAATCTCATTCCTCTAATAATAGGTCTGCCTCCAAAAATGCCGGGATTTGATGTGATTCTTGAAACTAATTTGCTTATTTCTTCATTAGACATAGAAACAGTGTTTCTACAAAAATAAGAAAGCCTGCTTAGTTAAATGTAAAACCGCAAAGCGCGCTTGTTTTTACGCACCTTGCGGTTGGAAAGTTTGTTTACTTTTTATTTTGAAATCAGTCCTGCAAAATATTTCACAGTGCGAACAAGCTGAGAAACATAGCTCATTTCATTGTCGTACCAGCTAACTGTTTTTACCATTTGTGTATCGCCTACAGTCATTACTTTGGTTTGTGTAGCATCGAAAAGTGAACCGAATGAAGTGCCGATAATATCGCTCGACACGATCTCATCTTCATTATAACCAAAGCTTTCGTTGGCTGCGGATTTCATTGCAGCGTTAATTTCTTCAGCAGATGTCTTCTTACCTAAAATTGTAACAAGCTCAGTCAATGAACCTGTAACAGTAGGAACGCGTTGAGCGCCGCCATCCAGTTTTCCTTTCAGTTCGGGAAGTACCAGTCCTATTGCTTTTGCAGCACCTGTACTATTCGGAACTATGTTTTCGGCAGCAGCACGTGCACGGCGTAGATCGCCTTTCGCGTGTGGAGCATCGAGTGTATTCTGATCGTTTGTATAAGCGTGGATAGTGCTCATGATGCCGGTAACAATGCCAAAGCTATCGTTCAACACTTTAGCCATTGGTGCAAGGCAGTTGGTAGTACATGAAGCGCAACTGATAATTGTTTCACTTCCGTCAAGTACATCGTGGTTTACATTGAAAACCACAGTCTTCATATCGCCGGTGGCAGGGGCAGAAATAACTACACGTTTAGCACCTGCGGTGATGTGCGCCTGCGCCTTGTCTGCATCGGTGAAAAAACCTGTACACTCCAGCACCACATCTACATTATGTTGTCCCCAGGGTATTTGTGCAGGATCTTTCTGAGCGTAGATTTTTATTTGCTGACCATTAACTGTGATGGCATCATCAGAGTGTGCTACATCTACATTAAAGCGACCTTGTGCTGTATCATATTTCAGCAGGTGCGCAAGTACGTTCGGCTTTGTAAGGTCGTTGATGGCTACAACTTCTATACCTTCCATGTTATAAATCTGGCGGAAAGCAAGGCGACCAATACGTCCGAAACCATTAATGGCAACTTTTATTGTACTCATTTTATGGAGTTGTTTAATTAAGATTTTTAAAAGTGCCGCAAAGGTAGGCGGTGTTATACTAATATCCAAAGTGGTTTGAAATCCTATCTGTACATTCCTTTCCCAAATAAATTTATAGAGATAGATTTGTAACACATTTTACACCGAATGGCATCACCCAACCGCAACGCGCACACCTTCCCCAAATATCGCTGGATAGAGAATGGGCATATTTTTCTATGGCTGATAAAAGACACCTGCTGGGCGCTTGAGTATAAAGTAGGCGGAGTATTAATGATATTTCCCACCATTATCGTAGCGTTTTACATCTTGTGGAAATCGTGGAATGTGCGCTCTGAAGTCTTTCACAACGGGGCAGTGTGCATTTGGATTATTGCAAACTCTGCATGGATGATTGGCGAATTTCTCCTCCACGATACAAGACCCGTAGCAGCCACATTATTTGCCCTGGGTTTGGTTTTACTCATTTATTACTACCTCCGTTTCTTCAAAAAAGACCAGCAACTACTACAGAAGAAAAACACCGCACCCATTTCCCAAAAAGAAACGCCCCAACCCGCGTATGCCGATGCGGAAGATTAATGGCTCACAGCCTTTAGCCCGATAATAGAACCTATAAGTGTGGTGATAAAAAACAATCGCCAGAATGCTACCGGCTCTTTAAAGAAAACGATCCCCACTATTACGGTTCCTACAGCGCCTATGCCCGTCCACACGGCGTAGGCGGTGCCCAGCGGCAAGGTTTGCGTGGCTTTGTAAAGAAGAAACATGCTTACACTCAAACTCACAAAAAAACCCACCATCCATACCAGCGATTCATTGCCCGATGTTTCTTTTGCCTTGCCCAGGCAGGTGGTAAATCCTACTTCAAACAGCCCCGCAATAATAAGTAGCATCCAATTCATGCAGCAAAAATAGGCTGTTGGGTTGGTTATGTACTC
>ENA-UOUJ01000602-UOUJ01000602.1-activated-sludge-metagenome-genome-assembly--contig:-NODE-602-length-22767-cov-3.508542_pt1 | contig 22767 bp, 19 predicted proteins | sample MGYA00249839_ERZ747224 | MGnify/ENA primary metagenome ERZ747224 (study PRJEB28782, sample SAMN03220277) | activated sludge metagenome | biome: wastewater; feature: sewage sludge; material...
TGGTCAGCGTGGTCATGAGCCAGGCGGCCGCCACGTCGTTCATCCACATGCAGGTGTTGGCGATCATCCAGACCACCCACAGCTTGCGGAAGACCGGTTCGAACAACGGCGCCCAGGGCGAGGACGAGGTCCTCGCGGAGGAGGGGTCCGGAAAGGTGTTGTCGGTCACGGGGCGCTGGCAGAGTGGGCGGCGTCAGGCAGGATACGCCGGCCGGCTGCTCTTGCGGGTTCGCAGGCCCATCGCACGCAATGCGATCCGAGTGAGTTCGGCGACGACCTCCTCGCGCGGCAGGCGTCCGTCGGGGTGGTACCAGGTATAGGCGAAACCCGGAATGCTGGCCGCGGCGAGCGCAGTGAGCCGAGTATCGCCGAATTCGGCCATGCCTTCGTTGCGCGCCTGCTCGAGCAGGGCGCTCATTCTTTCGTAGAACCGGTCGGCAAGCCGATGGTAGGCCTCGATGTAGGCCGGGCTGTAGACCTGCATCTCGCGATACGGCAGCGTGGCCGCCGGATGGTGGGTCAGGGTGACGCGGATCAGCCGCTCGATGCCCTCGGCCAGCTTCAGGTGGGCCGGCCGCGGGTCCGATGCATCGAAGTCCATCGCGCTCAGGCTCGCCACGGTCGGCCGCCAGGAGACGGTCTCGAACAGCTCGAGCTTGTCGCGGAAATAGTAGTAGACGTAGGGCTTGGTCACGCCGAGCTCGCGGGCGATCTGCTCGATCGTCGTCTCGGCGTAGCCGCGCTCGAAGAACAGCCGCGCCGCGACCGCGAGGATCCGCTCGCGCTTCTCGTCGGTGCCGACCGTCGCGGCGCGCTGACGTCCGGACGCGGCCGGCCGGTCCGCCGCAGACCGGCCGGCCGCGGGTGTGGGTTTGTTGCTACTCATGGGTAACCATGGGCAGGTGGTTTGCTACTCATGGGTAGCATCCTTTCATGGACGGCGCTATAGTTGCAAGCTGTGCCGCAACACAGGCACGGAGGAGAGCCCGCCGATGAGTGCCCCGCAACAGACGACCGCCGGCACCGGCGAGTTCAGGCCCCTGCACGAGATCCTGCGCGCGCACGCGCGCCGCCAGCCCGACAGGCCCGCCTACCTCTGGTATGGCCAGGCGATCAGCTACTCCGAGCTCGACCGCGCCAGCGACGGCTTCGCCGCGCGCCTGGCGCAGCTCGGCGTGGGCAAGGGCGATCCGGTGGCGCTCTTCATGCAGAACTGCCCGCAGTACGTGATGGCGCACTACGGCATCCAGAAGCTCGGCGCCGTCGTCTGCCCCTGCGGTCCGCTGAACAAGGAGCACGAGCTCGAATACCAGCTGAACGACCTCGGCGCGCGCGTGATCGTCGCGGCCGCGCCGCTGCTGCCGACCGTCGACAAGGTACGGTCGCGCACGGCGCTCGAGCACGTGTTCGTCGTCCACTACGCCGATCTGCTGCCGCAGGTGCCGTCGATCGACGTTCCCGACGAACTCGCGCGGATGCGCGACGAGCCGCGTGCGGTGCCCGAGGGCTGCGAGGACTTCCTCGCCGTCGCGCGCAGCGGTGCGCCGGCGCCCTCGGTTGCGGTCGGGCCCGACGACGTCGCGCTGATGACCTACACGTCGGGCACCACCGGGCTGCCGAAGGGGGCGATGCTCAGCTTCGACAATGCGCTGTACAAGACGCAGGTGTCGGTCGACATCTACCGGGTCGGCAACGACGACGTGATGCTGGCGATCGCGCCGCTCTACCACATCGCCGGCATGCTGATGGGCGTGAACATGACGGCGTGCGCCGGCGCGACCGCGGTGCTGATGTACCGCTTCGATCCGAAGGCCGTGCTGCAGGCGATCGAGCGTCACCGTGTCGGCTGGTGGTACAGCATCGCGCCGATGAACGTCGCGGCGATGCAGGTCCCCGGCGCGAAGGACTTCGACCTGTCCTCGCTGCGGATGAATCCGGTGACCAGCTTCGGCATCACGTTCACCGAGGCGCTGGCGCGGCAGTGGCAGCAGTTCGCGCCGAACTGCACCAGCTTCGAGGCCGCCTACGGCTTGTCCGAAACGCACACGATGGACACCGCGATGCCGGCCGAGGCGATTCGCTGGGGCACGCAGGGACGGCCGGTGCCCGGCAACGAGGTCCGCATCGTGGACCCGGACAGCGGACGCGAGCTGCCGGCCGGCGAAGCCGGCGAGATCGCGGTCCGCGGCCGCGGCGTCTTCAAGGGCTACTGGAACAAGCCCGAAGCCACGGCGCAGACGCTGCGCGACGGCTGGGTGTTCACCGGCGACATGGGCCGCATCGACGCCGAGGGCTACCTGACCTTCATGGGGCGCTTCAAGGAGATGATCAAGGTCTCCGGCTACAGCGTGTTCCCCGAGGAGGTCGAGGCGATCCTGATCCGGCATCCGGCGATCAGACAGGCCGGCGTGATCGGCGTGGCCGACCCGGAGAAGGGCGAGGTCGTCAAGGCCTTCATCGTGTTCGAGCCCGGGCTCGCCGAGGCGGACCGGCCCACCGAGGCGGACATCATCGCCTGGGCGCGCGAGAACATGGCCGTCTACAAGGCGCCGCGGCAGGTCGCGTTCCGCGAGTCGCTGCCGGCCACCGGCGCCGGCAAGATGCTGCGCCGGCTGCTGAAGGAAGACTGAGATCCGGCTCGTGAAGAAACTGCTGATCGCCAACCGCGGCGAGATCGCGCTGCGCATCATCCGCGCGGCGCGGGACCTGGGCATCGCCACCGTGGCGATCCATTCGCGCGACGACCGCGAGTCGCCGCACCTGGCGCTGGCCGACGAGCGCGTCGAGCTCGATGGCGTCGGCGCGCAGGCTTATCTCGACGTGGCCGCGGTCGTGGCCGCCGGCGTGCGCGCGGGCTGCGATGCCGTGCATCCGGGCTACGGCTTCCTCAGCGAGCGGGCCGACTTCGCGCGTGCCTGCGCGCAGGCCGGCCTGGTCTTCGTGGGCCCCGCCCCCGAGCAGCTCGACCTGTTCGGCGACAAGGCCCAGGCGCTGGCGCTGGCGCGCCGCTGCGGCGTGCCGGTGATGCCGGCCACGCGCGGCGGGGCCACGCTGCACGAGATCGAGGAATTCTTCGAGGCGCAGGGCGCCGGCATCGTCATCAAGGCGGTCGGCGGCGGCGGCGGGCGCGGCATGCGCGTCGTGAACTCGCGCGAGGCGCTGGCCGAGGCCTACGCACGCTGCACGTCCGAGGCGCGCAGCGCCTTCGGCATCGACGCGGTCTACGGCGAGCGCCTGATCGTCCGGGCGCGCCACATCGAGATCCAGATCGTCGGCGACGGCACCGAGGCGCTGGCGCTGGGCGAGCGCGACTGCACGATGCAGCGCCGCTTCCAGAAGCTGGTCGAGATCGCGCCGAGCCCGGCGCTGGCGCCCGGGCTGCGCGAGCAGATCGAGCGGGCCGCGCTGACGATGGCGCGCGAGGCCGGCTACCGCAGTCTCGGCACCTTCGAGTTCCTCATCGACGAGGAACTCGTCGAGCGGCGGCGCCGCGGCGATGCGGCCGGCGGGGATCCGTCCGGCGGGGATCCGTCCGGCCGGGACCCGGGGAACGGCGAAGCTTCGCCGTTCGTCTTCATCGAGGCGAACCCGCGGCTGCAGGTCGAGCACACGATCACCGAAGAAGTCACCGGCGTCGACCTGGTGGCGCTGCAGCTCGGCCTCGCGGCCGGCCGCAGCCTGCGCGAGCTCGGGCTCGACCCGGCGCTGCCGCCGCGTCCGTCGGGCTATGCGATCCAGTTCCGGATCAACGCCGAGACGCTCGACGCGCAGGGCCTGGCACGGCCGGCCTCGGGCCGGCTCGAACGCTTCGACCTGCCTTCCGGTCCCGGCACGCGTGTCGACACGCATGGCCGCGCCGGCTATGCGCCGTCGCCGCATTACGACACGCTGCTGGCCAAGCTGATCGTGTCGACGCGGCTCGATGATTTCGGTGATGCCGTGCGGCGTGCGCAGCGCGCGCTGCGCGAGACGCGGATCGACGGGCTGGCGACCAACGTGTCGCTGCTGCGCGCGCTGGCCGAGCGCGAGGAATTCGTCGCGCAGGCCGTGCACACGCGGGTGCTCGAGTCGATGCTCGGGTCGCTGCTGGCGCGTGCGGCCGAGCTCGACGCCGAGCAGGCGGCGCTGGCCGCCGCGCAGGCAAACGCCGGCGGCAGCGCCGCCGGCGCGGTGCGCGGCGCCGGCGGGCCGGCCCTGGCCGCTGCACGAGACGCGCTGGCCGACAGCGTGCCCGACGGACACCTGGCGGTGCGCGCGCCGATGGCCTCGCGCGTGGCCGAGGTTCTGGTGGATGTCGGCGATGTGGTGCGAACCGGCGAGATGGTCGCGGTGCTCGAGGCGATGAAGATGGAGCACACGGTGCCGGCGGAGGCCGGCGGCCGCATCGTCGAGCTGCGTGCCGAGGCCGGCGACCAGGTCGGCGAGGCGCAGGTGCTGGTCGTCATCGAGCCCGGCGAGGGCGAGGCCGGCGCCGCCACGCTGGCCGACGAGGCCGATCCCTCTGCGGTGCGCGACGACCTGAAGCGGGTGCTCGACCGCCATGCGGTCACGCTCGATGCGGCGCGGCCGGGCGCCGTGGCCAAGCGCCACGGCCGCGGCCAGCGCACGGCGCGCGAGAACATCGCCGACCTGTGCGACGAAGGCTCCTTCCTCGAATACGGCGCGCTGGCGGTTGCCGCGCAGAGCCGCCGCCGCTCGATGGAAGACCTGATCATGAACACGCCGGCCGACGGCATGGTGACCGGCATCGGCAGCATCAACGGTGCGGTCTTCGGCGCTGAGCGCTCGCGCTGCGTGGTGATGTCCTACGACGCGATGGTGCTGGCCGGCACGCAGGGCTTCCGCAATCACGCGAAGACCGACCGGATGCTCGAGCTGGCGCTGCGCCAGAACCTGCCGGTCGTGCTGTTCGCCGAGGGCGGCGGCGGCCGGCCGGGCGACGTCGACATGCCGGTCGTGGCGGGTCTGGACCTGAGCACCTTCGCGAGCTTCGCGCAGCTCAGCGGCCGCGTGCCGGTGGTCGGCATCGTCGCCGGCCGCTGCTTCGCCGGCAATGCCGCGCTGGTCGGCTGCAGCGACGTGATCATCGCGACGCGCGACAGCAACCTCGGCATGGGCGGCCCGGCGATGATCGAGGGCGGCGGGCTCGGCGTCTATCGTCCCGAAGACATCGGCCCGGCCCGCGTCCAGCATGCCAATGGCGTGATCGACCTGCTGGTCGACGACGAGGCGCAGGCGGTCGCGAGCGCGCGCCACTACCTGTCGATGTTCCAGGGGCCTGTCGCCGACTGGCAGGCGCCCGATCCGCTGCTGCTGCGCGGCGTCGTGCCCGAGAACCGCCTGCGCGCCTACGACACGCGCGCGGCGCTCGAGGGCATCGCCGACACCGGCTCGCTGCTGGAGCTGCGCCGCGGCTTCGGGCTCGGCATCCATACGGCGCTGGCGCGCGTCGAAGGCCGTCCGCTGGGGATCATCGCGAACAACCCGAAGCACCTGGGCGGCGCGATCGACGCCGATGCGGCCGACAAGGCCGCGCGCTTCATGCAGCTGTGCGACGCGCACGGTCTGCCGATCGTCTCGCTGATCGACACGCCCGGCTTCATGGTCGGACCCGAGATCGAGGAGCGTGCGCAGGTGCGGCACGTGAGCCGCATGTTCGTCGTCGCCGCCAAGCTGCGCGTGCCGTTCCTCTCGATCGTGCTGCGCAAGGGCTACGGGCTGGGCGCGATGGCGATGGCCGCCGGCGGCTTCCATGCGCCGGCCTTCACCGTGTCCTGGCCGACCGGCGAGTTCGGCGGCATGGGCCTGGAAGGCGCGGTGCAGCTGGGTTTTCGCAAGGAGCTCGAGGCCGCCGCCGAGGGGCCCGACCGCGACGCGCTGTATCGCAGGCTCGTCGACCAGCAGTACGAGAAGGGCCAGGCGATGAACATGGCGGCCATGCTCGAGATCGACGCCGTCATCGATCCCGCCCAGACGCGGCACTGGCTGCTCAGGGGGCTCGAGGCGGCGCCGATGCCGGGGCCCGGCGGCTCCGGACGCTTCGTCGACACCTGGTAGCGCCGGCGGCGGCCGTGACGTTCGCGCCGGTCGCGATGCCGGTGCGGCGGCTTGCGCGGCGTCCGACGCCGCGGCCGGCGTAGCGGCCGCCGCGGCGCTCCCCTCTACGCCGCCGGGTTCTCGCTACGCCGCCGGATCGACCCGTGCGACCTGCTGCCCTTCGTCGACGCTGTCACCTTCGCGCACCGACAGATTGCCGACGATGCCGGCAACCGGCGATTCGATCGGGATCTCCATCTTCATCGACTCGAGGATCATGATCGATTCGCCGACCGCGACCGGTTCGCCTTCCTGCTTCTCGATCTTCCAGACCTTGCCGGTCACGATCGCCTCGATCTTCGTGCTTGCCATGCGGGTGTACTCCGATTCTTGAAAAGGGGCCGCGCGCCGGGGGCGCGGGCGGTACTTGGGGAGCGCAGCAGTGCCTGGAAAGGCGCGCGCCCGGGCTCAGAACGAGGTCGGCCACATCGCCAGCCGGTGCTCGCCGATGCCGGCGCGGCGCCGGCCGCGCGCGATCTCGAGCGCCCGGACCAGCGTATCGCGGGTCTGCTCGGGCGCGATGACGTCGTCGAGATAGCCGAGACCGGCGGCGCGCCACGGCGCGGCGGCCTCGTGCAGCTCCTCGTACAGGCGCATCTTCTGCTCGCGGTCTTCGCTGTCGCCGGCGGCGCCCGGGCGGATCACGTTGACGGCGATCTCGGGCGACATGAAGCTGATGTCGGCGCCGGGCCAGGCGAACACGAAGTCGGCGCCCATGCCGGGGCCGGCCATGTTCGAGTAGGCCATGCCATAGGACTTGCGGATCACGACCGCGACGATCGGCACCGTGGCGAGCGACAGCGCCTCGACGAAGTTGATGATCTTGCCCGGCATCCGTTTCTGCTCGGCCGACTTGCCGACGAAGAAGCCCGGCGTGTCGTGCAGGAACACCAACGGAACGTTGAACGAGTCGCACAGCGCGATGAAGCTCGTGCACTTGTCGCAGCCGTCGGGGCCCATCGCGCCGGCCGAGAACAGCGGGTTGCTGGCCACGATGCCGACGCTGTGGCCGTCGAGCCTGGCCAGGCAGGTGATCACGCTGCGGTCGAAATCCGGCTTCAGCTCGAAGATGTGCTGGTCGTCGACGAGCCTGCGCACCAGCGTGCGCATGTCGTAGGCGCGGCGCGACGATTCCGGCACCAGCCGCGCCAGGCCGGCCTGCCGGGCCTGCGCTTCGTCGGCCGATTCGCTCGGCGCGGCTTCCGGCGGCGTTTCCTGCGCGTGCGAGGGCAGGAAGGCCAGGAACTCGCGGATCGCGCGCAGGCATTCCTCTTCGTCTTCGACGGCGCGGTCGACCAGGCCGGTGACGCGGGCGTGCAGCTGCCAGCCGCCGAGCTCTTCGCTGTCGACCTTTTCGCCGGTCGCGACCTCGAGCACGCGCGGTCCCGAGACCGCCATGCACGAGCCCTTGACCTGCACGACGAAGTCGGCGAACGCGGCATGCCAGGTCGGACTGCCGAAGCACTCGCCGTAGATCGCGGCCGCCATCGGCACCTTGCGCATCCGGCGCGCGAGGCTGGTGCCGACGGTCATCGAGCTCAGGCCGTCGGAACCCTGGATGTCGGGCAGGCGCGCGCCGCCCGCCTCGCCGAGGTTGACGATCGGGTAGCCCTTGTCGAGCGCGAGCGCGACGAGCTGGCGCGACTTGCGCCCGCCGATCCGCCCGCCGGTGCCGGCGAGCACCGAGACGTCGTCGGCCTTGACCATGACCGGCCGGCCGTGGATGCGGCCGATGCCGCAGACCTTGCCGTCTGCCGGGGTGCGGCCTTCCATGCCGGGCACGTCGGAGTGGTTCAGCGCGCCGATCTCGAAGAAGCTGTCGGCATCGAGCAGGTGCGCGATCCGCTCGCGCGCGTTCAGCGCACCGCGTTCGCGGATCCGGGCCAGGCGCTCGGGCCCGCCCATCTGCAGCGCCTGCGCCTTGCGCAGCGCGAGCGCCTCGGTCGGGTCGTTCGTCGTCATGCCCGGTTCTCCAGTTGCGCCTGCAGTTCGTGCTTCTTGACCTTGCCCGTGGCCGTCAGCGGCAGCTGCGCGACGATGCGCACCTCGGGCACCTTGTAGCTGGCCATCTGCTCGCGGCACCAGGCCTGCAGCGCGGCCGCGTCGATCCCGCCCTGATGGCCGGGGTTCAGCGTGACGAAGGCCACCGGCACCTGGCCCTTGTCGGCGTCTTCGCGGCCGATCACGCCGCAGCCCTGGATCGCCGGATGGCGCGCCAGCAGCACCTCGATCTCGGTCGGGAACACGCTCATGCCCTTGACCTTCAGCATCTCCTTGCGCCGCCCGAGGAAGTGCAGGTAGCCGTCTTCGTCCCAGGCGCCGATGTCGCCGGTGTGGAACCAGCCGTCGCGGATGCATTCGGCGCTCGCCTCGGGCTTGTTCCAGTAACCCTTGAACAGCGACGGCGTGTCGACGACGATCTCGCCTTCGGCGCCGATCGGCAGCAGCGCGCCGGTCTCGAAGTCGCAGATCCGGATCCGCGTGCCCGGCATCGGGATGCCGACGAAGACCGGCCGCCCCTTCAGGTCCATGTCGTCGTCCTGCATGCCGGTCGTGAAGGTGTCGCTGGTGTGCGTTTCGGTCATTCCCCAGGCGCCTTCGGCCATCACGCTGCCGGTCAGCTCGCGCCAGCGCCGGCGGTACTCGGGCGTGATCTTGCGGATGAACGAGGACACGCGTGTCCATTTCAGCGAACGCAGGTCGTGGCGCGAGACTTCGGGGTGCTCGAGGATCTCGACCGCGTTGTCGACCAGCATCACGGTGCGGCGCACGCGATAGCGCTCGATCGCCTGCATGACCGCCACCGGGTCCCAGCGCGCCAACAGCACCACGGTGCTGCCGCAGAAGATCGGATACAGCAGCCCGACGTTCTCGCCGGCGATCCAGAACAGCGACAGGAAGTTCAGCGAGACGTCGCCGGGGTCGAAGCCGCCGCCGGGGTCCAGCATGCCCGACATCGTGCAGCCGGTGGCGCTGGTGTAGAGCATGTCGCGCTGCGTGTGCACGCAGCCCTTGGGCATGCCGGTCGTGCCACCGGTGTAGTTCAGCGCCGCGACGGCGTCCAGATCGATCGCGACCTGCGGCGCGGCGGCGGTGCAACCGCGCAGCGCCGGCATCAGGTCGATCATGCCTTCGGGATGCGTGCGTGGCGCATCGAGCCCGGGCGGCAGCGCGATCGTCGGCGCCTCGGGCAGCATGTCGCGAAAGCCGGTCACGAAGACCAGGTCGAGCGGCACCTGGCCGCCGACCGACTGCAGCAGCGGCGCCAACTGGTCGAGCACTACGACGACCCGGGCGCCGGCGTCATTCAGCTCGTATTCGAGCTCGTGCGCCTTGAACAGCGGATTGACCGGCACGTGGACCGCGCCGAGCTTCTGGATGCCGTAGAAGACGACGTGGAACTGCGGGCAGTTGCCCAGCAGCACCGCGACGCGATCGCCGCCGCGCACGCCGTGCTGGTGCAGCAGCGCCGCGAAGCGGTCGCTCAGATCGTTCAGCTCGGCATAGCTGATCTCGGTGCCATAGAAGACGATCGCGCGGTGATCGGGGCGCTCGCGGGCCCATGCGCGCAGGTAGTCACCGACGGGCACTTCGCCGTGCGGATAGATCGCCTCGGTCGGTACGCTGGCCGGCCAGTTGCGCCGGTGCAGGGTGTCGAGGCGTGCGAAATAGTCCCGGTCGTCGATCATGCTGTCTGCATCCGTGAGGTTTCCGATGTCGTTTCGAGCAGATGGCAGCTGGCCGTGTGCGGCGTGTCGTCGGCCGGACCGCCTGCGACCCGGATCGCCAGCGGCTCCTCTTCGGCGCAGCGCGAGAACATGTGCGGGCAGCGCGGATGGAAGCGACAGCCCGAAGGCGGATCCAGTGCGCTGCCGATCTCGCCGGTGATCAGCCCTTCGAGCGGCTGGTGGTCGGGGTCGGGCCGCGGCGCCGAGCCCAGCAGGGCCTGCGTGTACGGGTGCGCCGGCGCAGCGAATACGCGGTCGCTGTTGCCGTTCTCGACCATCTTGCCCAGGTACATCACGCCGACCGTGGTGCTGAAGTGCTCGACCAGCGCCAGGTCGTGGGCGATCATCACGTAGGACAGGCCGAACTCGCGCTGGATGTCCGACAGCAGGTTGATGATCTGCGCGCGGATCGACACGTCGAGCGCCGAGGTCGGCTCGTCGAGCACGATCAGGCGCGGGCGCAAGGCCAGCGCGCGCGCCACGGCGATGCGCTGGCGCTGGCCGCCGCTGAACTCGTGCGGATACAGGTCGAGCGCGCCCACGGGCAGGCCGACGATCTCCAGCACCTCGACCAGCCGGCGCCGCAGCGCCGCGCGGTCGCGCGCAGCGCGCCAGCCCTCGTGCGCGAGGATCGGCTCGGCCAGCAGCGTGGACACCCGCAGCCGCGGGTTCAGCGACGACGACGGGTCCTGGAACACGGCCTGGACATGGCGCCGGTAGTCGCGCACGCCCTTGCGATCGAGCTGCAGGATGTCGCTGCCGTCGAAACGGATGCTGCCGCCGGTGGGCCGCTCGAGCAGCAGCAGCAGCTTGGCGATCGTCGTCTTGCCGCAGCCCGATTCGCCGACCAGCGCGTAGGTCTCTCCGGGTCCGACCGAGAAGCTGACGCCGTCGACGGCCTTCACCGAAGCCGACCGGCCCCGCGCGCCGCGGCCGCGCACCGGAAAGTGCTTCTGCAGATCGTTCACTTCGAGCAGCATCGCGCTTCCTCTTTCGCAAGCGGGCCGGCGCCGCTCATGGCGCCGGCGTCAGCCAGCAGCTGACCTTGTGGCCGGGCTCGATCTCGACCTCGGGCGGATAGGCCTCGTCGCACTTGGGCATCCGGTGCGGGCAGCGCGGTGCGAAGCGGCAGCCGGCGGGCGGATCGATCAGGCTCGGCAGCGCCTGCGTGTACGGATGCGCGGGACGCTGGTACATCGTGCGCACGTCGGCGGTCTCGACGATGCGGCCCGCGTACATGACCGCGACCCGGTGGCAGATGCTCGCCGCGACGCCCAGGTCGTGCGTGATCAGGATGATGCCGACGCCGGTCTCTTCCTGGATCTTGCGGAACAGCGACATCATCTGGACCTGGATCGTCACGTCGAGCGCGCTGGTCGGCTCGTCGGCGACGAGCAGCCGCGGGGCGCAGGCGATCGCCATCGCGGTCACCACGCGCTGGCGCATGCCGCCGCTGAACTGATGCGGATAGTCGTCGAGGCGCTGTTCCGGCGACGGGATCCGCACGCGCTGCAGCACGTCGATCACCGCCTCGCGCTCGGCCGCGCGGTTCCTGGCCAGGCCGTGGTAGCGCAGCGGCGCGCCGACCTGGTCGCCGACCGTGAACACCGGGTTCAGCGAGGTCAGCGGGTCCTGCGAGATCATCGAGATCTTGCGGCCCCGGTAGTCGCGGCTCATCTGCTGCTCGGGCACCTCGAGCAGGTTGCGCCCGTCGAGCATCACGCGCCCGTGCAGCGAGACGCCGCCCTGGCGCGGCAGCAGCCGCATGATCGACAGGATCGTCATCGACTTGCCGGACCCCGACTCGCCGACGATGCCCAGCGTCTCGCGCTCGTTCACGTGCAGGTCGACGCCGTCGACGGCCCGCACGACGCCGCGGCGCAGGTGCAGCCAGGTCTTCAGGCCCTGGACCTCGAGCATCGGGTTCGCCATCACAACTGCCTTCGCTTCGGATCGAAGCGGTCGCGCAGCCAGTCGCCGAGCAGGTTCGAGGCCAGGCAGGTCAGCATGATCGCGATGCCGGGCAGCGTGATGACCCACCAGGCGTTGCTGATGTAGTTGCGCGCATCGGCGAGCATCAGCCCCCAGGAGACGTCGGGCTGCTGGATGCCCAGTCCCAGGAAGCTCAGCGATGCCTCGAAGATGATCACCTGGCCGACCTGCAGCGTGGCGAGCACGAGCAGCGTGTTCAGGATGTTCGGCAGCAGGTGCCGGCGGAAGATCGTGCACGTGCCGCAGCCGGCCACCTTGGCCAGCGCCACGTAGTCGCGCTCCTTCAGCGACAGCACTTCGCCGCGAACGATGCGCGCATACCAGGTCCAGTAGGTTACGACGATGACGATGACCACCGTCTCGAAGCCGGGACCGAGCACGGCGGCCAGCACCAGCGCCAGCGCCAGCGCCGGGATCGACATCTGGATGTCGACGAGCCGCATCAGCACGGTGTCGACGCGGCCGCCGACGTAGCCGGCGATCATGCCGACGACGGTGCCGATGCCGCCCGAGATCACGATCGCGTAGAGTGCCACGACCAGCGAGATGCGCGTGCCGGCCATGATCCGGGTGAGCACGTCGCGCCCCAGGTTGTCGGTGCCGAGCGCGTAGGCCCAGCTGCCCCCGGCCTGCCAGGCCGGCGGCGCAAAGGCCAGGCCCAGGTCGAGCGCGTTCGGATCGTGGGGGAACAGCAGCTCGCCGCCGATCGCACAGACCAGCAGCACGGCGAAGACCGACAGCGAGAACCAGGGCAGTTCGGCGGCGCGGCTGCGAACCCGCGCCGGCGTGGACGCCGGGGAGAGGGCTCCCGCGAGCGCCGTGTCCGGCGTCGTCGATTCAGCCATGGCGGATCCTCGGGTCGATCAGGCCGTAGCTGAGATCGACCAGCAGGTTCGACGCGACGAACAGCACCGAGGTCAGCATGACGCCGGCCTGCACCACCGGGAAGTCGCGCGAGAAGACGGCCTCGACGACGGTGCGCCCGACGCCCGGCCACGCGAAGATCACTTCGACGACGAAGGCGCCGCCGAGCATGGCCGCGAAATAGACGCCGAGGATCGTGATCAGCGGGATCGCGGCATTGCGCAGCGCGTATTTCCAGATCAGCACGCGTTCGGGAACGCCCATCGCGCGGCCCATGCGCACGTAGTCGCTTTCGAGCACGTCGAGCATCGCCGAGCGCACGATCCGCGTCTGCGCGGCGACCGGGTACCAGCCGAGCGCGATCGCCGGCAGGACCAGGCTGCTCCAGGACTCCCGTCCGAAGGCCGGAAGCCACTGCAGCTGGACCGCGAAGAACAGGATCAGCAGCAGGCCGACCCAGAAGTTCGGCATCGCCTGCCCGAGCATCGCGAAGACCTTGCCGAAGCGGTCGAACCAGCTGCCGCGGTGCAGCGCCGAGAACACGCCGAACGGAATGGCGATCGCCACGCTGAACAGCAGGGCCGCGATCGACAGCTCGATCGTCGCAGGCAGCCGCTCGAGGATCAGGTCGATCGCGGGCACCTGCCAGCGATACGAGTCGCCGAAGTCTCCGGTCAGCGCGCGGCCCAGGAAGTACAGGTACTGGACGAGAACAGGCTTGTCCAGGCCCAGGTGCTGGCGCGTGGCCTCGATCGCATCGGGCGGTGCATCCGACGGCAGCAGCAGCGAGACCGGATCGCCCGACAACCGGGAGATCACGAAGATGATGACGCTCGCCCCGAGGATGCTGATCAGACTGTGCAACAGTCGTCTGGAGATGTTCACGGGCGGCCTACTGCTGCTTCCAGCCCACTTCCTGGAAGACGCGCCAGTAGTCGCGCACCGGCCACGGCGTGTAGTCGAGCTTGTCGCGCCAGGCGAAGGTGACCAGCGGACGGTAGGTCGGAATGCCGCCGATCGCGCGTTCCTGCTTCAGGCGGGCGAGCTTCTTCAGGATCTCGGCGCGCGCCGCGGGATCCATCGTGCGGCGCTGCTCCATGACCAGCGCGTCGGCCTCGGGGTCGTTCGTGTACGAGTAGGTGCCCAGGCCGGTGCCGGGCTGGAACGAATGCAGATGGCCGACCCATGGCGTGCCCGGGTCGCCCGGCAGGCCCTGCGACCACATCCAGCTCAGCACGCCGTCCATCTCGGGCGGGCCGCTGCGGCCGCGCTTGCCGAGGCTGATCCAGGCACCGTACTCCAGGTTGCGGACCTGGCAGCGGATGCCGACCGACGACAGGTAGGCGAACATCGCCTCGCCGACCTCCTTGACGTTCGGCTCGCGCGGCGTCGTCAGGTTGTAGCAGGGGATGTCGAAGCCGTTCGGATACCCGGCTTCCTTCAGCAGCTCGCGCGCGCGCTTCTGGTCGTAGGCATAGGGCTTGAGCTCGGGGTCGTAGCCGGCCGAGCCCTTGCCGACCTGCGCATAGCGCTCGCCCTCGCCGAACAGCACGCGCTTGATGATCGCGTCGACGTCGATCGCGTGCGCGGCCGCCTGGCGGACACGCACGTCGTTGAACGGCGACTTCGGCATGTGCGTGTTGAAGTTGATGAACAGGTTGTTGCCGCTGACGACGGTCTGCGTCTTCACGCCCGGCATCTTCTTGAATTCCTCGACCATCGCCGGCGGTACGTTGTCGATCCAGTCGACCCTGCCGGTCTTGAACGCGCTGACGCGCGTCAGGTCCTCGGGAATGATCTTGATGACCAGCTCCTTGACGCCCGGCCGCTTGGTCGGGTGCCAGTAGTCTTCGAAGGCCTCGAGGCGCAGCTCCTCCTTGACCGAGCGCGACACGAACTTCCATGGTCCGGTGCCGACCGGCTTGCGCGCGAACTCCTCCTCGCCGACCTGCTCGATGTACTTCTTCGGCATGACCCAGATCTGCAGCCCGCCGGCCACGAACGATGCGTCGGGCTCCTTGAAGTGGATCTTCAGGTGATGCGGGTCGATGATCTCGATGCGCTCGACCGAGGCCACGTTGTGCGAGAAGAAGCTCTTCTTCGGGTCGCGCTGGCGCTGCCACGAGAACTCGATGTCCTCGGCAGTCATCGGGTCGCCGTTATGGAACTTGACGCCTTGGCGCAGCCGGACATCGATGACCGGCTTGCCGTCGGCGCTCTGCTCCAGTGTCCACGACTCGGCGAGCCAGTTCTCCTGTTCGAGCTGGGCGTTGGGGCGCACCAGCATCTCGAACAGCTGGCCCACGAAGTAGTGATCGACGCCTGCCGAGATCTTGATCGGATCGATGGCCGTCGATTCCGAGGCGAACGCAACGGTCAGCGTGCCGGTCGGGGCGGGTGCCGCTTGCGCGAATGCGGCGAGCGGTAGGGCTCCGAGCAGGGCCGCTCCGATCGAGCGCCGCGAAAGAATCCGGGGCATTGCGCTCCTCCATGTCGAGTTTCTCGAAACGATTGTTCTTGATAAATTGTTAACAGTCAACAACAATTGTTTGTTGCATCCTCAGACTGCGCTGATGCCTCGCTCGACTGGAGTTCGACATGGACGGTATGCCAAGACATGACCCCGGCGTTCGGCCCACCGAATCGCTCTCCACCACCCGCCGATTCGATTCGGGCGCGATACCGGTCGGGATCTACCCGACGCAGGCGGCCTTGCCTCGCGTTACCGCATCGATTGCCGAACAGATCGCCGACCATCTGGGGCGTGCCATCATGGAACGGCGGTACCGGGCCGGCGAGCAGCTCAAGGAACAGGCGATCGCCGAGCAGTTCGCGGTCAGCCGAGGTCCGGTGCGCGACGCACTGAAGCTGCTCGAACGCCAGGGTTTCGCCGAGATCGCACCGCGGCGTGGGGCCTTCGTCGTGGAACTCGTACTCGATGACTTCATCGACATCTTCAATATCCGCGCCATGCTGTTGTCGCTGGCCGTACGTTATCTCGCCTCCAATCCGGACAAGAGTTCGCTGGCCACGCTGACGTCGCGGCTCGAGCGGCTGCGCGTCCTGCGCGATGTTCAGCCGGCGAGCGTGGTCGATTTCGTCATGGCGTTGGGAGGGATTGGCGTTGCGCTGGTCAGGAGTTCCGGCAACAGGCAGCTTGCGCAGGTCTTCGGCAATCTGTCGCACAACACGCTCTGGAGTTCGCTGTGGCGCAGCGAAAGTCCGTACGACTACGACACCCCGGAGCGCCGGGAGCAGGCGGTGCGTGACTACGAGCAGGTGGTGGATGCGATCGCTGCGAGCGATCCGGATCGCGGCGAGCGTTTGATGCGGAAGATCATGCGCGAAGCTGGAAATGCGGTCATAGCGCGCATGCAGGCAGCAGAGGGCAGGACCGTTCCGCCGTATCGGCTCGGCGCGATCTGAACGCTGTTCCTGGCCCGAACCCGTGGCAGGAGGCGAAAGCTGCTCGAGCAGCGCTTCGTGGCGAAGCCGGAGGGGCGCCGGGCGAAGCCGGGCACGTGGCTTGCCGCGTCCCCACGATGCCCCCCGCGACAACTCTGAAACTGCTGACCGTGAATACCCACAAGGGATTCACAGCTCTGAATCGCCGTTTCGTGCTGCACGAGTTGCGCGAGGCGGTCCGGGCGGTATCTGCCGACGTCGTGTTCCTGCAGGAGGTGCTCGGTGCCCACGCGCGGCACGCGTTGCGCCATCCGAACTGGCCGGCGGTGCCGCACTACGAATTCCTGGCCGACACGATCTGGAGTGAATTCGCCTACGGACGCAACGCCGTCTATCCGCACGGCGACCACGGCAACGCAGTGTTGTCGAAGTTCCCGATCCTGCGCTACAGCAACGTCGACGTCAGCACCGGCGCGCGCCACGAACGCCGTGGCCTGCTGCATTGCGTGTTGACGGTGCCGACGACCGGTCAGAAGGTGCATGCGATCTGCGTGCACCTGGGGCTGCGCGAGAGCCAGCGCCGTCGACAGCTCGCGCGGCTCTGCGAGCTGATCGACGCCGAGGTGCCGGTCGACGAGGCCTTGATGGTTGCCGGCGACTTCAACGACTGGCGCGTGCGGGCCAACGCCATGCTGCTTCGCTGCGCCGGGCTGAGCGAGGTGTACGTCGAGGCCTATGGTGCTGCCGCGCGCACCTTTCCAGCGCGCTGGCCGATGCTGCGGCTCGACCGGATCTACGTGCGCGGCGTTCGAGTGCACCGGCCGCTGCCCTTGCGCAGGCGGCCCTGGTCGCAGTTGTCCGATCATTCGCCGCTCGCCGCGGAGGTCGGTCTATGAGAGACGACTGGCTGCCGGGCAATCGCCTGCGCCTGCTCGAGAACGGCGAGGCCTTCTTTCCGCGGGTGTTCGAGGCGATCCGTGCCGCGCGTGAAGAGGTGCTGATCGAGACCTTCATCCTGTTCGACGACAAGGTCGGGCGGCAATTGCGCGACGTGCTGATCGATGCGGCCTCGCGCGGCGTGCAGGTCCGGCTGACCGTCGACGGTTATGGTTCGCCGGGCCTGGCCGGCGAATTCGCCGACGGCCTGCTCGCAGCCGGGGTCGTGATGCAGGTGTTCGACCCGAAGCCGATGCTGTTCGGGATGCGGCGCAACCTGCTGCGTCGCCTGCATCGCAAGCTCGTCGTGATCGACGGGCGCCTGGCATTCATCGGTGGCATCAACTATTCGGCCGATCATCTCGCGGACTTCGGCCCCGGTGCCAAGCAGGACTACTCGGTCGAGGTCGAAGGGCCGATCGTTGCGATGATGCATGCGTTTGCCAGCGGCCAGTCGGGAGCCCCGCGCGGCCGCTGGCTGCCGCTTCGCGCTCGCTTCGGCCGCCGGCGCGGCCAGGTCGCGGCCGCGCCCGAACCCGAGCAGGCGCTCGGTCCGTCGCAGGCGATGTTCGTGCTGCGCGACAACGACAGCCACCCCAACGACATCGAACGAGAGTACCGCCTTGCGATCCGGGCGGCGCGCAAGAACATCGTCATTGCGAACGCCTATTTCTTTCCCGGCTATGGCCTGCTGCGCGAGATGCGCCGGGCGGCGCGGCGCGGCGTGACCGTCTCGCTGATCCTGCAGGGCGAGCCGGACATGCCGATCGCCAAGCTGGCCGCACGCACGCTGTACCAGTACCTGATGGGCGCGGGCGTGAACATCTACGAGTACTGCGAGCGGCCGCTGCACGGCAAGGTCGCCGTCGTCGACGACGAATGGGCGACGATCGGCTCGAGCAACCTCGATCCCTTGAGCCTCACCCTGAACCTCGAAGCCAACCTGGTCATCCGGTGCAGGCAGTTCAACCGCGAACTGCGGGCGAGGATCCATCGGCTGCGCGACAGGCATTGCACCGAGGTCAGCGAAGACCTGTTCCAGTACCCGCGGCTGCTGCGCTTCCTGGTACGGGCGCTGTTGCTGCCCACGCTGAGGCGGCTGCCGTCCTGGGTGAGCTGGCTGCCCGAGCACCGGCCGAGGATCGATCGCTGGACGGCACCGCAGCCGGGCAGCGAGTCGGGGGCCGACGAAACGGCGATCCACAGGCAGGAGCCGGCCTGATGCGCGAGTCCGGCGCCGATCCCGCCGCCCACGCCGCCGGGGATCGGAAGGCCGCCGCCGCGGCCGGCGACGCGCGGGCCGCGGATACCGGCGCCGGGCCGCGGCGCAGCGGGAGCGCGCTGCGCCGGCACTGGCCGAAGCTTCGCCGGCTGCTGGTCCTGGCTTTCTTCGGCATCGTTGCGGCGCTGCTCTATCGCTACGCGCGCACGGTGGACTGGTCGTCGGTGGTCGAGACGCTGAGGGGCTACCGGCTGCAGACACTGGCGCCGGCCGTCGCGCTGGCGGCCCTCAGCTACCTGCTGTACGCCAGCTACGACCTGCTCGCGCGCCGGTATACCGGACACGAGCTTTCTCGCTCGCGCACGCTCGCGGTCGCGCTGATCAGCTACGCGTTCAACCTCAACCTCGGGGCGCTGGTCGGAGGCGCGGCTTTTCGGCTCAGGCTGTATTCGAAGGTCGGGCTCGCGCAGGCCGTCGTTCTGCGTGTCATCGCGTTCAGCGTGACGACCAACTGGCTGGGCTACATGTGCGTGGCCGCATTCGCGTTCACGCTCGCGCGCCTGCCGCTGCCCGACGACTGGCGGCTCGCCGGCAGCAGCCTGTCGCTGATCGGCGTCCTCGCCGGACTGCTCGCGCTCGGCTGGCTCGCGATGTGCCTGTGGTCGAAGCGTCGCGAAGCCACGTTCTTCGGCCATCGGATCGAACTGCCGTCGGCCCGGCTGGCGCTGATGCAACTGGCGGTAGCGAGCCTGAACTGGTTGATGATCGCGGCAGTGATGTACCTGCTGCTCCGCGGTCAGGTCGCGTATCCGACAGTCCTCGCGATCGCCCTGCTCGGCGCGGTGGCCGGCGCGCTGACACATATCCCCGCCGGCCTGGGCGTGCTCGAGGCCGTGTTCCTGGGCGTGCTCGGCACGGAACTCGGGCATGGGCCTCTGCTGGCGGCGCTGCTGGCCTATCGTGCAATCTACTACGTCGGCCCGCTGGTGCTGGCGGTTGCCGGTTGGCTGGCGCTCGAGACCACGATCGGGCGGCTTGCTCGACAACGGGTCATAAAGGACAGCTCGTAAAAGACGACTGCGCCGAGCTGTCCTTTAGGAAACCCCTTTGGGGCCCGAAGGTTCCGCGTTCAGCGTCCGACGCTTGTCCGCGTCGTCACGGCTGGTGTCCTTTATCGCTTGCCAGTCGGTACTTGCGCCAGCGGCGCTCGCCCGTGGAGACGATCGCTCCCTCCCTCAGAAGCGCATCGAGCGCGCGGGCGAGCGCCTTCTCGTGGATCTCGGGGCCGATGCGGCGGTGGATGTCAGCCCGACCAGAGTTCGGGAAGCGTCCGAGATCCTCAAGGATGAGCGCCCGCAGCCGATGGGGCTGCACACGCTTCAGTGTGGTGAGCGCGTCAAGCCCCGCCTCGCGGAGGAGGGGGGGCGGTACGAAGTAGCGCGTGGCGCTCGTGCGGCCGGTCTGCTCGATGAGCCCCCAGTCGAGGAGCCGCCCCAGCCAGGGACGCAGCGCCTTCGCGTCCGCAAGTTCCAGCTCCTCTGCGAGCTCGGCGGCCGAGAGGCTCTCGGTCTGCGCGACGAGCGCGAACGTGATGCGCTCGCGTTGCGTGAGCTGGTACCGCTTGTCGGCCTCGACGAGCAGCTTGATGACGCCGGGCTGCACTACGCGGCGAGGGACCGTAATGTGAACCGAGTCGGTCCCCTCGGTGATGGTCGGCACCTTGCGCCCGCTCGCGAGCAGGCGCTCGAAGAGCAGGTCGATGCCGGTGCCCCTCTCGCTCCATCAGCTTGAGGTCGTGAAAGATGTGTGCAAGCCCGTCGTTCCGGCGGCGGCTCTCGTGGAGGATATTCTGTGGCGTGACGCCGATGGGGAGCCGGCCCGGGTTGACGACCTCGAGGCGGTCCGGGTGCAGGTTCAGGTAGATGTCGCCCCGCTGTGTGTAGGGCCGGTGAACGAGCGCGTTGACGAGCAGCTCGCGGATGACGAGCTCGTCGTAGGCCGGCAGCTTCGTGCGCAGCATGCCGTCGGGCAGCTCGTAGCTTTCGCGGAAGTCGGACACCTCGGACCAGACGGCGTCGACCAGCTCGATGGGCGACTGCGTGCGGTCGTCCCAGCTCCACTTCGCGACCTTCACCCCGCGTTCATCGTACTTGATGGCCTGCACGATCGGAGCGCTCCCGAGGTTCGCGCGATCGTGCCGGCCGCCGACGAGTAGTATGCCGAGGTTTGTCAGCACGTCGCCCTTCGCGAGCCCGTAGTGCGCGAGCAGCTCGTCGTCGGCCTTCTCCTTCACCGACGGCTTCACGCGGTCCGATGCGCGGAGCCCCGCGCAGATGCCCTCGACCTTCGCGGCGTCGGCGCTCGCCTTCGGGACGCGCTGCGAGGTCATCTCCTCCCATGGCATGGCTGGGCGCTCGTTCGCGAGGCGCATCACGTCGTCGCCAACAATCGGTCGGCAAGTGTCGCCCACGCGGAGGAAGTAGCGGCCGTCGATCGTCGAGGCGATGCCCGTCGCGCGCGGGATGGTGAGCGCGATGTACTCGCCGCCGTTTTCGGAAGGTCGGCATCAGCAGGGGAGTCGCGAGCTGCGGCCCAGCGCTTCTCGCTTTGCCCTCGAGTGTCAAGAGGGATCGGAAGCTCCGGCATCAAAATGGCGCGCCAACGGCCCTTCGAACTCCGGATTGACATCGAACGCAATGTCCCCATCGGGCACCGGCGCGCCGGTTGCACGCAGCCCTGCGAAATCGAAGCGCTCGCGATCCATCAGGTGCGATGGCGTAACCCGGCCCAGCGACGCGAAGATGTTGTCGACCCGGCCCGGGAAGCGCTTCTCCCATTCGCGCATCAACTGCTTGATCTCCTTGCGCTTCAGGTTCTCCTGCGAGCCGCACAGGTTGCACGGGATGATCGGGAACCCGCGCCACTGCGCGTAGGCTTCGAGATCCTGTTCCTGCACGTAGGCCAGCGGGCGGATCACGATGTGGCGGCCGTCGTCGGAGACCAGCTTCGGCGGCATCGCCTTGAGCTTGCCGCCGAAGAACATATTCAGGAAGAAGGTCTCGAGGATGTCGTCGCGGTGGTGGCCGAGCGCGATCTTCGTCGCGCCGAGCTCGTCGGCCACCCGGTACAGGATGCCGCGGCGCAGCCGCGAGCACAGCGAGCACATCGTGCGGCCTTCGGGGATCACGCGCGTGACGATCGAGTAGGTGTCCTGGTTCTCGATGTGGAAGGGCACGCCGAGGCTGCGCAGGTAGTCGGGCAGCACGTGCTCGGGAAACCCCGGCTGCTTCTGGTCGAGGTTCACCGCCACGATGTCGAACGAGATCGGCGCGCGGCTGCGCAGCGTGAGCAGCAGGTCGAGCAGCCCGTAGCTGTCCTTGCCGCCCGACAGGCAGACCATCACGCGGTCGCCGTCGGCGATCATGCCGAAGTCGACGATCGCCTGGCCGGTCAGTCGCAGCAGGCGCTTGTGCAGCTTGTTGCGCTCGTAGTCGAGCTTGCCGGCCTGGCGCGCCGTGGGCGCGGCCGGCATCAGGATCGTGTTCACGGGTGCCTCCACTTCACGGGTGCCGCCACAGCTCGACGCGAACGGCCTTGGCGCGCGGCAGAGGCTGCGGTTTCGTCACCGCGACCTTCAACGCGCGCAGGCCTTCGAGCTTTGCGAGTTCGTCGGCCAGTTCGCCGCACAGCGTCTCGACGAGACGGAAGCGGCGCACGCCGACGACGCGCTCGATCGTCTCGACGACCTTCTCGTAGTTGACCGTCTCGCTGAGCAAGTCGCGCCGCGGCCGGTTTTCGGTTTCGGACACGTACATCTCGACCTCGACGACGATCGGCCGCGCGCGCGCCTGCTCGTGTTCGTAGACGCCGAGGAAGCAATCGATCTCGATGTCCTGGATCTGCAGGCGGTAACAGTCTTTCAGCGTTTCTCGCATCCACTTGCCCTCAGTGGCTGACCAGGCTGGCGCCGCCGTCGACGGCGAGCACGTGTCCGGTGATGTATCGGTTGCCATCCAGCAGGAACTCGACTGCGCGGGCGATGTCTTCGCCGTTGCCGAGCCGGCCCAGCGGAATCGCGCCCTCGATCGCCGCGCGTTCCTGCTCGCTGAAGACGCCGTCCTCGGGCCAGTCGAGCGAGCCCGGCGACACGGCATTCACACGCACGGTCGGCGCCAGTTCGAGCGCCAGCGCGCGCGTCAGCGCGACCATGCCGGCCTTGGCTGCCGAATAGACGGAGAACTGCGGCAGCGGGCGCTCGGTGTGGACGTCGCAGATGTTGACGATGGCTCCGCCGCTGGCGCGCAGCCACGGCGCGGCCGCCTGGGCGACGAACAGCGCTGCCTTCAGGTTGCCGTCGACGAGTTCCTGCCAGTCGCTTTCGCCGATCTCGCCGAGCGGTGTGCGGTGAAAGCTCGACGCGTTGTTGACCAGTGCGTCGATCCGCCCGCGCCATGCGGCGGCGGTCGCCACCAGGCTGTTGCAGCCGGCTGCGCTGGCGAGATCGGCCGCCACGGCGATCGCCGC
>ENA-UOUJ01000603-UOUJ01000603.1-activated-sludge-metagenome-genome-assembly--contig:-NODE-603-length-22726-cov-4.074059_pt1 | contig 22726 bp, 20 predicted proteins | sample MGYA00249839_ERZ747224 | MGnify/ENA primary metagenome ERZ747224 (study PRJEB28782, sample SAMN03220277) | activated sludge metagenome | biome: wastewater; feature: sewage sludge; material...
ACCAGTTGCTCAGGGCGTTGCTGGCCCGTGGCGACGCCTGGGAAATGGTCAGCTTCGCCGAGCGGCAGCAGGCGCCGCGGCTGTTCACGCTCGACTGGAGCCACGCTTGAGGGCGTGGCCGTTCGCGGCCCGGCCGTTCGTGGCCCGGCCGTTCGTGGCCCGGCCGTTCATGCGCTCCGAGTCACCGGGGGCGGGCACCCGCCGATGATGGCGGTGCTGCGCCTGGTGGCATTGCTCGGTCTGGGCACGGTTGCCGGCTGCGCGCTCGCCTGGTTGTTCACGCGCGAGCGCAAGTGGCTGATGCGGGCGCGGCGCGCGCTGCAGATCACGATCATCGTGGCCTTCGTGTTCTTCGCGGTCGTGATCTTCGAGCGGCTGCAGGCCGGAGGCTGAAACCCCCGTCGGACTCAGCGGCGGGTCTTTGCCTGGCGCGACAGCAGCCCGCCGAGCGCCTGCCGAAGCGGCGAAGGCGCAAGTTCGCCGTGCAGGCGCTCGAGCGCCACCAGCGCCTCGGCCGGCACCGGCGGCCTCGGAATCCGCAGCGGCGGTGCGGCAGCGAGTTCGCGCCGCGGCCGGAACTTCAGCTTGCGCACGCGCGGGTCCTGCTGCGCCAGCGCGGCCAGAAGCCGTGGTTCGATCTGGAGCAGGCGGCTGGCCCAGGCTGCACCAGGGACCACGACGGTCAGCGTGCCGGCCGCATCCAGTGCGGCCACGCTCGTCGGCGCCTGCGGGCAGGCGTGCTGCAGCGCGGCCTGCAGCGCGACCAGGCCGTCGACCTTGCGCGCGAGTTCGCGCAGCGAAGGATCGCGGTCGAGCCAGGACTGCAGTGGCTGGGACGAGGCGGAAACTGCGGGACGGCGCATCGTGCGGCGACGATAGCATGCAGGTCCTGGCAACGGTCCGGCGGCCTGCGGGCGCCGTCGGGCTGCGTGCTAGACTCCTCGGGTTAATTTCCCGGCGGTCCGTCTGTTGTGCCTGTCTGGCGCGACCCGGGGCTGCCCGATACCCGATGATTCAAAAGATCCTCACCCGGATTTTCGGCAGCCGCAATCAGCGCCTGCTGAAAGGCTATCGCAAGTCGGTCGCGGCGATCAATGCGCTGGAACCGTCGATCACCGCGCTGAGCGACGAGCAACTGACCGCAAAGACCGCCGAGTTCCGCCAGCGTATCGCCGACGGCGAAACGGTCGACGCACTGCTGCCGGAGGCCTTCGCGGTCTGCCGCGAAGCGGCGCGGCGCGTGCTCGGCATGCGCCACTTCGACGTGCAACTGATCGGCGGCATGGTGCTGCACAATGGCAAGATCGCCGAGATGCGCACCGGCGAGGGCAAGACGCTGACGGCGACCCTGCCGGTCTACCTGAATGCGCTCGCCGGCAAGGGCGTGCACGTGGTCACCGTCAACGACTACCTGGCCAGTCGCGACGCCGAATGGATGGGCCGCGTCTATCGCTTCCTCGGCATGTCGGTCGGCACGATCCTGTCGCAGCAGGCCACCGCCACGAAAAAGGAAGCCTACGCCGCCGACATCACCTACGGCACGAACAACGAGTTCGGCTTCGACTACCTGCGCGACAACATGGAGTACGCGGTCGGCGACCGGCGCCAGCGTCCTCTGCACTACGCGATCGTCGATGAGGTCGACTCGATCCTGATCGACGAGGCGCGCACGCCGCTGATCATCTCGGGGCAGGCCGAGGACCACACCGAGATGTACGTGAAGGTCAATTCGGTGCCGCGCCTGCTCACCGAAATGGCCTCCGAACCGAAGTCGAACGAGCCCGAGCCCGACGGCGACTACTGGGTCGACCGCAAGTCCAACCAGGTCTACCTGTCGGAGGCCGGCCACGAGAAGGCCGAGCGCATCCTCGGCGAGCACGGCCTGCTGCCGGCCGGCGCCAGCCTCTACGATGCCGCCAACATCGGGCTGATGCACCACCTGATGGCGGCGCTGCGCGCTCATACGCTATTCCACCGCGACCAGCAATACGTGGTGCAGAACGGCGAGGTCGTCATCGTCGACGAGTTCACCGGCCGGCTGATGCCGGGGCGTCGCTGGTCCGACGGACTGCACCAGGCGGTCGAGGCCAAGGAAGGCGTCAAGATCCAGGCCGAGAACCAGACGCTGGCCTCGATCACGTTCCAGAATTATTTCCGGATGTACGACAAGCTGGCCGGCATGACCGGTACGGCCGACACCGAAGCCTACGAGTTCCAGGAGATCTACGGGCTCGAGACCGTCGTGATCCCGACCCACCGGCCGATGGTTCGCGACGATCGACAGGACCAGGTGTTTCGCACCGCCGGCGAGAAGTTCAACGCGATCCTCGTCGACATCAAGGACTGCCATCAGCGAGGCCAGCCGGTGCTGGTCGGCACGACCTCGATCGAGAATTCCGAGCTGCTGTCGGGCATGCTGCAGAAGGAAGGACTCGCGCACGCGGTGCTCAACGCGAAGCAGCACGAGCGCGAGGCCGGCATCGTCGCCGAAGCCGGCCGGCCGCGCTCGATCACGATCGCGACCAACATGGCCGGCCGAGGCACCGACATCGTGCTGGGCGGCAACGTCGACAAGCAGATCGACCTGCTGCAGCTCGACGCCTCCCTGCCCGACGAGACCCGCGAGGCCAAGGCGCAGGTATTGCGCAGCGAATGGCAGGCGCTGCACGACCAGGTTCTGGCGGCCGGCGGCCTGCACATCATCGGTACCGAGCGCCACGAATCGCGCCGCATCGACAACCAGTTGCGCGGCCGTGCCGGACGCCAGGGCGACCCCGGCTCCTCGCGCTTCTACCTGTCGATGGACGACCCGCTGCTGAAGATCTTCGCCGGCGATCGGCTCAAGGCGATCATGGATCGCCTGAAGCTGCCCGAGGGCGAGGCGATCGAGGCCGGCATGGTCACACGCTCGATCGAATCGGCGCAACGCAAGGTCGAAGCGCGCAACTTCGACATCCGCAAGCAGCTGCTCGAATACGACGACGTCGCCAACGACCAGCGCAAGATCGTCTACTCGGACCGCAACGCGCTGCTCGAATCCGACGCGATCAGCGAGCGCATCACCGATCTGCGTCGCGCCGTGTTCACCGACCTGTTCCATCGCTACATCCCCGAGGATTCGGTCGAGGATCAATGGGACGTGCCTGCGCTCGAACAGGCGCTGGCAGGCGAATGGCAACTCGAGGTACCGCTGACCGCGATCCTCGCCGAACATCCGGAGCTGACCGCCGAGGATCTGCTCGAGCGCGTGCTCGGTGCGGCCGACGCGAGCTACGCGGCCAAGGTCGAGCTGGTCGGTGCCGAGCCTTTCGCCGGCTTCGAACGTTCGGTCATGCTGCAGACGATCGACCAGCACTGGCGCGAGCACCTGTCGGCGCTCGACTACCTGCGCCAGGGCATCCACCTGCGGGGCTACGCGCAGAAGAACCCGAAGCAGGAATACAAGCGCGAGTCCTTCGAACTGTTCGGCGCGATGCAGCAGCGCATCCGCGACGACGTCACGCGCATCCTGATGACCGTGCGCGTGCAGACGGCCGAACAGGCCGAGCAGGCCGAGGCGGTCGCCGAGCAGCAGCGCCAGCAGCACTACTCGAACGTCAACTACACGCACGCGGACTTCGACGAGGCCGCGGCGGCAGCCGCCGGCGGCGATGCCGAATCGGTCGCCGTGGCGCTGCAGCAGGCGCCGGCGGCGGTCCAGGACGAGGCGCAGCAGCCGTTCCGCCGCTTCGGCCAGAAGGTCGGCCGCAACGATCCGTGCCCCTGCGGCTCGGGCAAGAAATACAAGCAGTGCCACGGTCGGCTCGCCTGACGGCGAGCCCGTTCGCGGTCTTCGAACGCTGTCCGACTGCCACAGGGTCGATGCGATGCCAGTGAATCTGGAAATCCCGGCGCGTGACGCGCTGTTGCCGGTGCCCGGCGTCGAGATCGGCACCGCGCGTGCCGCGATCCGCAAGCCGGGACGACGCGATGTCCTGCTGATGCGTATCGCCGAAGGCGCGACGGTCGCCGGCGTCTTCACGCAGAACCGCTTTCGCGCCGCGCCGGTGCGCGTCTGCCAGGAGCATCTGCGCGACGGCGGCGGCCAGGTTCGCGCGCTGCTGGTCAACGTCGGCTGCGCGAACGCCGGCACCGCCGCACAGGGGCTGGCCGATGCCAGGCGCAGTTGCGAACTGGTCGCCGCGGCGCTCGGCTGCGAGCCCGCACAGGTACTGCCGTTCTCCACCGGCGTGATACTCGAGCATCTGCCGATGGAGCGCATGGCGCAGGGCATCGCCAGCGCCGCCGACGACCTCGGCCGCAGCGACTGGCTCGATGCGGCCGAGGCGATCATGACGACCGACACGATCCCGAAGGCCGTGTCGCTGCGCGTGCCGGCCGGCGACCGGCAACTGACCGTCACCGGCATCGCCAAGGGCGCCGGCATGATCCGGCCGAACATGGCAACGATGCTCGGCTACATCGCCACCGATGCGGCAGTCGCGCAGCCGCTGCTGTCGCGCTGGCTGCGCGAGATCGCTGACGCAAGCTTCAACCGCGTCACCGTCGATGGCGACACGTCGACCAACGATTCGCTGATCCTGGTCGCCTCGGGCGCCTCCGGCGTGTCGATCCGCGACGATGCCGACCCCGGTGCCGCGGCGCTGAAGGAAGCGCTGCTGGCCGTGGCCCGGCAACTCGCGCAGGCGCTGGTGCGCGACGGCGAAGGGGCCACCAAGTTCATTGCGATCGAGGTCGAGCAGGCGGCGAGCGCCGACGAAGCCGCGGCGGTCGCCTACGCCATCGCGCACTCGCCGCTCGTGAAGACTGCGTTCTTCGCGTCCGACCCGAACCTCGGCCGCATCCTGGCGGCGATCGGCTACAGCGGCATCGCGGATCTCGACGTCGATCGCGTCGACGTCTGGCTCGACGACGTGCACGTCGCGACCGCCGGCGGGCGCCATCCCGACTATCGCGAACAGGACGGCCAGCGCGTGATGAAGCAGGCCGAGATCCGCGTGCGCGTGGCGCTCGCGCGCGGCACCGATGCCACGACCGTCTGGACCTGCGACCTGTCGCACGACTACGTCTCGATCAACGCCGATTACCGTTCCTGATGCCTGCTTCCGCTTCCCTCGATCGCTTCGTCGATCGCGCCTCGCTGCTGCTCGACCGCCTCGAATCGCTGCTGCCCGCCACCCGCGAGCCCGACTGGAACAGCGCCGTCGCGTTTCGCTGGCGCCGGCGGCAGACGGCGCTCGGCGTCCAGGCGCAGTTGCAGCCGGTGCGCCAGGTGGCCGCGATCCGGCTCGACGACCTGCAGAACATCGAGGATCAGAAGGAGGCGATCGCGCGCAATACGCGCCAGTTCGTCGAAGGCCTGCCGGCCAACAACGTGCTGCTGACCGGCTCGCGCGGCACCGGCAAGTCGTCGCTGATCAAGGCCTGCCTGAACGAATGGGCGGCGCAGGGGCTGCGCCTGATCGAGGTCGACAAGGACGATCTCGTCGACCTGCCCGATATCGTCGAGCTGGTAGCCGGGCGCCCCGAACGATTCGTCGTGTTCTGCGACGACCTGTCCTTCGAGGAGGGCGAGCCCGGCTACAAGGCGCTGAAGGTCGCCCTCGACGGCTCGGTCGCCGCGCAGTCGGAGAACGTGCTGATCTACGCGACTTCGAACCGGCGCCACCTGATGCCCGAGTACATGGCCGAGAACCTCGAGGCGAAGCACCAGCCCGACGGCGAGATCCACCCGGGCGAGCGCGTCGAGGAGAAGATCTCGCTGTCCGAGCGCTTCGGCCTGTGGGTGTCGTTCTATCCGTTCCGCCAGGACGAGTACCTGGCGATCGTCGCTCACTGGCTGGTCAGCTTCGGTTGCGGTGCCGACGAGATCGCCGAAGCGCGCGCCGATGCCTTGCGCTTCGCGCTGGAACGCGGGTCGCGCTCCGGGCGGGTCGCCTGGCAGTTCGCTCGCGACTGGGCCGGCCGGCACGGCCACGCGGTGCGCGCCGGCGGCGTGCCTGCGCACGCGAAGTGAGCGGCGCCGCGCGCCCGGGCGGCTCGCCGGGCGGCGTTGCGCCTGCGGCCAGCGGCACATTGGCGGGGTCGGCCAGTTCGACGCAATCCGCTGCGGCTCCCCGGGCCCCGATCGACGTTGCCGTCGGCGTGCTCGTTCGCCACGACGGTGCCGTACTGTTCGGCCAGCGCCTGGCCGGCAAACCCTACGCCGGCTGGTGGGAGTTTCCCGGCGGCAAGCTCGAGGCGAGCGAAACCGTCACGCAGGCGCTGGCCCGCGAGTTGCACGAGGAGCTCGGCATCGAGATCGAGGGCTCCTCGCGCTGGGTCGTGCGCGAGCACGTCTATCCGCATGCGCACGTGCGCCTGCATTTCCATCGGATCGACGCCTGGCGTCGACAGGTGCGCTCGCGCGAAGGGCAGGCGCTGCGCTGGCTGCGTCCCGAATCGATCGACGCCGCGCCGCTGCTGCCGGCCGCGATCCAGGTCGTCGGCTGGCTGCGCCTGCCTCCGCAGCATGCGATCTCTTCGGCCACCGAACTTGGCGACCAGCGCTTTATCGAATCGCTCGACGCGCGACTGGCCGCGGGGCTGCGAATGATCCAGCTACGCGAACCCGGGATGCCCGGGCAGCGCTTCGACGCGCTGTTTCGCGCGGTGCGCGAGCGCTGCCAACGCTACGGCGCGAGGCTCGTGGTCAATAGCGTGCATCCGGCCTCGTACTGGCTGGCGGCCGGCGGCGTGCATCTGCGTGCGGCCGATTTGATGCGCTGCGATTTGCGCCCACCGCTGCGCTGGGTCGGCGCCTCGTGTCACGATGAGGCGGAACTCGCGCGTGCCTGCGCGATCGGAGCCGGCTATGCGCTGCTCGGCCCCGTGCTGCCGACGGCATCGCACCCTGGCACCGGAGGGATCGGCTGGCAGCGCTTCGAGCAGATCGCCTCGCCTGCGTCGATTCCGGTCTATGCGCTGGGGGGGGTCGGCCCCGCCGATGCTGCGCGTGCCAGGAGAGCCGGTGCTCACGGCGTTGCTTTCAAGCGGGCGATCGAACGTATCTAGTTAGTTAGTTAGTTCACACGGTCCGAGTTGGGAGCCCGGTAGAGTTCGGCCGTGCTTTTCACTTCGACCGTTTTCTCGTTTCTTTTCCTGCCGATCGTCGCCGTCGGATTCTTCGCGCTGGGCCGCACCCCGCGCGCGGCTGCCGCGTGGCTGGGCATGGCCTCGTTGTTCTTCTACGGCTACTGGGCGCCGCAATACGTGTTGCTGCTGCTCGGGTCGATCGTCGTCAACTACTTGGCCGGCGTGACGATCGGCCGGTTCCGGGACAGCGGACGTGACCGTGCCGCGCATGCAGCTCTGCTGCTCGGCCTGATCTTCAACTTGGGTCTGCTTGGCTGGTTCAAATACGCCGACTTCCTGATCGGCACGCTGCGCACGGTCACTGGAATGGACCTGCCGGTGCTTGGCGTATTGCTGCCCATCGGAATTTCGTTCTTCACCTTTACGCAGATCGCGTTCCTGGTCGACACCTGGAAGAAGGGCACCCGCGAGTACCGCTTCATCCACTACCTGCTGTTCGTAACCTACTTTCCGCACTTGATCGCGGGTCCGGTGCTGCACCATGCGCAGATGATGCCGCAGTTCGCCGACCCGGCGATCTATCGGCCCCAGGCGGCGAGCATCGGCGCCGGTCTCGTCATGTTCGCGATCGGCCTGTTCAAGAAAATAGTGCTGGCAGATGGCATCGCCCCCTACGCAGACACTGTCTTCGATGGCGTGGCCGCCGGTTCGATGGCCACCCCGCTGGAAGCATGGATCGGGGCGCTCGCTTACACGCTGCAGCTATATTTCGACTTCTCTGGCTACTCGGACATGGCGGTCGGACTGTCGATGATCTTCGGCGTGCGCCTTCCGTTCAACTTCGATTCGCCATATCGGGCAGCCAACATCTCGCAGTTCTGGCGTTCCTGGCACATGACGCTATCGGCCTTCCTGCGCGACTACCTGTACATCGCAATGGGCGGCAATCGGCGCGGGCCGAACCGCCGCATCTTCAATCTCATGGCGACGATGCTGCTCGGCGGGCTCTGGCACGGCGCGGCCTGGACCTTCGTCGTCTGGGGTGGGCTGCATGGGCTTTTCTTGGTCATCCACCACCAGTGGGGTGCGTCGGCCACGGCTGCGGCCCGGCGAATCATGCCGGCGCCGATCGTGACGGCGCTGGCATGGTTGCTGACGATGTTCGCGGTCGTCGTCGCATGGGTGTTCTTTCGCGCCGCGAGTTTCGACGCGGCAGGGTCGGTCCTCATGTCGATGTTCTCGCCGTGGCGATCGGACGGTGTGGCTGCGATGTTGTTCAACGCGGGCCTCAGTCAAGGGCGGGGCATGGTTCTGATCGGCTCGCTGTCGCTGATCGCTCTGCTGCCGTGGAATTCCAATCGGCTGTTCGACGCGCTGCTGGCCGCGGCCCGACGCATTCCCGGCCTGGCCTGGGCGAGCGTTGGTTTTGGTCTTGTAATCTCGGGGGCTCTCGTAGTCGTTTCCGAGCTGCGGACGAGCACGAGCCCTTTCATCTACTTCAACTTCTGATGGCGCGTAAGCTGTTCTGTCTGGTCCTTGGTGCCTTGGCTGCGGTGTTGTTGCTGGAGCTGCTGCTGCGCGTGCTTCCGACACCTACGGCCAGCAGGATCGGCCAATACGTCGATTCGCACGTGACCACCTATCCACCAGGTTTGGATTTCCGGACCGCTACCGGCTGGTCACTGCTCAATGCGAATGATCAGCGGTCGAACGAATTCGGCTTCATACCCGACCGGAACTTCGAGCCTTTGCCGACGGCCGTTGCCATCGTCGGAGACAGTCTGGTCGAACAGTCGATGCTGCCGCCGTCGCACCGACTGTCGGCGGTACTCGAACAGATGCGCGGAGAACCTGTCTACGCGATGGGTTTCCCGGGCAGCAGCCTGATGGACTACCTGGAACGAATGCGATATGCACATGATGTGCTCGGGATACAGCGATTCTGGGTCGTGGTGGAACGCGCCGACGTCAAGCAGAGCCTGTGCGCGGCCAATGCCTATAAAGACGCCTGCGTGAACGCCGACGGAACGATCGCGAGGCCGACGCGCGCGCCGCGCGGCCGGCTCTACGAGCTGCTGTCGCGGTCGGCTTTGCTGCAGTATTTCGTTGGCGTGCTGCGGCTGTCACCATCGAAGCTGCTGGCGACGTTCAGCGAAGATCCCAGGCCGACTGCCACCGAGGCGCCCCCGGCCGATCTCCCGCCTGACGGGGCGAGCAAGGATGGGCGCGCTCAGCGCTTATCCGCGCTGCCGGCAGTTGAGTTGCATGTCATCGAACTGTTCGTGGATGCCTTGGACCGGTTCAGGCAGGCCGGAAGCGAAGTCGGGCTGCTGATCGACCCTCGTATCACTAGCATCCACCGCCGTGAGGAATTCATCGATCCGGCGATGGAGGCGGTTGCGCGGCGGGCAAGCTCGGCCGGTTTCGTCGTCGTTCATCCATTCGAGGCGCTGGCCGCCGATGTCCGTGCCAGTGGGCTCGATCTTCGGGTCGGACCATACGATGGCCACTGGAACGTTCGCGCGAACTGCCTGATTGCGGCGTCGATGCTGCAGGGAGAGTCCGGCAAGCGCTTGGAAGAAGTTTCGCAATCCATGCCTTCGGTCTGCGACCCGCGCATGTTCTCCGCGGCTGCTGCCGGGATATTGGGCGGGACCGGCGACCACTAGTCCGCTGCGTCATTGGTATGCCACCCGAGGGACGCGCGAGACGAGATGCGATGCGAGGCGCAAAGCGCAGCGATAACCGCAGATATCGCGAGCATTGGCAACGACGCAGCGCGCCCGTATCGCGTGGACAGCGGGGGTGCGATTCCAGTGACGCAGTGGACTAACAACATCGACCGGCCGAACGAATCTGTCGGGCCGGGAAAGAGACGCTGCGACGGCTATTCCGGCGGTTTGCGGCCCTCGTAGCGCCCGGCCTCGCCCTCGTCCGAAGAGGCAGCGTCGTCGCGCGCATCGCCGGAGATCCGGTAGCGTTCGGACGCCCAGGCGCCGAGATCGACGCTCTTGCAGCGCTCGGAACAGAACGGCCGCCAGCGACTTTCCGGCGTGAACGGCACCTTGCGCCCGCAGGTCGGGCAGTCGACCTTCACGACCATCCGGCTTCCTACAGGTTGCAGAGCGCCAGATCGAAGTCCACGTCGCCTTCGAAGGGCTTGGGGCGCAGGTCGCCGCCCTGGCAGGTGAACCGGATCCACAGCAGGTGCTTGTTCGCACTGATCTCGGGGATCGCACCGGTCGATTCGTCGAGGCGTACCTGGACCATCTGCCAGGTGCGGCCGCCCAGGGTCTGCTGGAAGCTTCCCTGCTGTGCGGTATGCCGCGAGCGCTGGGCGCCTTCGCGCAGCAGGCGCAGCACGATCGCGAGGCTGTCGTGCAGCGCCTGGAAGGGCGCGGCCCAGCCGAAGATGTCGCGCTGGCGTTCTTCGGGCGGTCGATGCTGCCAGGCGTGATACGAAGGCAGGTCGAACTCGCAGGCGCCGCCGGCGATGATGGTGCGGCTGCGGATGCTCATCAGCCATTCGTTGTCGCGCAGGTGCTGTCCCGAGCGGCCGGGATTCGCGCCGAGGCCGGCCGCGGCGGTGTCGATCTGCGACAGCACGCCTTCGAGCGCCTCTGCCGCCACGTCGGGGCTGCCGCGATACGCGGCCAGCGACTGGCGCTGGCGTTCGAGTTCCTGCAGCAGGTCGGACTTCAGGTCGGCGCGCGCGGCAACGTCGAGGATCTCGAACAGCGTGACCAGTGCGACGTGGTGATCGAGCGGATGTTCGCGCCGGGCGAAGGTCTGCAGGCGATCGAACAGGTCTTCCAGGCGCAACAGCGTGCGGACGCGTTCGTTCAGCGGGTACTCGTACAGGATCAAAGGCTCGCCCCGGGCCGGTCGGTGTCGCGGTTCGGCGAATTCTGGACCAAAGGGCGGGCCTTGACAAACCGCATTGGAGCCCCTGGCCGCCTCAGTCTTTCTCGGAGGCGGGCACCGCGGCAGCCGAGGCCGCCGTCACTGCGGCCGCGGCGCTCGCCAGAGCCAGGTATTGGCGGTGCAACGCTTCGACGGGCTCTTCGAGGCTGGCAGGATCGCCACTGTTGTCGACGACGTCGTCGGCCGCGGCGAGCCGCGCTTCGCGCGTGGCCTGCGCGGCCATGATCGCCTCGACCTGGCTGCGCTCGAAGCGGTTGCGTTTCATCACACGCTCGATCTGAACCTCGACGGGCACGTCGACGACCAGCAGGCGGTCGATGCGCTCGCGCCAACGCGAAGACTCGACCAACAGCGGTACGACGACGATCGTGTACGGACCGCTGGCTTCGGCAATCATCAGCTCGCAGCAATGTCCGATCATCGGGTGCAGGATCGCCTCGAGCCGCTGGCGAGCCGCGGGATCGGCGAACACGAGCTTGCGCATCTCGGCGCGATCCAGCGCGCCTTCGGGCTCGATGACCGAGTCGCCGAAGGCGCGGCGAATCTCCGGGATCGCTGCGCCGCCGGCTGCGGTCAGTGCGTGCGCGACCGCATCGGTGTCGACGATGTTGGCGCCATGCGCGGCGAACAGGTCGGCGACGGTGCTCTTGCCACTGCCGATGCCGCCGGTCAGGCCTACGAGGAAGCGTCGGGATTGCATGAGCCGAGTCTAGCAGCCTGCCAGCAGCCTGACGAACCATGGCACAAGCGTGGCGGCCTTGCCATTGTTCGACCGCGCCGACCCGTACGCGCCGCCCGGCTCAGGCCAGCCCGATGAACGCCGTCAGCGGTGCGCCGAAGTAGAGCGCGAGCAGTCCGGCGCCGGCAAGATAGGGGCCGAACGGGATCGGCACCTCGCGACCGTGGCGCGCAAATGCGATCAAGGCGATCCCGACCACCGAGCCGACGATCGAGGCGAGCAGGATGATCGCAGGCAGCGCAGTCCAGCCGAACCAGGCGCCCAGTGCAGCGAGCAGCTTGAAGTCGCCGTAGCCCATGCCTTCCTTGCCGGTGGCCAGCCGGAACAGCCAGTAGATCGACCACAGGCTCAGGTAGCCCGCCATCGCCCCGATCACGGCCTCGGACAGCGGTGCGAAGACGCCCCACAGGTTGAACAGCAGCCCCAGCCACAGCAGCGGCAACGTGATGCTGTCGGGCAGCAGTTGCGTATCGACGTCGATGAAGGTCAGCGCCAGCAGCGCGAAGCCGAGCAGCACTGCGCCGAGTCCGGCCCAGGTCGCGCCGAACTGCCAGATCGCCAGTGCGGCGAGCAGGCCGGCGGCCAGTTCGACGGCCGGGTAGCGCGCCGGGATTGCCGTGCCGCAGGCCTTGCAGCGCCCGCGCTGCAGCAGCCAGCTCAGCAGCGGGATGTTCTCGAGCGCACCGAGCTGGTGTCCGCAGCTCGGGCAGCGCGAACGCGGCACGAACAGGTTGAAGCTCGGCGCGGCGACGGCCTCGTCGCCGCGCAGCTCGGCGGCCTGCGCCTCCCATTCGGCCTCCATCATCTTCGGCAGCCGATGGATGACCACGTTCAGGAAGCTGCCGACGAGCAGCCCGAACACCAGCGCGGTCGCGACAGCCAGTGCCGGGGACTGCTGCAATGCCTCGATCATGCGGCTTTTATACCACCTGGCCGAGCTTGAAGATCGGCAGGTACATGGCTACGACGAGCCCGCCGATCACGACACCGAGCACGACCATGATCATCGGTTCGAGCAGGCTCGACAGACTGTCGACGGCTTCGTCGACCTCGCGTTCGAAGATGTCGGCGGCCTTCGACAGCATGCCGTCGAGCGAGCCCGATTCCTCGCCGATCGACGCCATCTGCAGCACCATGTTCGGAAACACCTGCGCGTTCTGCATCGACACGGTCAGGCTCGTGCCGGTCGCGACTTCCTGCTGGATCTTCTTCGTGGCGACCAGGTACACATGGTTGCCGGCGGCGCCGCCGACCGAATCGAGCGCCTCGACCAGAGGCACGCCGGCGGCGAACATCGTCGACAGCGTACGCAGCCAGCGCGCGATGGTGGCCTTCTCGACGACCGAGCCGAACACCGGCAGCTTCAGCAGCAGCCGGTCCATCAGCATTTGCACTTTCGTCGATCGCTTCCAGGCTTGCAGCAGGAAGTAGATCGAGCCGCCGATCCCACCGAAGATCAGGTACCAGTTGTCGACGAAGAAGTCCGACGCCGCGATGACCATCAGCGTCGGCGCCGGCAGGTCGGCGCCGAAGCTCGAGAACACGTCCTTGAAGGCCGGCACGACGAACAGCATGATCACGGCGACGACGATGAAGGCCACCGCCAGCACGGCGGTCGGATAGAACAGCGCCGACTTGATCTTGCCCTTGATCGCCAGCATCTTTTCCTTGTAGCTGGCCAGGCGGTCGAGCAGGTCGTCGAGGATGCCGGCCTGCTCGCCGGCGTTGACCAGGTTGCAGAACAGGCTGTCGAAGTGCAGCGGGTACTTGCGGAAGGCCTGCGCCAGCGACGTGCCGGTCTCGACGTCGGCGCGTATGTCGGTGAACAGCCGCGACACCGCGGCGTTGCTCGAGCCGCGGGCCACGATGTCGAACGACTGCAGCAGCGGCACGCCGGCTTTCATCATCGTCGACAGCTGGCGCGTGAACAGCGCGATGTCCTTCTCGGTGATCTTGCGTCCGCGCGCGTAGCTGCGCTTGCGCATCTTCGTGACCAGGATGCCCTGGCGGCGCAGCGTCGAGCGCACGATCGCCGGCCCGCTGGCGCGCACCTCGCCGCGCACCATCTTGCCGGCGCGGTCGCGCCCTTCCCACAGGTAAGTCTGTTCGCGCGCAGCCGCGCGGCCCGGCGCCGTCGCCGCTCTCGTGGCCATCGATCGGTTCCTCGTCGTTCCGGCCGCAGCCGTCATTCGTTCGTTGCCCCGAGCACCTCTTCGATGCTCGTGAGCCCCTGCATCACCTTCATCAGTCCCGAGCGGCGCAGGTCGCGCACGCCTTCGAGTTCGGCCTGCGCGGCGATCTGCAGCGCGTTGCCGCCGGCCAGGATCAGCTTCTGCATCTCCTCGCCGATCGGCATCACCTGGTAGATGCCGACGCGGCCCTTGTAGCCGCTGCCGTTGCAGCGTTCGCAGCCGACCGGGCGCAGCGGTACCCAGCTGCCGTCGAGGTCGCTCTCGCGAAAGCCGGTTTCCAGCAGCGCGCTCTCGTCGACCTCGAGCGGCGCCTTGCAGCTGCACAGCCGGCGCGTCAGCCGCTGGGCCGTGATCAGGCTGACTGACGAGGCGATGTTGAAGGCCGGCACGCCCATGTTCGCGAGCCGGGTCAGCGTCGTCGGCGCGTCGTTCGTATGCAGCGTCGACAGCACCAGGTGGCCGGTCTGAGCAGCCTTGATCGAGATGTCGGCGGTCTCGAGGTCGCGGATCTCGCCGACCATGATCACGTCCGGGTCCTGTCGCAGGAAGGCGCGCAGCGCAGACGCGAATGTCAGGCCCGCCTTCTCGTTGACGTTCACCTGGTTGACGCCGGGCAGGTTGATCTCGGCCGGGTCTTCGGCGGTCGAGATGTTGATGCCGGGCCCGTTGAGGATGTTCAGGCAGGTGTACAGCGAGACGGTCTTGCCCGAGCCGGTCGGCCCGGTCACCAGCACCATGCCGTAGGGTCGGTGGACGGCCTCGAGCAGCGCAGCCTTCTGGTCCGGCTCGTAGCCGAGCGCGTCGATGCCGAGCTTGGCCTGCGCCGGATCGAGGATCCGCATGACGATCTTCTCGCCGAACAAGGTCGGCAGCGTCGAGACGCGGAAGTCGATCGTGCGCTGCGCCGACAGCACGAGCTTCATCCGCCCGTCCTGCGGCACGCGCTTCTCGGAGATGTCCAGCTTCGAGATCACCTTGATCCGCGAGGCGAGCTTGTCCTTGATCGCCAGCGGCGGCTGCGCGATCTCGCGCAGCTCGCCGTCGATGCGCAATCGGATCCGGTAGAACTTCTCGAACGGCTCGAAGTGCAGGTCGGAGGCTCCGGCCTGGATCGCGTCGACGAGGATCTTCTGCAGGAAGCGGACGATCGGCGCGTCGTCGACCTCGGCTTCCTGCGCGCTCGTCTGTTGCTCGTCGGGAGCCAGTTCGAGATCGACTTCGCCCTCGGTGAACTCGCTGAGCTGCTCGGTCGTGCTGCGGCCGAGCCGCTCGACCAGGCGCAGCAGCTTGTCGTGCTCGACGACGACGAGGTCGACGGCCGCCTGCGCCGTGAAGCGGATGCGCTCGACCAGCCGCGCATCGGTCGGGTCCGAAGTCGCGATCGTGACGCGGTTGCCGCGCTTGCCGAGCGGCACGATGCGCGCCGACAGCGCGAAGCGCTGGTCCAGCACGTCGGTCGGCAGAGTCGACGGCTCGAGCGCCGCCAGGTCGAGCAGCGGATGGCCGAAGGCGTTGGCGATGAAGCGCGCGAGCTGGCCGGCCTTCAGCGTGCCGCTGGAGATCAGTTCGTCGATGAACGCGGTGTGGGCTTCGTCGGCCTTGCGCTGTATCGCCGTCGCCTGGTCCAGACGGATGATCTGGTGCTGGACCAGCGCGCGGCCGAGCCCGGCCAGCGCCGTCTGCTGTGCCGGTGCGCGTTGCGTTGTCGTGGCGGCGGCCATCGTGTCAGCGGGTTCTGCCGGTTGGAGTCGATAGACGGAGCGTGCCGGCGGGACGCCGGGCCGAGCTGGGACGATGATGCGCCGTTGACGAGCGGCCGCGACGGATCGGACGAACGGCGCGCGGTTGCTACACTGCTCGCGGTGCGCCGTTCCGAGCGCGCCCGTCCGGTGCGCAGGAACCGGTCCGACAATCGACGGAGGCAGACGCTTCATGAGCAAGAACGACAACGCGCGCCGGCTGCGTTCGCGCGCCTGGTTCGACAATCCCGACAACCCGGGGATGACCGCGCTGTATCTCGAGCGGATGATGAACTTCGGCCTGACGCTCGACGAACTGCAGAAGAGCGGCAAGCCGGTCATCGGCATCGCGCAGACCGGCAGCGACCTGTCGCCTTGCAATCGACATCACCTCGACCTGGCCAGCCGCGTGCGCGACGGCATCCGCGATGCCGGCGGGATTCCCATCGAGTTCCCGGTACACCCGATCCAGGAAACGACGAAGCGGCCGACGGCGGCGCTCGATCGCAACCTCGCCTACCTCGGGCTGGTCGAATGCCTGTACGGCTACATGTTCGACGGTGTCGTGCTGACCACCGGCTGCGACAAGACCACGCCGGCGATGATCATGGGGGCGGCCACCGTCGACCTGCCGGCAATCGTGCTGTCGGGCGGCCCGATGCTCAACGGCTACTACAACGGCGGCCTCGCCGGCTCGGGCACCGTCGTCTGGTTCGCGCGCCAGGAACTGGCCGCCGGCCGCATAGACTACGACCAGTTCCTTGAAATGGTGGCTGCGTCGGCACCTTCGGTCGGCCACTGCAACACGATGGGCACCGCGCTGTCGATGAACTCGATGGCAGAGGCGCTCGGCATGTCGCTGCCCGGCTGTGCGTCGATTCCCGGCCCTTATCGAGAGCGCGGACAGATCGCCTATCACACGGGCCGGCGCATCGTCGAGATGGTTCATGAGGATCTGCGGCCGTCGAAGGTCCTGACGCGCGAAGCCTTCGAGAATGCGATCGTCGCCGCCAGCGCGATCGGCGCGTCGACCAATTGCCCGCCGCATGTCAACGCGATCGCGCGCCACGCCGGCGTTGCACTCGAAGTGCGCGACTGGGACCGCATCGGCTACGACATTCCGTTGCTGGTGAACTGCATGCCGGCCGGTCAGTACCTGGGCGAAGATTTCCATCGCGCCGGCGGCGTGCCGGCGGTGATGCACGAACTGCTGAAGGCCGGCAAGCTGCGCGCCGACGCGCTGACCGTCACGGGCCGGCGCATCGGCGAGATCTACGCCGACACGCCGGCCAGCAACCGCGACGTGATCCGGCCGTGGAGCGATCCGCTGATGCCGCAGGCCGGTTTTGCCGTGCTGTCGGGCAACCTGTTCGAGTCGGCGATCATGAAGACTTCGGTCATTTCGCCCGAGTTTCGCGAGCGCTATCTCGCCAACCCGCAGGACCCGAACGCCTTCGAAGGCCGTGCGATCGTCTTCGATGGCCCCGAGGACTACCACCACCGGATCAACGATCCGTCGCTGGAAATCGACGCCGACTGCATGCTGTTCATCCGCGGCGTCGGCCCGGTCGGCTACCCGGGCGCGGCCGAGGTCGTCAACATGCTGCCGCCCGACGCCCTGGTCAAGCAGGGCATCACGATGCTGCCCTGCGTCGGAGACGGTCGGCAATCGGGAACTTCGGGCAGCCCGTCGATCCTCAATGCCTCGCCGGAATCGGCGGTCGGCGGCGGCCTTGCGCTGCTGCAGACCGGCGACCGCGTGCGCATCGACCTGAACAAGCGCTCGGCCGACATGCTGGTGAGCGACGAGGAGTTGTCGCGCCGGCGGGCGGCCTGGGTTGCGCCCGAGCTGGCCAGCCAGACGCCATGGCAGGAACTGCAGCGCCGCACGGTCGGGCAGCTGCAGGACGGCGCCTGCCTCGACTTCGCAGTCAGCTACCAGCGCATCGCGGAAACGCGCGGCCTGCCGCGGGACAACCACTGAAGTGAAGAAATTCCTGACAGATGCGAGAGGGGTTTGCCTCGCATCGAATTCGCGGCAATAATCGCGCCCTGCGCAAGGCCCGAGCGGAAAGAAACGGAATGGCAGGCGACGAAAATTACATACTGGAGACACGCGGGCTCGTCAAGGAGTTCCGTGGGTTCGTGGCGGTCAACGACGTCGACCTGCGCGTGCGGCGCGGGCACATCCACGCGCTGATCGGTCCCAACGGAGCCGGCAAGACGACCTGCTTCAACCTGCTGACCAAGTTCCTGATTCCGACCCGCGGCTCGATCATCTACAACGGGCAGGACATCACCTACGCCAAGCCGGCGGAGATCGCGCGGCGCGGCATCGTGCGCTCGTTCCAGATCTCGGCGACCTTTCCGAACCTGAGCGTGCTCGAGAACGTGCGGATCGGACTGCAGCGCGCGCAGGGCACCTCCTTTCACTTCTGGCGTCCGGTCAGCACGCTCGATTCGCTGAACGACCGTGCGCTCGAACTGCTCGAGACGGTCGGGCTGCGCGAATACGCCGACTACATCACCGGCGAGCTGCCCTACGGTCGTAAGCGTGCGCTCGAGATCGCGACGACTCTGGCCACCGAACCCGAATTGATGCTGCTCGATGAGCCCACGCAGGGCATGGGCCACGAAGACGTCGACCGTGTCACGCAGCTGATCAAGAAGGTTTCGGCCAACCGGACGATCCTGATGGTCGAGCACAACATGAACGTCGTCGCCACGATCGCCGATACGATCAGTGTGCTGCAGCGCGGCCAGATCATCGCCGAAGGGCCTTACGAAACCGTCTCGCGCAACCCGCAGGTGCTCGAGGCCTACATGGGAAGCGCCGACGAAGCGCTCGCCGGAGCCTCGCATGGCCACTGAATTCCTGCGCATCTCCGACCTGCACGCGTTCTACGGCGAGTCGCACATCCTGCATGGCGTCGACATGGTCGTTAACCATGGCGAGGTGGTCACGCTGCTCGGGCGCAACGGCGCCGGACGCACGACGACGCTGAAGTCGATCATGGGCCTGGTCGGCCGGCGAACCGGCTCGATCAAGATCAACGGCGTCGAGACGGTGAACATGCCGCCGCACGCGATCGCGCGGATGGGGCTGGGCTACTGCCCCGAAGAGCGGGGCATCTTCGCGAGCCTGAGTTGCGAGGAGAACCTGATGCTGCCGCCTGCGGTGGCCTCGGGCGGCATGGGGATCGACGAGATCTATTCGATGTTCCCCAACCTGAAGGAGCGTCGCGAAAGCCCGGGCACCCGGCTGTCGGGTGGCGAGCAGCAGATGCTCGCGGTGGCGCGCATCCTGCGTACCGGCGCCCGGCTGCTGTTGCTCGACGAGATTTCCGAAGGCTTGGCGCCGGTCATCGTGCAGGCGCTGGCCCGGATGATCCGGATGCTTCGCGAGAAAGGCTTCACGATCATCATGGTCGAGCAGAACTTCCGGTTCGCCGCGCCGCTGGCGGACCGCTTCTATGTGATGGAGCACGGACAGATCGTCGAGACTGTCGTTGCCGCGGAGCTTGACCAGAAAATGGATAAGCTTCGTGCATATCTCGGCGTCTGAATACCGGGTCCGCGAGCCCCGGCGTTCGGAATAAAAGGCCTTGCCCTCAAGGGCCCACAGGCATTTCGAGGAGGAGACGTTGAACTTCAAGGCGATGACCCGTGCCGGGCGGGCTGCGTGACCGGTGCAGGCCGGCATGCGCGCCTTTTCCGGCGACTGAGCATGGTTCTCTCGAGCGATACGAAACGGAGGAACACAGGATGACGATGAAACGCAAACTCACCGCGACGCTGGTCGGCGCGGCCATGGCCGCACTGGCCGGTGCGGCAGCCGCCGAAGTCTCGGGCGGCGTCGTGAAGATCGGCGTGATGAACGACATGTCGGGCCTCTATGCCGACATCGGCGGACCGGGTTCGGTCGTGGCCGCGAACATGGCGGTCGAAGACTTCCAGAAGACATCGAAGGCCGGACTGAAGATCGAGATCGTCTCGGCCGACCACCAGAACAAGCCCGACGTCGGCTCGACCGTCGCGCGCCAGTGGATCGACACCGAAGGCGTCGACATGATCGTCGACGTGCCGACCTCTTCGGTGGCACTCGCCGTCAACCAGGTCATCCGCGAGAAGGGCAAGGCCTTCGTCAACACCGGCGCGGCCACGGCCGACCTGACCGGCAAGGCCTGCTCGCCGAACACCGTGCACTGGCTCTACGACACCTGGATGCTGGCCAACGGTACCGGCAAGGCGGTCGTCGAGACCGGCGGCGACACCTGGTTCTTCCTGACTGCCGACTACGCGTTCGGCCATGCGCTCGAGCGCGACACCGCGGCCGTCGTCGAGAAGGCCGGCGGCAAGGTGCTCGGCAAGGTCCGTCATCCGCTGGCCACGCAGGACTTCTCGTCGTTCTTGCTGCAGGCGCAGGCGTCGAAAGCCAAGGTGATCGGCCTGGCCAACGCCGGCGGCGACACGATCAACTCGATCAAGCAGGCGGCCGAGTTCGGCATCGTCCAGGGCGGCCAGAAGCTGGCCGGCCTGCTGGTGTTCATCACCGACGTCCACGGGCTGGGCCTGAAGACCGCGCAGGGGCTGCAGATCACCGAGAGCTTCTACTGGGATCTGAACGACCAGACCCGCGAATGGTCGAAGCGCTTCGCCGAGCGCCACGGCGGCAAGATGCCGTCGATGGACCACGCCGGCGTCTATGCGGGCGTGCTGCACTACCTGAAGGCAGTCGAAGCGGGCAACACCGACGACGGCACGAAGACCGTGGCCAAGATGAAGGAGCTTCCGACCGACGACCCGCTGTTCGGCAAGGGCGAGGTGCGTGTGGACGGGCGCAAGGTCCACCCGGTCTACCTGTTCGAAGTCAAGAAGCCCGAGGAGTCGAAAGGCCCGTACGACTACTACCACGTGCGTGCCACGATCCCGGCCGAGCAGGCGTTCCGCCCGCTGAACGAAGGCGGCTGCGAACTCGTCAAGAGCTGATCGGCGTCTGATCGCAGGAACGGCCGGGCCGCGGGGCACGACTCCGCGGCCCGGCCGGCGCTACCCCCCAGCACCAACCACATCGGGTTCACGGATGGAGATCTTCGGCATTCCGACTCAGGCTTTGTTCGGCCAGTTGCTGATCGGCCTGATCAACGGGTCGTTCTACGCGCTGTTGTCGCTCGGCCTGGCCGTCATCTTCGGCCTGTTGAACATCATCAACTTCACCCACGGCGCCCAGTACATGATGGGCGCGTTCGCTGCATACCTGCTGCTGAACAAGGCCGGCCTCGGCTACTGGTGGGCGCTGTTGCTGGCGCCGATCATCGTCGGCTTCACCGGCGTGCTGATCGAGCGCTTCATGCTGAAGCGGCTGTACAACCTCGATCACCTGTACGGACTGCTGCTGACCTTCGGCGTTGCGCTGATCATCCAGGGCCTGTTCCGCAACGAATACGGCGCCTCGGGGCTGCCGTACCAGATGCCGCCGCAGCTGACCGGCGGCACCAACCTGGGATTCATGTTCCTGCCCAACTACCGGGCCTGGGTCATCATTGCGTCGCTGGTCGTCTGCCTGGGCACCTGGTTCGTGATCGAGCGCACGAAGCTCGGCTCTTACCTGCGCGCCGCCACCGAGAATCCGCAGCTGGTGCAGTCGTTCGGCATCAACGTGCCGCGGATGATCACGCTGACCTACGGCTTCGGCGTGGGGCTGGCGGCCCTGGCCGGCGTGATGGCTGCGCCGATCTACCAGGTCAGCCCGCAGATGGGGGCCGACCTGATCATCGTCGTGTTCGCCGTGGTCGTCATCGGCGGCATGGGCTCGATCCTGGGCTCGATCATCACCGGCTTCGGGCTCGGGCTCATCGAAGGCCTCACGAAGGTCTTCTACCCCGAGGCCTCGAACACGGTGATCTTCGTGATCATGGCCATCGTGTTGCTGTTCAAGCCGGCAGGTCTGTTCGGCACCCAGAAATAAGGCTGTCATGGCTCACACGCAAACCTCCGCGCCGGCCGGCGGCGCCTCCGCCGCCGGGCCCACGGCAACGAAGGCAACCGCCGGGGGGAACCGGCACCAGCTCGTCGCGTTCCTGATCATGGCGGCGTTCTTCGCGATCGCTCCGCTCGTCGTCTATCCGGTCTTCCTGATGAAGGTGATGTGCTTCGCGTTGTTCGCGTGCGCCTTCAACCTGCTGATCGGCTACGGCGGCCTGCTGTCCTTCGGGCACGCGATGTTTCTCGGCACCGCCGGCTACGTCGCCGCGCATGCGGCCAAGGTCTGGGGCTTCACTCCAGAACTCGCGATTCTCAGCGCCACCGCCTGCGCCGGCGTGCTGGCCTGGGTCACCGGGTTCCTGGCGATCAAACGCCAGGGCATCTATTTCGCGATGATCACGCTGGCGCTCGCCCAGATGATCTTCTTCTTCTACCTGCAGGCGCCGTTCACCGGCGGCGAAGACGGCATCCAGGCAGTGCCGCGAGGCAAGCTGTTCGGCATCTTCGATCTGAGTTCGGCCGCCGGCATGTATCCGGTCGTGCTGTTCATCTTCCTTGGCGGCTTCCTGCTGATCTGGCGCATCGTCAATTCGCCGTTCGGCCAGATCCTGAAGGCGATCCGCGAGAACGAGCCGCGCGCGCTGTCGCTGGGCTATGACACCGACCGCTACAAGCACGTCGCCTACGTGCTGTCGGGCACGCTGTCCGGCTTGGCCGGCGCCACCAAGGCGCTGGTGTTCCAGCTTGCTTCGCTGACCGACGTCCACTGGTCGATGTCCGGCGAGGTCGTGCTGATGACGCTGGTCGGCGGGCTCGGTACGCTGTTTGGGCCGGTCGTCGGCGCCGCGGTGATCGTGTCGATGCAGAACTACCTGGCACAGATCGGCGCCTGGGTCACCGTCGTGCAGGGCGTGATCTTCGTGATCTGCGTGCTTGCCTTCCGCCGCGGCATCATCGGCGAGATCGCGAACTTCATTCGCAAGCCGCTGTAGAAGGGGGCGCGGGCGAAGGCGCGAGCCGGGCTTTCCGCGCGCCGGCCGCCGCTTGCCCCTGCTTCGCAGGGGTTCCCTGCG
>ENA-UOUJ01000604-UOUJ01000604.1-activated-sludge-metagenome-genome-assembly--contig:-NODE-604-length-22710-cov-4.546237_pt1 | contig 22710 bp, 17 predicted proteins | sample MGYA00249839_ERZ747224 | MGnify/ENA primary metagenome ERZ747224 (study PRJEB28782, sample SAMN03220277) | activated sludge metagenome | biome: wastewater; feature: sewage sludge; material...
CAATAACCTCGGTAGCTGTCAAAACTTTTTTCGGTTCCGATGGTTTCAAGCAAGTGTGGTTTTTTGGCACGGCTCACATATTCTGCGCAAGCACCATTGTCGGACATGAAGATTACCATTGTGTTTTCTTTAAGTCCATTTTCTTTTAGTGCTTCTATGATTCGTCCAATGCCCTGGTCCATACAATCTACCTGAGCGGCATAGATGGCCATCCGTTTTACCCACATTTTTTTGTCCTGCTCAGGAATATCATCCCAGGCCGGAATGGTATCTTTGGGGCTAAGCGCTGTTTTTTTATCAATGATACCTATTTTCAACTGTTTTCTATACCGTTCCTCGCGCAATTTATCCCAGCCTTGCTCATATAAGGTCATGTATTTCTGAATGTCATTTTCTTTGGCATGAAGTGGCCAGTGGGGTGCATTGTAGGCTACATAGAGGAAAAACGGATTTTTAGACTTAGCTTTATTATGGATAAAAGCAGTTGCTGAATCGGTAATGGCATCTGTGAGGTAAAAATCGCTGGGGGCTTTCATCAAATCATTACCCGTTGTTAAAGTTGCCGGGTCAAAATAGCTTGCGGATCCTTGTAAAATACCAAAAAAACCATCAAACCCTCGTTGTGTTGGCCAGTTGCTTTGGTCGCCTTCGGGTCGGATATTGGAGCAAACATGCCACTTTCCACTTATATATGAAGTATAGCCGGCCGGTTTTAAGGCTTCTGCAATGGTTACACAATTTTTATTCAGGTCGCCTTTATATCCATATACATTTTGGTCAAAACCTGTCATGTAGCCCATGCCTGTATTGTGCGAATATTGCCCTGTGAGCAGGGAAGCCCTTGTGGGGCAACAACGTCCGGTATTGTAAAATTCTTTTAGCCTAATTCCGTTTTCTGCCAGCCTGTCCAGGTTAGGCGTTTGAATTTCGCCGCCATAGCAGCCCAAGTCGGAAAAACCCATGTCATCTGCCAGAATAAGAACGATATTAGGTTTTGTTTGAGCTTTAAGCCCATAAGAAGACAACGAAAAAATCAATAATAATCCAAGTAATTTTTTCATGAAGCGATCGTTTAATGAAAAAAAATTTTTACAAAGTAAAATAGTTTCTTTAAGCAATGAGAAATTTTACTTTGTTTTTTGTGGCAGATGATTTTTGTTTGTATCTTCCTGTTTTTTCGGGAATCCGGTGGATTTTTAAAAAAAGGATCCTTCCTAAGTTGATTTTTTAAACAGGTTGACCTGTGTCTGTAGGGGGTAGAAAATCTCTACAAAAAGGGCAAAGCATCAATGTTAAAGGCGTTACACCACTTGTTGGATTCTTCGGGGCGCAATTTACCTTTGTATTAATCTATACTGCTTATCCCTTTTGGTCAAGTTAAAAGACATAACTTTGAATAATGACAGAAATAGAGAAATATCCGAAAGATTTTCAGGATTTCTTACCTTCTTTTCAACCGAGAATGATTGCTGGAATTACATTTTCGAATTGCGATGGCCTGTTGGATACAGTTGTCCTAAATGCGGTAGCAGTAAATATTGGATTACGGAGAATAAATTGATACATTTCTCGGAATGTGAATATTAGGGTTCAATAACAGCCGGAACGATTTTTCATGGCACAAGAAAACCGCTTTTATTATGGTTTCATATCATGTGGTGGGTTGCTGCACAGAAAACAGGAGCAAGTGCATACAATCTGATGGATTTTATGGGTTTTGGCGCTTATGAAACAGCATGGACATGGTTGCAGAAATTACGCAGCGCCAAGGTAAGAATTATTACTTCTAAAAAAACACTTTATGTCCTCCCCAAAAACTCCGCTTCACCATAGCTTATGACAGCTCTATTAATGGGTAAAATAGGATCTTTACTGGCTCAATTCAATGATTTTTATTTTAGTCAATATTGCGGCGTTCCTTTCATGAGGTGCTAAAATTCCTTATATGCTGAATCTGCCCTTGTATAAAATGATTTCCACAATTTGCCCATTTTTAGCCTTCCTCCCTTATCTTTGCGAAAATTTATTGGCAGTATGAGGTCTAATTGCTTCAAATCCTTGATAGTAGCGGCTTTAAGCCTGTTTTTTGTATTTTTTTCCAATGTTTTAATAGCACAGGAGGAAGCTCATACTGCTGTACCGGAATCAGAGGCTTCCTTTGACCCGGGTTCTGCCATTCTGCACCACATTGCTGATGCACATGATTTTCATTTTTTTGATATAAAAAAGGACGATGGCTCCAAATTCACTTTCAGTATTCCGCTGCCGGTGATTTTGTATTCTCCGCAAAATGGGTTTGATGTGTTTATGTCTTCAAAATTTCATCATGGCGAAGCAGCATACAACGGCTATAAATTAGAGCACGAGAAAATTGTACCCGTTGATCCCAATGTGAAAGTATATGATTTCAGCATTACCAAAAACGTGGCTCAAATGATTCTGGCAGTGATTGTGCTGATATGGATACTACTTTCAATGGTGAAAAAGTACAAATCGGGCCAGGGAGTTACTTCAGCGCCAAAGGGCATGCAAAACGCCATTGAACCGGTGATTACCTTTGTGAGAGATGATATAGCAAAACCCAATCTTGGGCCAAAGTATCAGAAATACTTTCCTTACCTGTTGACCTTATTCTTCTTTATATTAATCAACAATCTTTTTGGAATGTTGCCCGGCGCTGCCAATGTGAGCGGTAATATCGCATTTACGGCTATGCTGGGTATTATTTCCTTCTTTGTTATTTTGTTTAGTTCCAACAAGCATTACTGGCACCATATTTTCTGGTTTCCGGGCGTGCCGCTGCCGGTAAAGCTGATTATGCTTCCGGTGGAGCTGTTGGGCGTGTTTACAAAACCATTTGCGTTGATTGTCCGTTTGTTTGCAAACATGACAGCCGGACACATTATTATTTTGAGTTTTATCAGCCTGATATTTATTTTCAAAAATATGAGTACGGTGGCCGGTGTGGCATTTTCGCCCGTATCGGTTATTTTCTCAGTATTTATTTATTTAATTGAAATATTAGTGGCATTTATCCAGGCTTATATCTTCACCAATCTGACAGCCATTTTTATCAGTGGCGCTATTGGTGATCATCATTTTGAAGAGAATGTGGTAGATACGCATCATCACTAATTTGTATTTTTTTAACCAAATATAAAAACAGAGTCATGAGTTTAATGAATGTTTTACTGGAAGTTAGCGGAAGCTGGTCGCACTTTGGTGGCGCTATCGGCGCAGGTCTTGCGGCTATCGGTGCAGGTATCGGTATCGGACAAATCGGTAAAGGTGCCAATGAAGGTATCGCCCGTCAGCCTGAAGCAGCTAATGACATTCGTGGTGCAATGATCCTGGCCGCAGCGCTTGTAGAAGGTGTTGCGCTGTTTGCGGTAATTGCCGGTCTGCTGGCAGTACTGAAATAAGGACTGAACCACAAAAATTATACTGTATCCAAAGCAAAGGGCGGCGGATGCAGTATTCCTTTTAATCAAAAAGAGTTTAAAATATAAAATACATATTTAATTATGGGCTTACTTACACCTGATCTCGGTTATTTCGTATGGGCATTGATTATTTTTCTGATATTACTTTTCATCTTGAAAAAATTTGCCTGGAAGCCAATTATCAAAATGCTGAATGAGCGTGAACAAAACATTGCCGGCTCAATAGCCACTGCCGAAAAAATAAAGGCAGAAATGGCGCAACTGCAAAACGAAAATGAAGCCTTATTAGCAAAGGCGCGCGAAGAAAGAGCACAGCTATTAAAAGAGGCCCGAGAAACAAAAGAGAAAATTATCAACGAAGCTAAGGACGTGGCAAAGGTAGAAGCCGGAAAAATCATTACTGATGCCCAACAAGCCATCAACGCCCAAAAAATGGCGGCAATTACCGAAGTAAAGAACGAAGTGGGTAAAATGGTAGTGGAGTTGAGCGAAAAAATATTGAAAAAAGAACTTTCAGCCGCCACAAAGCAGGAAGATTATATCAACAGTCTGGTAAAAGAAATTAAGTTAAGTTAAAAAAAAGATTTTGAACGTCCGATGTTAATTTTTGAATGTCTAACATCTAACATCTAAAACCTAACATCTAACGTCTAAAATCTAACGTCTTACGTCTAACATCTAAAATCTAACGTCTAAAAATACAACATGCCTAATCCTCGTTTAGCTGCAAGATATGCAAAAGCCTTACTTGATTTTTCAATAGAACAAGGAAAGTTAGAAGAGATTTTTGCAGACATGCAATGGTTAGATGGAATTTGCAAATCGAACCATGATTTTACTAATCTGCTGCGTAGCCCCATCATCAGGGAGCAAACAAAGATTAATGTGATCAATGCAATTACTACAGGGCGAATCAATACAATTACACGTACTTTTTTGGACCTTCTGATTACCAAAAACCGTGAAGCGAATCTTGATGAAATCACTCAGGCTTTTGCAACGCAGTATCGCGCATATAAAAACATTAAAATTGTTAAGCTTACAACTGCTGTTCCGGTGGGAGACAGTGTGAAAAATGCTATTTTGAACAAATTGAAAGAAAGCGGCGATTTTCAAAATATTGAATTAGAGGAAAAAGTAAATCCGGGCTTAATTGGCGGGTTTGTGTTGGAAACCGGCGACAAAATGATTGATGCCAGCGTAGCCTACGACCTGAAAGCAATCAGTAAACAGTTCAAAAATAATGATTTCATTTATAGGGTTAGATAATTCAAAAAAATCTATTTACCCATACCCCGTAATTCTTATTGAATTTTTCCAATTTGTGCATCTTTTGTAAGAAGTGCATAATTTGGAATGTCCATTTCTGTAAGTTTCAGAAAACTAATTTTCTATATCAAAAAAGGCGACTTCTCGAAGAAGCCGCCTTGTAATTAAGCAATTATAATTGGGAGGTTATAACCCTCTTAAAGTATGCAGCCTGTGCCATTTATTGGTCTTCATTTCTTCAGATTGCTTCATGAAATCAGCTGCCTTTTGAGGGTCTTTTTGATGAATAATTTTATACCTGTTTTCGTGATACTGGAAGTCGCTGAGTGGTATAGACGGGTCTTTGGTATCCAGCACAAACCTTTCGCCCTGGGGTTTCAAAGGATTGTAGTGGAATAATGGCCAGTAACCGCTCTTTACTGCAAACTGCTGTTGTTCGGCGCCTTTGGCAATATCAATACCGTGTGCAATACAATGCGAATAAGCAATGATTAAAGACGGACCGGGGAATGCTTCAGCTTCCTGAATACAACGTAATGTGTGCGAATCATTGCCTGCCATTGCTATCTGTGCCACATAAGCTGTGCCATGGGCTATAGCCTGCATTGCCAGATCTTTTTTGCCGGTAGGTTTACCATTTACGCTAAACTTGGCGCTGGCGCCCAACGGAGTAGATTTGGACGTTTGACCACCCGTATTACTATATACTTCTGTATCTAAAACCAGAATATTTACATTTGCCCCACTGGCTAACACGTGGTCGAGGCCGCCATACCCGATATCGTAAGCCCAGCCATCGCCACCGATTATCCAGATTGATTTCTTTTCGAGAAAATCAGCCAGGTGGAAAAGGTTTTTCGCAGAAGGAGAACTTTCATTTTTGAGTTTTTCTTTCAATATGTGAACTCATTCTCTTTTTGCCTGAATTTCGGCTTCGGTGGCCTCAGGTGCTGTAAGAATTTTATCAACCAAGGTTTCGCCAATGAAAGGACGAAGTTCATCCAATAACTGCAATGCCATTTCTTTTTTCTTATTGGTTGCCAGTGCAAGTCCAAGTCCAAATTCGGCATTGTCTTCAAATAGGCTGTTTGCCCATGCCGGCCCTATTCCCTGAGCATTGTGCGTCCAGGGGGTGGTGGGTAAGTTGCCACCATAAATGGAAGTGCAACCTGTGGCATTGGCTACTATCATGCGCTCGCCAAAGAGTTGTGTTACTAATTTAATATAAGGAGTTTCTCCACAACCTGCGCATGCACCGCTAAACTCAAATAATGGTTGCAGAAACTGAGAACCTTTCACCGTGTTCTTATTTATCTTAGTGCGGTCCATTTCGGGGATAGAAATGAAGTAATCCCAATTGTCGCGTTCTGCCTCCTGGAAGGACTCTTTATCCATCATATTGATGGCTTTGTGTCCAGGTTCTGTTTTGCTTAATGCAGGGCAATATTCTACACAAATGCTGCATCCTGTACAATCGTCTGTTGACACTTGCAATGTGTATGCCTGTGTGGCTTTGTCAACTTCTTTACCAATTGGATCAACATGTTTCCAGGTTTCCGGGGCGTGTTCCAAAAGAGATTTATCATACACCTTGGCTCTAATGCTTGCATGTGGGCATATCAGGTAACACTTACCGCATTGTGTACATAGGTTTTCGTCCCATACCGGTACAGCATCAGCGATATTTCTCTTTTCCCATTTGGTAGTGCCGCTGGGATAAGTGCCGTCGATAGGGAAGGCGCTTACAGGCAGGTCGTCTCCTTGCCCTGAGATTATTTTACCCAATACGTCTTCTACAAATTCGGGCGCTCCCGGTGTTACAGGGTTGCCGAGAGGTGTTTCTCCTATTTGGAATTGAGTGTAATCAATCTCATATAATCCGCTGATTGCCATATCAATAGCGCCATAGTTCTTTTGAACCACTGCCTCACCTTTTTTGGAATAGGTTTTGTAAACGGCATCCTTAATTTTTGCAATAGCTTCTTCGCGAGGCAAAATATTACTGATGGCAAAGAAACAGGTTTGCAAAATAGTATTGATTCTATTGCCCATACCCGCCTCCTTGGCTACTGTATAGGCATTGATGGCATAGAATTTTATTTTCTTCCGAATAATTTCTTCCTGTATTTTTTTGGGTATATGCTGCCATACCTGATCTTTTGGATAAGGTGTGTTTAGCAGGAAAGTAGCGCCATCAACTGCATATTTAAATACATCATAAATAGACAGATAATTAAAGTGGTGGCAGGCTATAAAATTGGCAGAATTAATTAAGTAAGTAGATTCAATGGGTTTGGCGCCAAACCTAAGGTGCGAAACCGTCAATGATCCCGATTTTTTGGAATCATATACAAAATATCCCTGAACATGGTAATCGGTTTCATCACCAATAATCTTGATAGAGTTTTTATTGGCGCTCACTGTTCCATCGGCTCCAAGACCATAAAAAAGACCGCGGAATAAGTGTTGGTCTTCCAGATTAAAGTTTTTGTCATAATCTAAGCTGGAGAAGGTAATGTCATCATCAATACCAATGGTGAAATTATTTTTAGGTTTTTCTTTGTCCAGCTCATTATAAATGCCAACCACCATTGCCGGGGTAAACTCTTTGGAAGAGAGACCATATCTGCCACCGATTACTTTTGGATGAATGATATTATCGGTTTGGTTCAAAGCATTGATAACATTCATATACAATGGTTCGCCTACACCATTTGGTTCTTTGGTACGGTCAAGAACGGCGATAGCCTTAACTGTTTTGGGGATAACATTTACAAATGCATGTACATCCATCGGGCTAAACAGGCGAACGATTACCACACCCACCTTTTGACCGTTATTATTCAGGTAATCAACAGTTTCTTTTACAGCGCCGGCTCCTGAACCCATAATCACAGTGACCTTTTCAGCATCTTCGGCACCGTAGTATTCATAAATTTTATATTGACGTCCGGTCAGTTTTGCAAACTGATCCATTGTTTCCTGAGTGATGCACGGCACATTATTTATATAGGTGTTGGCAGCTTCCCTGCTTTGGAAAAACACATCAGGATTTTGAGCCGTTCCCCGAATAAAAGGATTAGCCGGATTCAAAGCCCGTTCTCTATGTGCCCTGATAGCCTCCATATCCAGCATTTGCAGAATAACATCGTCTTTCACCAATGCCACCTCATTTAATTCGTGAGAGGTACGGAAACCGTCAAAAATATTCAGGAAAGGAATTCGGGCTTTAAGAGTTGCGGCATGAGCTATCATGGCCATATCCATTACTTCTTGCGGGTTATTGCCAAAAAGCATTACCCAGCCGGTAGAACGGCAGGCCATCACATCGCTATGGTCGCCAAAAATGGAGAGCGCATGTGTGGCAAGAGTTCTTGCTGCAATATGAAATACCGTAGGCGTAAGTTCTGCGGCGATTTTATACATATTGGGGATCATTAGCAATAAACCCTGCGAAGCGGTAAAAGTAGATGCAAGTGTTCCGCCTTGCAATGCACCGTGAATGGTACCTGCTGCACCGGCTTCACTCTGCATTTCTGTAACCTGTGGCACAGTGCCAAACACGTTTTTCATACCTTTTGCACTCCATTCGTCCGCCCATTCACCCATTGTGGATGAAGGAGTTATAGGATAAATGGCGCAAACTTCGCTACACTTATACGCAATATAAGCAGCAGCTTCATTACCGTCCATTACCTCAAACTGAGGTTTAACCACGGCTTGTTCGGGGAGTTTATTGTCCATAATTAAATCTGATTTTAAAAAGTCAAAAGTACCATTATTAATTAGCCCAAAATATGAATTATATCATTTTTAAACATTTGATTTATTAGGTTTTTGATTTGTAAGAATCAGTTTAAAGATAGGTCAATGGCTTTTACAAACATAAATTAAAACAATCATATTACCCCGTAATTTTGGCTAAAAATAACTAATGTTATGTTTATTATAATATGTTGTATCAGGATTATAATATATTGTTGATAATGAATTGAATATTACTTTTAGTTATTCACTTTTCACTTTTAACTTAACACTAATATGTGGTGGATTTACGCCTTGCTTTCAGCATTGTTTGCCTCTCTGACAGCCATTTTTGCAAAAATAGGTGTGGAAAATGTGAGTTCTAATCTGGCTACGGCCATTCGAACGGTGGTTATATTATTCATAACCTGGGGAATCGTTTTTTTCAATAGCGAACATAAGTCATTGAGTACCATCACCAAACACAGTCTTGCCTTTCTCATTCTTTCGGGAGTGGCCACCGGTTTGTCATGGCTTTTCTATTTTAAAGCATTGCAGCTTGGTGCGGTATCTAAAGTAGCGCCGGTTGATAAACTGAGTGTAGCGCTGACCATTGTTCTCTCTGTTATTTTTTTGCACGAAGTGGTAAGCTGGAAAGTGGCTTTGGGCGCAGGGTTGATAATCAGCGGCACTATAGTGTTGATTTATCAATAAAGCTTCAAATTCTTTATTTTTAGCATTAGGGAACTTTTTATATCCAAAAAAAATTGAAACAGTAAAAAATAATCGAAAATAATTAGCCTATATCGTTTCTACCAATTCCACTTCATAAACGGCATTGAACAAAAAAATTTTCCCTGTAGCCAATTCGGTACATTCATGTCTTTTGGTGCGTTTTTTCCCTTTTTGGAACCGGCGACCATCATTGAGTCTGAAAATGCTTCCAATAGGTATTTGCTCTACCAGCATGTGGTTATTTTTCTTTATATTGTATTGATACAGAACCCTTTGCAGTCCATCTTCGGCACAGGTAGAGGCTCCGGGGTTCTTCAGCGTTTTGTGTAATTCTTTTTCGATATCAGGTGGAAATACTTTGTGTTCAATAAATTGTGCCAATATCTGGCCATAAATCGTTTTCCACTCTTTGCCATGCGATTGCACCCTTCGCCCATATTTTTCAAAGGTAATGAGGTGCGCCAGTTCGTGAAGCAATGTTATAAGAAAGGCAAATTTATTAAGATTGCCATTAACGCTTATGCGATGGTTGCGGCTGTCTATTTTATGCCTGTAATCTCCCAAAATTGAATCCCTGCTTTTCGCTATTGTAAGGTGTACTTTGTAGTGATTGAGGTATTCGACAACCGGCTCGTAGGTGCCTTCCGGCATATAATCGGCTAATTTTAAGAGGGGTACTTCTTTCTTAGGCATTATTTTTCTTAAACAAAATTTTTCTCAATACAGATACTTCGGCAATTGAATATAGGGCATATATCCCCAGACAAATAAATAGCGTAGCCCTGTCAACAATGCCGTCTTTAGAGTAAATATATAAAAATGCAGCAGCAGCAATAACGGCTATTCTTACCAAAAAACCGGCATAAAAGTTTCGGAGAAATGCATGAGGATTGGGATTGCTAAATGATTTTAGCGTTTTTTGCATTGTATATACACTCAGTAATAACATTATTAAATTTGCTGTCAGCACAGCGTTCAGGTCTATCTGATGCCCTGTTAAAAAACTCCTGAAGCTTAATCCTAAAATATTAAGAATCAGGAAAATACTTACCAATATCCAAATAGGTCGGCTACTTATCTTTTTGTCTGTCATTTATCTTTTTTTTGTTGGTTTCTTTTATAAGCTTGTAAAAAGTTACTACCAGAACCAGCAAAGGTAAGCAGATGATGAATAAAGGCGAAACACTCCATTTTTCATCTAATTGGATGCCTGCATAAACTGCAATTCCAATGAGTGCCAGCAGCTCGGCGGTAAGTCCTGTATATTTCAGCCAGGGCGTAATTTTCTTTTGATCCAACACTTTTGTTTTTTGATAAAGATAAAAAGAACACTGATAGAAACGCTTTGAATATGCTAAATTTTGGATTAAATGATTTATGCTCGCATCAAATAGTTATTTTTGGTATCAATTAATTTGTTTTAAGTATTTTCATGGGTTGAAGAAAAAAATTAATTTTAGGCAAAGAAAAAATTCATATTAATAGGAATGAGAACGTCGGTAAAAATTTTTTGGTATATTTTTTTTGGAGGATTTGGAATACTTCTGGCAATCATCCTACTTGCTAATTGGGGAGTTTTTGGAAAAATGCCTTCGATGCTTGAGTTGGAAGACCCAACCATGATGCAGGCTTCGGAGGTTTTTGCTTCCGATGGAACACTGATGGGTAAGTATTACCTGCCAAATGGTAACAGAACGGTTGTAAAGTACAAAGATATTTCTCCCAATATTATTAATGCGCTTACTGCTACTGAAGATAAGCGGTTTTATGATCATTCGGGGATTGATTTCAGAGGCACTTTAAGAGCGATTTTACTACTCGGCAAGGAGGGCGGAGGCAGCACAATTACCCAGCAATTGGCATTGGCTTTGTTCAATCAGCGAGCATCCAATAAAGCAATTCGGGTGATTCAAAAACTGAAGGAGTGGATTATTTCGGTTAAGTTAGAAAGAAATTTTACAAAAGAAGAAATTCTGGCACTCTATCTTAACGCAGTTCCGTTCAGTGATAATATTTATGGTATAAAAAATGCATCAAGAACCTTTTTTCAAAAAGAGCCCGACCGGGTTTCGGTAGATGAAGCAGCTTTGCTGGTAGGTATGATTAATGGACCGGGTATATACAATCCGCGCCGTAATCCTAAGGCTTCGCTTGACAGACGCAATCTTGTGATTAGCAGGATGGTAGAAAACGGGAACCTCACTGCCGCCGAAGGCGCTACTTTGCAGGCAATGCCTATCAAACTTAACTATAAAAAGAGAGATGACGAAATTGGTTATGCTCCTTATTTTAGAGAAGTGCTTAGGGATGAAGTGAAAAAAATATTGAAAACCCTGCAAAAACCTGATGGTTCCAACTATAATATCTATGAAGATGGTTTAAAAATTTATACCACCATCAATCCTGTGATGCAAACCTATGCAGAAGATGCTGTGAGCGCTCAGGTGCCATCGCTTCAAAGAGCCTTAGTAAGTCAGGGTTTTATAAGAAGCGGCGCTGTTTGGAAAGGGAGAGATAATATTCTGGAAAGAGCCATGAAGGAAAGTGACCGGTGGAAAAACCTGGCTGACGACGGATTGACAGATAAGGAAATAAGAGCCACCTTCTATGAAAAAACACCCATGAAAGTATTTGCCTGGAATCCACAGCGTGAAAAAGATACGGTGATGACGCCAATGGATTCTATTAAGTACCACAGAGCCATGGTACAAGCAGGTTTTATGGTGATGGACCCTGTAACAGGCGAGGTAAAAGCCTGGGTGGGTGGCATCAGTTTTAAAACTTTTAAGTATGACCATGTAAACCTGAATACCAAAAGGCAGGTAGGGTCAACCATAAAACCGTTGTTATATGCTCAGGCTGTAGAAGAGAGAGGTTTCACTCCAGAAAGCGAAGTTATAGATGCACAACAAAACTTCGGAGGCGGCATGTTGGTTCCGGCCACCGGCCGAACCTGTACCGGAAGGAGTATGACGATGGCTTCGGCATTGGCATGGTCGCGCAACTGTGCTACTGCATATATTATGAAGCAGGTAGGCGCACCCCAGTTTTCGGAGTTTTTAAGAAGGATAAATATTCCTACAAAAGTGCCTGCTTACCCCTCTATTGCATTAGGCGCTTGCGAACTATCTTTGTTTGAGATGCAATGGGCTTATTCCATGTTTGGAGGCAGGGGATTTTCTACCAAGCCTTATTTTATTAGCCGTATTGAAGACAGGAACGGCAATCTTATCAAAAGATTTGATTTTAGCGTAAACCGCAAGGAGGCTATTAGTGAAGCTACGGCATACATAATGACCAGGATGATGCAGGGCGTAGTGGATAAAGGTACAGCCGCAGGGCTGCGAGCAAGATTGGGCGTAGCTGAAATGGCAGGAAAAACCGGTACTACCAATGACAATTCGGATGCCTGGTTTATGGGGTTCACGCCACAACTGCTGGGTGGCGTGTGGGTTGGTTGCGATGACAGGTTTATAAGAAATGAAGGTTCCGGCGGCTTTGGTGGCGCTGCCGCAAGGCCTATATGGGAGGCGTTTTTTCGCAAAGTATTTGCAAATCCATCTTTAGGAATTTTGAAGGATGAGAAATTCATAGAGCCGCCAACACTCTCAAATGATATGGGCATGGCCGATCCTTCGATTTATGTAACATCCGAAAATCCGGAACCCAGAGCCGAAGGGCAGGATGCAGGGGTGGGCAGCGAGCAGGATTATATGCTGAATAATGAAGAATATATTGGCCCTGAGTCAAAACCCTTTGTAGAAGAAAAACCCGAAAAACCCGTAAAGGATACTGTTAAGAAAGAACAACCTAAGGCAGTAGTTACAGAGGAACCAAAGAAAAAGCAAAATATATTTAAAAAAATATTTGGTAAAAAACAAAATAAAGGTGAACAACCCAATACCGATAAGAAAGAAAAAGAGCATGAATAAATTTCCTGATTCTTGGAAATTTTAAAATAATATGCTTTCTTATTTATTAAGGAATATGGTTCATTATAATTATTTTGTGTAGGACTCCTGTTTCTAAACAAAAGAGAATTATTTCAAATAAAGAAAAAGTATTCTTAAAAAAATAATTAGTAGTTGCTTGCCTGCTATGATATGATAATTAGAGGTATGGTTGTTTCCCTAAAAGAATGTTTTTCTATTCAAAAAAAAATTTTTGGGCTTTTAGGCTTCGTTTTAAAATAAAACACTATTTTTCACCCGTATTACTAAATCAAATAGAATATGGTACTTAATGATTGTGTGAAAAACAAATGCCAAAAGCTGCATTTAATAAACAATACACTAAAAGGGAGCCTAATTGCATTTTCTTTTATAGCTTTTGTATTTCAGGCAAATGCGAAGCATTTATTTACAGAGAATTTGCATAGCAAAAGAACGACTTTCGGGGTGGATAGGTTACTGAAAACAATTACGGGGAAAGTAGTTGATGAGTCAGGAACCCCCATTTCCGGCGCTATCATCTCCGTCAAAGGGAAGGCGGCAAATGCAACTACTACTGATGGAGGCGATTTTTCGATCAATGCAAATGAAGGAGATGAACTGGTTGTAACCCATATTTCCTACCTTTCAAAAACTGTAAAATTAGGTTCCGAAAGCAGCCTTATGATTACGCTTCAGTTAAACACCAATAATATGGAGCAGGTTACCATAACCGGCTATACCAATTATGCCAGAAGCAAAAGCCCGAGTTCTTCCACACAAATTGGAGCTGCCAATATTAATAAGGTGCCGATGAGTTCACTGGACCAGATACTTCAGGGGCAGGTACCCGGCCTGAGTGTTATTTCCAGTTCGGGCCAGCCCGGCCAGAGCGCCTCAGTGGTTATCAGAGGTATTGGCTCCATCAGTGGGTCTTCTGCACCATTATACATTATGGATGGAGTACCGGTAGAGGCAGGATATTTTCAAACCATTAATCCCGAAGATATAGAATCCATGACGGTGCTTAAAGATGCATCTGCCAAAGCGATGTACGGTTCCAGAGGCTCTAATGGCGTTATTATCATTACTACCAAAACAGGAAAAAAAGGAAGGCTGTCCGTAAACTACAGTTCACAATATGGTATAGCTACTTTAACACAGCCTACCTTCGAAATGATGGATTCGCGCGAACGCTTGCGTTTTGAAGAAGAAGTGGGGTTAGAAACCGGTAGAGATATTGGTCCCGGTTGGCGCTTTTCGCCCAAAAACCCTAATTATGCCACACAATCAGCGGCATGGCAGCAAAATGCAAATCATATTTTGGATAGCCTGAGAGCAATGAATACCGACTGGCGCGACTTGTTTTTCCAACATGGAAAATTTATGGAGCAGCAGGTTAGCCTGAGTGGCGGCAATGAAAATATTCAAACATATAATGCATTTGGATATTGGAAAGAACAAGGTATTGTAAGAGAGACGGGAATGGATAGATATTCTCTTCGTAGCAATACCAATATGACTTACGGCAAATTTACCGCAGGGCTTAACCTGAATCTGGGTTATTCCAATTCTAAATTTACTTATAATGAAGGCGGTACCAGTGTAGGCTCTCCTATGGCATCTGTGTATTATGCTTTGCCTTATGAGTACCCTTACACTTCGGATGGTGTGTTTCATGCTACAGATACCGACAGACCATTTTATGATACACGCGAAGGAAGCAGGGGAATAGATGTGCTATATGGAACTTCGGATAAAACGGCACAATTGAAAACGATTTTAAGCCTCAACATGGCTTATGAAATCCTGAAAGGATTAAAAATCAGTACCCGGGCAGGTATTGATTTAAGAAATTCAACTGATCAAACATTCATTAATCCGCTTTCTTATATCGGAAGCAGACAAACCGGCCAAAAAGGTTCCTTCGGCGAAGGCTACAGAAGAAACTTCAATTTGGTTTCTACTTCCGGAATTACATATAAGAAAAGAATGGATATACATGATTTTGAAGTTTCCGGTTTTTTTGAATACCTTTATAACAATTATAAAGCATTCAGTTACAGAGGATACGGCCTCGATGATCGCCTTCCTGAAACGCCTGCCGGTATCACCGTAAGCACTGCCTTTTTACCGAGTTTGGGAGGCAGTCGTTCCAACAGTGCCATGATTTCATATATGGGTGTGGGGCGCTATACCCTTAATAATAAATATACCCTTACAGCAAGCTACAGATATGATGGCGCTTCTTTATCGTCGGTTCCCTTAGCCAATCGTTGGCATGGGTTCTACTCAGTGGGTGCCAGTTGGGATGTAAAACAGGAAAATTTCCTGATCAACAGCAATTTTGTTTCAGCACTGCGTTTCAGAGCCAGTTATGGTCAAACAGCCAGCCCTTTTGGAAGCAGTTTTGCTTATTTGCCCACCTATTCCGTAAGTACTTCTTATGGTGGTCAGCCTGCAATCAAACCTAATAATATCGGGAATCCCGGTTTTGATTGGGAGTATGTGGATGAGTCTAACATAGGATTTGATCTTTCACTGTTCCAAACTCAAAGGTTGAAACTCATTGTTGATTTATACAATAAGATAACCAGAAATATGTTCATTGACCAACCTCTTTCTGCTACTTCAGGCGCTACTTCGGCACCATTAAGTACAGGTAAAATGGGTAATAAGGGTATTGAATTTAGTTTAAGTGGCGACATTTTGCAAAGCAAACAGTTTAATTGGAATGTGGGTGTAAATGCAGGATATAACAAAAATGAAATTTTGCGTGTAACAGATGTTACTGATGAGCTGCCGGATGGCGATACAAGAATTATAAAAGTAGGATTACCCTACGGTACTTATTTTGCTCCCCGATGGGCAGGTGTAGATAAAGAAACCGGTGATGCGCTTTATTATAATAAGGATGGCACCATTACAAATGTTTATAATGAAGAGCAACAGGCAGTACCACTTGCTGCCAGCATGTACCCCAAACTCACCGGCGGTATTACCAGTTCTGTAAGGTGGAAAAACCTGACTCTGAATGCCTTGTTCTCCTTTGTATCGGGTGTGCAACGCTGGAATAATATAGATTTTTACATAGAAACCGAACGATACATGACCAGCAACCAGAGTAAAAGAATGTTGTATGACCGATGGAAAAAGCCGGGTGATGTAGCTGTTTTACAAAGAATAGATATTCCCAGAAACTTTACCTCAAAGGACATTCAGGATGCTTCTTTTATGAGGCTCAGAAACTTGAAACTGAATTATAGTATCCCTGCCGGATTGTTCAGAAAAACCATTTTTAAATCTGCTGATATTTTTGTTCAGGGCGAAAACTTACTTACCTGGACAACATGGCGCGGACTTGACCCCGAAAACAATCGTCAGTATGGAAGATTTGAATATCCAAACGCCCGCAAATTCACAGCAGGTATAAGTATTAATTTTTAATTTGAATAGTCATGAACATAAATAAAATATTAATTCTGTTTTTTTGTATCGGTTTGATGTTTCAATCCTGCTCTAAGCTGGATACGCCACCTTCCGATTCAATTGACCCGTCGAAAGCATTTAGAAACCTGAATGATTTAAATATGGGTGTTCTCGGCGCTTATGCACCATTGACCTATACTTTAATTGAGGCATCAGCCATTGTATCAGACGAAGTGATGTTGCCAACAGAAAATACAGTGTCGAATACCGCAACCCACAGATGGCTGTATAATTCATCCTATGGCTCTGTTACATCGGCGTGGAGTGAATATTATGTAGTGATAGATCGTGTTAATCGTGTTTTGGAAGCAGTGCCAAACATCCAGGTAAATGCCGGCACTCAGGACTTATTGAACCAGTATCAGGGAGAGTTATTGGCGCTCAGGGCTTTTGCTCATTTTGAGTTATTAAGAACATATTCATCCTCTTATGAACCGGATGGAATGGGTGTTCCTTATATGAAAAAAAGAGCGCTTTCGTATCCTGCGCGAGCTACAGTGAAATCTAATTTTGAAGATATCAATGCCGACCTGAAAGCTGCTAAAGACCTGATTCCTGCCGGTTTTGGCAATAATACCCGGATTACAAAAACGGCTGTCGCTGCTATACAAGCCAGAGTGGCGCTGTATGAAAAAAATTGGGCAAATGCCGTTACCTACGCCTCCGAAGTAATTGCAAAAGAGCCCCTGGCACCAAAAAATGATTTTGGAAAAATATGGTTAGATAATAGCCAGGCAGAAGTAGTATGGCAGTTGGCAAGAGTGATAGGCGACTCCAGAATTGGCGCAGCCTTTTTCCGTGAAACCGGAGATATAGTATTGTATGCCCCTTCGTTTAAGCTAATTGATATGTTTAACCGTACTGACGATATTCGGTTTAACACTTATATCACTTACAATCAGGCAAGAAAAGACAATTCGGGTGGTGTAAAATCAGCTTATCTTGTAAAAAAATACAATGGTGCCGATCCCAAATATTTGGGCCTTACGCCTATTAAAATGTTTCGTACCGGAGAAATGTATCTGATTCGTGCAGAAGCTGAACTGGAAAATAACAGTGGTTCAGCCGGAATTACTGCCGCTACCAAAGATTTGAATGATTTAAGAAATTCCAGAATTTTCAATTATACCAATCAGATATTTAATGATAAGCAAAGCCTGCTAAATGCTATTTATGACGAACGGTTTAAAGAACTGGCATTTGAGGGGCATCGCTTTTTTGATCTGAAACGCAGAAAAATGCCGGTGGTACGCCTGCCGCAAGATGCAATAAATACCTCCGGTGCAGTAAGGCTGGAGCCTACCACGGCACAGTACTGCTTCCCGATTCCGGCAGATGAAATGTCGGTAAACAAAGCAATGGTACAGAACCCTAATTATTAAAGCCAGTTATTTGATTTTGAAACTTTCTGTAATTATAATAAGTATTGTAGTTTTAGTGAGCGCTTGTAGCAAAAAGGATAATCGTAATCCTTTTGATCCGGGCGCTCCAAAGCCACCCGAACAAGCCACTCGTTCTGCTTCAATAGGTATTGTGGGCGATACTGCTGATGTGCAGACTGTTACCAAATCAGGCATTGTGATTATGGGTGGCGGTACTGATGTGGATGCGGCTTTTCAATGGATGATTGAACGCAGTGGAGGAGGAGATGTAGTGATCATTCGTGCTACCGGCACCGATGCTTACAACTCTTATGTGTATAAATTAGGGAAAGTAAATTCGGTAGAAACGCTTAAAATTGATTCCCGAAAATTGGCCGAAGACGACAATGTAGCCCGAATTATTAAAAATGCAGAATTATTGTTTATAGCCGGTGGCGACCAGGCCGATTATGTAAATTACTGGAAAGGCACAAAAGTGATGGCTGCGATCAATTATCTACTCACCGAGAAGAAAGTACCCGTGGGAGGCACAAGTGCCGGCGCAGCTATTTTAGGAAATTATTATTACAGCGCCGAAAGAGGTAGCGTTACTTCAGCAGCAGCTATGGCTAACCCTTATGTAAATGATATTACTTTGGGTAAAGATGATTTTCTACAGGCGCCTTTTCTTCAAAATATAATTACAGACCAGCATTTTTCGCAACGCGAAAGAGAAGGCCGTGCTATTGCTTTTTTGGGAAGGATAATGAAAGATTGGAACAAAACACCTTATGCCATTGCAGTAGATGAAAAAACTGCCGTGTGTATTGATGAAACCGGTATGGCTACAGTGGTAGGAGCCAATAAAGCATTTTTTCTTAAAACAGATGCAGCCAAAAAGCCGGAGGTGCTTACAGCCAATAATCCCATAACCTGGAATAATGAGGGCAAGGCGGTTCAGGTGTCGGCTATTGCTGCCTCGGTTAGTAATAATAAATTCAATATTAACACATTTACTCCGGCTAATTCAAACGGACTTGAATCTTTCTGGTGGTCCGTGGTTTCGGGAAATCTGATATTAGTGCGGCCATAATAAAAAATTAATGCAAATTAGAAAACACATATTGTTCATATTGTTTTCCCTATTGGGATTGACGATTTTTTCACTCGGTCAGCCCAAAGGAAGTTTATTTATTATTGGCGGAGGCGAGCGTTCACCGGATTTGACTAAAGAATTGGTTTCCACTGCCAACTTAAGACCTGGAGATTATATTGCTGTATTGACAATGGCTACCAGTCTGCCTGAGCAGTCAACTTCTTTAATCAGCAACCAATTGTCCGAATTTTGTAAGAACCGCATATCGACATTCAATTTTTCAAAAGAGCAGGCAAATGATGATTTAATTCGGATAGACTCTGTTAGGAATGCAAGATTGGTTTACATAACCGGTGGCGATCAAAATAAATTTATGAACGTAGTTCATGGCTCAAAATTATATGAGGCATTGCATTATGCCTACAAAAACGGGGCAACCATTTCGGGAACAAGCGCCGGAGCAGCCGTCATGTCCAAAATAATGATTACGGGTTCTCAAAAAGAAACCGGTACCGCAGGTGATTTTAAAGTAATAAAAAAGGGAAATGTAATTACTGCTGAAGGAATGGGCCTTTTGACAAATACCATTATAGATCAGCATTTTATAATGCGAAGCAGGTATAATCGGCTTTTGAGTGTTTTAGGGGATTATCCCGATAAAATGGTTGTGGGGATAGATGAAAGCACAGCCATCGTTGTTAAAAACAAAATAGCAAAAGTTATTGGTCAAAGTCAGGTGGTAGTTATTTCAAATCCAAAAAAAATAAAAACGTTTAATAATAATAAACTTTCATTTAAAAATGCAAGATTTTCTCTGTATATGCCGGGAGAACAGTTTGCTATAAATTAATTTAAAATTTGGATATCAAACATAAAAAAGTAAAATTATGATGACTGTAATGCATAAACTTTTACCCGCTTTTCTGTTAGTTTTGATAATAGCAGGTTGCAAAAAGGAAAAATACGATTTTGATTCGTTACCCGATACTGTAAAGAGTTTCTATACCTTCAAAAATACAAAACTGCTTATAGATGAACCTATTCAGTTCAATAATGAGTCGGAAAATGCTGAAACCTACACCTGGGATTTTGGCGATGGAACTAAGTCTAACGAAAAAAATCCAAATAAGACTTATAAAAATCCCGGCACCTATACAGTTTTGCTCAAAGCAGTGGGCAATGGCGGAACGGGTAACTATTCCAAAGATCTGGTAGTGATAGACCCCAATGCAGTAACCAATGCCGATAAGGAGATGTACTTTATTGAGTATGGTGCCAAGTTTATTAAAAAGATATCCTTAGATCCCGGTTCTGTAGCCGAAAATGTGGTTAGTATTGCCGATAAACGTGGCGTAAGTATTGCCTACGATGTAAAGAATAAGAAGATTTATTATACCGATTTTGAAGATTCTGATGATGGTAAAATCTGGAGGATGAACCTTGATGGAAGTAATATGGAAGCGCTTGTATCGGGCATTACAGATCCTTACGCCGTAGCCATAAATCTCAAAGGAGGTAAAATTTACTGGGCAGATGATGATGGCAATGTGTCAAGAGCCAATCTGGATGGAAGCAATGTGGAAAAGGAATTTATTCATATTGCAGACGGACAGATGAGAGCGTTGGCATATAACAGCAAAACCGATGTATTATATTTTTACGAAGTAAATAATGAAGATTTGTATTCGGCTAAAAGCGATGGATCGGGCGTAGGAAAAATTATTGAAGGCGCTTATGGCTATGGAATGTTTGTGGATGAAATAAATGACAAAATTTATTATGAAGACAGAAATAAACCGGCCATCATGAGAGCCAATCTGGATGGTTCGGGTATTGTAAAAATAGCGGATGCACCGGGTACACGGGTTCATGGAATGGCTATTGATTACAGTTCTAATAAATTTTATTGGGCAGATAGAGATAAAAGTGTGATAAGACGAGCTAATCTGGACGGAACCGGAGCCGAAACCTTCCTTTCCGGATTAAGTAACCCAAGAGGTATTTTTATAAAAAATAAAGAATAAAACATACTGAACATTAAAATTGAAAAGGCTGCCTCAATCGGTAGCCTTTTTTCATAAATTGGATTTATAGCTTAATTCTTTTATGCTTACACCCGGTTTTTAAAAAATGGTGGTTATCTTTGTGCGAATTTTTTTATCATAACACTTTACACAATATTTTATTATGTCAGATATTTTTGAGAGAATTACACAGGATTTAGGCCCTATCGGTCAGCACATGGACAGAGCACACGGTTATTTTTCATTTCCAAAGTTAGAGGGCGAGTTAGGCCCCAGAATGAAATTCAGAGGAAAAGAAATGATAGTTTGGAGCCTGAATAACTATTTGGGCTTAGTTAACCATCCTGAAGTAAGAAAAATAGATACCGAAGCTGCAGCTAAATACGGAATGGGCAACCCTATGGGTGCCAGAATGATGAGCGGAAATACCGATATGCACGATGAGCTGGAAAAAGTACTGGCCGATTTTACCAAGCGCGAAGATGCTATGCTGCTAAACTTTGGTTATCAAGGAGTTATGAGCTGCATTGATGCTCTGGTAAACCGCCATGATATTATTGTATATGACAAAGAATGTCATGCCAGCATCTTAGACGGCATTAGAATGCATGTTGGTCATACTTACTCCTTCAAGCATAATGATATAAAAGACTGCGAAAAACAACTCGCCAGAGCAACAAAAATGGCCGAAAAAACCGGAGGAGGTATTTTGGTGATTACCGAAGGCGTGTATGGTATGGATGGCCAGCAGGGAAAACTGAAAGAAATAGCCGAACTGAAAAAGAAATTTAATTTCAGAATTTTTATTGATGATGCGCATGGTTTTGGCTACATGGGCGCTACCGGCGCCGGGGCCGATGAAGAGCAAGGCTGTCAGGCAGATATTGATTTGTATTTCAGTACATTTGTAAAAAGCATGGGTAGCATTGGCGCTTTTGTTGCCGGTCCCAGAAACGTATTAAAATATCTTCGATATAATGTTCGTAGCCAGATATTTGCCAAAAGCCTGCCTTTAATTGTAGTAGAAGGAATGCTCAGGCGTATGGAAATGGTGAAATCAATGCCCGAACTGAGAGAAAAATTGTGGCATAATGTAAATCGTTTGCAACACGGACTTCGGGAGCGAGGGTTTGATATTGGTAAAACCAACAGCCCCGTTACACCCGTTTATATGAAAGGCGATGTGCCAGAAGCTACAAATATGGTAATGGATTTGAGGGAAAACTACAAAATATTCTGCTCTATAGTAGTGTATCCCGTGATACCTAAGGGTGAAATAATTTATCGCATCATACCCACAGCAGCCCATAGCGATGCGGATATTGATGAAACGCTTCGTGCTTTTACTGAAACCAAGAAAAAATTGGATGAGGGTCTTTATAAAGCCGAAGATATTCCTGATATGGCAGGATAATAAAAAAAACTTACAGACATAAAAAATCCCGGCATTTGCCGGGTTTTTTTGTTTTGCCAATTAATGGCTTTTGACTTATTTTACTTTGTTTACATTAATGCTTTCACTTACCTGATTGGTTTTTGATATTTTATAAACGCTTTCATTTTTAGTAGAAAGGTCGTTAATCACAAAGATAAGCGTGTAATAATCCGAAGGGGCATCCA
>ENA-UOUJ01000605-UOUJ01000605.1-activated-sludge-metagenome-genome-assembly--contig:-NODE-605-length-22668-cov-13.338478_pt1 | contig 22668 bp, 22 predicted proteins | sample MGYA00249839_ERZ747224 | MGnify/ENA primary metagenome ERZ747224 (study PRJEB28782, sample SAMN03220277) | activated sludge metagenome | biome: wastewater; feature: sewage sludge; material...
CGGTGGTCGGCTCGTCCAGGATGTAAAGGGTCTTGCCGGTGGCCCGTTTCGACAGCTCCTTCGACAGCTTGACCCGCTGGGCCTCGCCGCCTGACAGGGTGGTGGCCGGCTGGCCCACCTTGACGTAGCCCAGGCCGACCCGTTGCAGGGTCAGCATCTTGTCGCGGATCGACGGCACGGCAGTGAAGAAGTGGGCCGCCTCTTCCACCGTCATGTCCAGAACATCGGATATGCTCTTGCCCTTGAAGACGATTTCCAGCGTCTCGCGGTTGTAGCGGCGCCCCTTGCAGACGTCGCAGGTGACATAGACGTCGGGCAGGAAATGCATCTCGATCTTGATGACGCCGTCGCCCTGGCAGGCCTCGCAGCGGCCGCCCTTGACGTTGAAGCTGAAGCGGCCGGGGCCGTATCCGCGTGCCTTGGCCTCGGGCAGGCCGGCGTACCAGTCGCGGATGGGGCCGAAGGCGCCGGTATAGGTGGCCGGGTTGGAGCGCGGGGTGCGGCCGATCGGCGACTGGTCGATGTCGATGACCTTGTCGAAATGCTCCAGCCCCTCGATCCGGTCGAAGGGGGCGGGGGCGTCCGACGCATTGTTCAGCCGGCGCGCGGCGGCCTTATACAGGGTCTCGATGGTGAAGGTGGACTTGCCGCCGCCCGACACCCCGGTGATGCAGGTGAAGACGCCGACGGGGATTTCGCCGGTGACGTTTTTCAGATTGTTGCCGGTGGCGCCGCTGATCTTCAGCATCCGCTTGCGGTTGATGGGACGGCGGCCCTCGGGCGGCAGTTCGATCTCGCGCTCGCCCGTCAGATATTTGGCGGTCAGGCTGTTGGCGTTGGCCATGACCTGGGTAGGCGTGCCCTGGGCGCAGATTTCGCCGCCATGGACGCCAGCGGCAGGCCCCATGTCGATGACATAGTCGGCGGTCAGGATCGCCTCTTCGTCATGCTCGACCACCAGGACGGAGTTGCCCAGATCGCGCAGGCCCCGAAGACTGTCCAGCAGGCGGGTGTTGTCGCGCTGGTGCAGGCCGATGGACGGTTCGTCCAGCACATAGAGCACCCCGGTCAGGCCCGAGCCGATCTGTGACGCCAGGCGGATGCGCTGGCTCTCGCCGCCCGACAGGGTGCCCGACGACCGCGACAGGTTCAGATAGTCGAGGCCGACATTGTTCAGGAAACGCAGCCGGTCGGTGATCTCCTTCAGGATACGCCGGGCGATCTCCATCTGTTTGGCCGTCAGACGCTCTTCCAGGGTCGAGAACCAGAGGAAGGCCTTCGAGATCGACAGGGTCGAGATTTCGGCGATGTCGGCGGCGTCGATCTTGACGGCCAGGGCCTCGGGCTTCAGCCGTTTGCCGCCGCAGGCCTCGCACGGGGTTTCGGACTGATAGCGGCCCAGCTCCTCGCGCACCCAGGCGCTGTCGGTCTCGCGCCAGCGGCGCTCCAGGTTCGGCAGCACGCCCTCGAACGGCTTGGACACCTCATACTTCCGGGCGTTGTCGTCATAGGTGAATTTGATCTTCTCGGCGCCCGTGCCGTTCAGGATCACGGCATGCGCCTTGTCCGGCAGATCGCGCCACGGCTTGTCCATCGAGAAGCCGTAGTGTCGGGCCAGGGACTGCAGCGTCTGGGTGTAGAGGGGCGAGGGGCCGCGCGACCAGGGGGCGACGGCGCCGTGATGCAGGCTCTTGTCGCGGTCGGGGATCACCAGATCGGCGTCGAAGGCCAATTTGACGCCCAGGCCGTCACAGACCGGACAGGCGCCGAAGGGGTTGTTGAACGAGAACAACCGCGGCTCGATCTCGCTGATGGTGAAGCCCGAGACGGGGCAGGCGAATTTTTCTGAAAAGGTGATGCGGCGCGGCTCTTCGCCTTCGGGCGCATTCGCCCATTCGGCCACGGCGATGCCGTCGGCCAGGCCGAGCGCGGTCTGCAGGCTGTCGGCATAGCGGCCTTCCAGCCCTGCCTTGGTGACGATGCGGTCCACCACGATGTCGATGTCGTGCTTGAACTTCTTGTCCAGCGCCGGGGCGTCTTCGATGGGGTAGAAGGCGCCGTCGATCTTGACGCGCTGGAAGCCCGCGCGCTGCCACTCGGCCATTTCCTTTTTGTACTCGCCCTTGCGGCCCCGCACGACGGGGGCCAGCAGCATCAGGCGCTCGCCGTCCGGCAGTTCGACCAGTTTGTCGACCATCTGGCTGACGGTCTGGCTTTCGATCGGCAGGCCGGTGGCGGGCGAATAGGGCACCCCGACCCGCGCCCACAGCAGGCGCATATAGTCGTGGATTTCCGTCACCGTGCCGACGGTGGATCGCGGGTTCTTGGACGTCGTCTTCTGCTCGATCGAGATGGCCGGTGACAGACCCTCGATCAGATCGACGTCCGGCTTGCCCATTAGCTCCAGAAACTGACGCGCATAGGCCGACAGGCTCTCGACATAGCGCCGCTGGCCCTCGGCATAGATAGTGTCGAACGCCAGCGAGGATTTGCCCGAGCCGCTGAGGCCGGTCATCACCACCAGCTGGCCGCGCGGGATGTCGACGTCCACGCCCTTGAGATTGTGCTCGCGCGCGCCGCGAACGCGGATGAAGTCGTGTCTGTCGGTCATGGAATCCGGGAACGCGAAGGGCCGGCGGAAGGGTCCGGCGCGACGACGCTATATGGGGATCAATTCGCCCGATTCAGCAAGAACAATATGAGAACTCGCGTTCAGTTCTGCGGGGTCCAGGGTTCGGGCGCGCGGAGATAGCGTTCGCCGTGGCCGACCAGCACGCCATTGGCGCCGGCGACGCCCAGTTCCAGGCTTTCGGCGATGCGTCGCGCGCGCACGATGAAGTGGTCTGCGGCGACCGGCGGGCACAGATCGCGGGCGGTCGCCTCGAACAGCTCCAGCCAGCGGTCGAAATGGCGTGCGTCGATGGGCAGGGGCAGATGTTTGGGCATGGGCCGCCCCTGATAGACGCCGGTCGACAGGGCGACCGAGGACCAGAACAGCTTCATCTGTTCCAGATGCGGGCCCCAGTCGTCGATGCGCTGGGCGAAGATCGGGCCGATCAGGGCGTCATCGCGGACGCGGGCGTAGAAGCCTTCGACCAGGGCATCGATCATCGCCTCGTCGATGCCGGTTTCGGCGCTCAGGCGCGCGCTGGCGGCCAGGCGACGCGCGGCGGGGTCTAAAGTCGGCTCCATGGCTCTCAGCTAGGCGCCCGTCGCCTGGCGCGCCAGAGGCCCGGTGTCGGCGATCCGTCACAAAGGCGCTTGTCAGGCGGCCGCTTCGTCTCCATCTTGGTTCTGTAGCTTAATGAGTTTGGAGGCCACGAACATGATCAGCGCCCTGGAAATCGGTATCGCCCTTTCCGCGCCGCTGCTGGTGTTCGCCTATGTCCTCACCCAACCCAAGCCGAAACCCGTGCGCATCCGCGCTCGCGACGCTGAACGCCGTCGCGGCCCGCACGCCTGACGGCCACACCCTATTTGAAGACCTGAGCCTCGCCTTCGGGCGCCAGCGCACGGCTGTCGTCGGCCGCAACGGAGCCGGCAAGACCACTCTGCTGCGCCTGATCGCCGGGCTGGATGCGCCCGCCGAAGGCTCGGTCACGCGCGCCGGAAGCGTCGGCTGGCTGGCGCAGGTGGCGGCGCCGGGGCCGGACGAGACGGTGGCTGACACCCTGGGCGCCGGGCCGGGGCTGGCGGTGCTGGCCCGGATACTGGCGGGCGAGGGGACGGCGGACGACCTGGCCGTGGCGGACTGGACGCTGGAAGAACGGATTGCGCTGGGGATGGCGCAGGTCGGGCTGGCGGACCTGCCGCTAGATCGGCGGACGGCGACCCTCAGCGGCGGGGAACAGACGCGGGTGCGGCTGGCGGCCCTGTTGCTGGCGGCGCCGGACCTGATCGTGCTGGACGAGCCGACCAACAATCTGGATGCAGAGGCCCGGGCGATTGTGGCGCGAGTGCTGGAGACCTGGCGCGGCGGGGCGGTGGTGGTCAGCCATGACCGGGCGCTGCTGCGGGGCATGGACCGGATCGTGGAGCTGTCTGGCCTGGGCGCGCGGGTCTATGGCGGCGGCTGGGACCTGTATGCCGAACGCAGGGCGGCCGAGCGGGTGCTGGCCGAGCAGAGGCGGGATGCGGCGGAACGCGAGGCGGACCGGGCGGGGCGCGAGCGTCAGCAGGCGGTCGAGAAACGGTCGCGCCGGGATCGGGCGGGCCAGGCCTATGCGGCGTCAGGCTCGGCGCCGAAGATCCTGCTGGGCGGGATGAAACGGCGCGCCGAGGAGAGCGCGGGGCGCGAAAACCGGCTGGCCGAACGCAAGGCGGAGGCGGCCAGGAACGATCTGAACGCGGCCCAGGCGGCGGTCGAGCGGGTGCGGCGGCTGGACATTCCCATGCCCCCGACCGGGCTGGCGGCGGGGACTGTGGTGGTGCGGCTTGAAACGTCTGAACTGACCCTGACCGGGCCGGAACGGATCGCGGTGACCGGCCCGAACGGCAGCGGCAAGACCACCCTGTTGCGCCGGATCGTGGAGGCGGCCCAGGTCGAGACGGCCTTGCTGGATCAGCATGCGGCGATGCTGAAACCGGACGAGACGCTGCTGGACGCCTATCGGCGCATCAACCCCGAGGCGACGCCGAACCAGGCCCAGGCGGCGCTGGCGCGGTTCCTGTTTCGCAATACGGCGGCCCAGCGCGTGGTCGGAACCCTGTCGGGCGGCGAGCGTCTGCGGGCCGCCCTTGCCTGCGTCATGACCGGCGCCCGCCCGCCGCGCCTGCTGCTGCTGGACGAACCGACCAACCACCTGGACCTGGATTCGATCGAGGCGGTGGAGGCGGCGTTGCGGGCCTATGACGGCGCCCTGGTCGTGGTCAGCCACGATGCGGATTTCCTGGACGCCGTCGGGATCGAGCGGACGATCAGCCTGCCGACGGCTGGCCCGACGTATTGACCATCCACGGCACGCCGAACCTGTCGATGAAGTTGCCATAACCCGGCGACCAGAAGGTCGGCGAAAAGTCCATGATGACCTGGCCGCCTTCGGACAGGGCGTCGAAGATGCGTTTGGCCTCGGCCGCGTCGTCATAGTGCAGGGTGACGTCGAAGCCGTTCTTGGGCTTTTCGATATGGGGCGCCCAGTCGGTGTCCATGTCGGCGCCCATGATCGACTGGTCGCCGACCTCCAGCCAGGCGTGCATCAGCCAGTCCTTGTACTGCGGCCCTACCGGCATGTCGGGCGGCCCTTCGCCATAGGGGAAGGCGGCGGTGATCCTGCCGCCCAGAACGCGGGCGTAGAACTCAAAGGCTTCCTTGCATTGTCCGCGGAAGGACAGGCTGGTCACGATTTTCATCGGTCGTCTCCTGAGGTGTTGTCTTTCAGCCAGGCGTCGAAGCGGCCGAAGGTGCTGGTCCAGCCATGTTCATGGCCGGTCAGGCTGCGTTCGGACTTCAGCCCCTGGTGGGTGAAACGCATGCGGGTCTTGCCGTCGTCGGTGTCTTCGAACTGGACGGTGACCAGGGTGTCTGCGGGCGGTCCGTCCTCGTGGCTTTCGTCCCATTTGAAGGTGAAGACCAGGCGACGGGGCGGGTCCACCTCGCGGTACATGCCGCCCTGCCAAAGCACGTCGTCGCCCTCGGCCGACTTCAGGCAGGCGCGCCACAGGCCGCCGACCCGCAGGTCCTGCTCGACCTTGACCGCCGGCCATTCGACCGGACCCAGCCACAGCACCGTGACCTCGGGCCGGGTCCAGGCGCGCCAGACCAGGTCGCGCGGGGCGTCGAACACCCGCTCCATGTGCAGCACATGGTCGGTCATCTCGGGCAGGGGCGGCAGGTCGGTCATCGGCGGCTCACAGCGTCTTCAGCAGGTCGCCCAGCTGGTCGGCGGCGGCGCCCCAGCCTTCCTCGAATCCCATGGCCTGATGCTGGGCCTTGGTCTCGGCCGACCAGTGGCGGGCGGTCGCGACATATTCGGTCCGGCCGTCGGGCAGGGGGATCATCTCGACCGTGCCGACCATGAAGGGCTGGCCCGCCGGCTTCCAGTCGGGCGTTAGGGCGTCGGTCGTGGTCAGGCGACGGCCGGGAACCACCTCCAGCACCACGCCCGAGTTGGGAATCACCTCGCCGTCCGGCCCGTGCATGGTGAAGTTGAACCGCCCGCCGGGGTGCAGTTCGACGACAGCGTCGGTAATCGTCCACGGCCTGGGACAGAACCACTGTTCCAGCAGCTTCGGCTCGGTATAGGCGCGCCAGACCTTGTCGGCCGGGGCTTCGAAAACCCGGCGCAGGACCAGCTCGTGCTGATGGGCCGTACCCGGCGTGTTGCAGGGATTGTCGTCAGTGGCTTGAGCCATCGGGATTTCCTTTCTGGATCTGCTGCAGATAGGCGTCGAGACGGTCGAAGCTGGAGTCCCAGTAACGGCGATAATGTTCCAGCCAGCCGGCGATGGTTTTCAGGCCCTCCGGCTCCAGTCGCGCGGGCCGCCACTGGGCCTGGCGCCCGCGGCTGATCAGGCCGGCCTTCTCCAGCACCTTCAGATGTTTGGTGATCGCCGGGCCGCTGATGTCGAAGGGGGCGGCCAGTTCCCCCACCGTCGCCTCTCCTTCGGTCAGGCGGGCCAGGATGGCGCGCCGCGTGGGGTCGGCCAGGGCCGAGAACAGGCTGTCGAGCTGCTGCTGGGAATCCATCGTAATACGCCAGATTATTAAATAACCTAATGGTTATATACGATGACATCTCGCGCCCGTCAAATCCGTTTGCGCGACCTCCTGTCGGCTCTAGTGTGCGGCCTTCGAAGGAGCCGCCCCATGAGCCTGCTTGCCGCCATCGCCGTCGTCGCCATCCAGGCCGCGCCCGATCCCGCCCAGGTCCAGATCGTGGCGGTGCTGGATGAACTGGAACGCGCCTCGTCCACGGCGGACGAGGCCGCCTATTTCGCCCTGTTCACGCCCGACGCTCGTTTCGTCGGCACCGATGCGACCGAACACTGGGACATGGCCCAGTTCCGGGCCTTCGCCGAACCTTACTTCCAGCGCGAGCGGGCCTGGAGCTTTCCGGCCACCGAACGCGTCATCACCGTGGCGGACATCGACTGTCGCTGCATCGCCTGGTTCGAGGAGAAGCTGGCCAGCGCCCATTACGGGGAAACGCGCGGCTCGGGCGTGATGCGCAAGACGGCCGAGGGCTGGAAGATCGAACAGTATGTTCTCAGCTTCGCCATTCCCAATGACCGGTCCGACGCCGTGGTCGCGGCGGTGCGCGGGACGTCGGCCCCCTAGACGTGGATTTCGCCGACGACGCCTTTGTTCTGGCTGCCCGGTCGCATGGCGACACCGGCGCGGTGGTTGACCTGCTGACGGCCGAGCACGGCCGGCGCGGCGCCTATGTCGCGGGCGGGGCGTCGCGGCGGATGCGGCCGTTTCTGCAGGCGGGCGCCCAGGTGACGGTCGATTATCGGGCGCGCACGTCCGAGCATCTGGGGGCCGCGCGGCTGGAGCCGGTGGGGCAGGGGCCCAGCGCCCTGTTCGACGATCCGCTGGCTCTGATCGGCCTCAACGCCGCCGCCGCGGTGGCGCAGGGCGCGCTGCCGGAGCGGGAGCCGCATCCCGGCGCCTTCCTGGCCTTCCAGGCGCTGATGGCGGCCTTCGCCGTGCCCGAGGTCTGGCCCGCCGTGTTCGTGAAGTTCGAGGCGGGACTACTGGACGACCTGGGGTTCGGGCTGGATCTCAGCCGCTGCGCCTCGACTGGCACGACCGACGATCTGGTCTGGGTCAGCCCGCGCACCGGCCGGGCGGTGTCGGCCGAGGCGGGCGCCCCATATTCCGACCGGCTGCTGGCCCTGCCGCCTTTTCTGCTGGGCGCGCAGGCGGGCCTGAGGGACGGCGACGTGCGCGCGGGGTTCGCCCTGACCGGGCATTTTCTGGAGCAGTTCGTGTTCAACCCGCTGAACCGGCCCCTGCCGCCGGCGCGGGTGTGGATGCTGGACAAGCTGGCGGAAGCGGGTCGCCTTTGAGCCATACGCCGTGCTAGCCGTGCACGGACAACCGGAGGGGAATCCATGAAGCGTCTCGTCGTCTCGGCCATCGCCCTGGCCATGGTGTTGGCCGCGCCCGTCGCGGCCCAGGATCGCGACGCGGCGGCCGAGGCGCGCATCCGCGCCGATGTGACCTTCCTGGCCGACGACGCTCTGGAAGGGCGTGAAAGCGGCCATCGCGGCTATGACCTGGCGGCCCTTTATGTCCAGACGCGGATGCAGGCCATGGGCATGTCGCCGGGCGCGGGCGAGGCCTGGACCCAGCCGATCACCTTCGCCCGCACCGGCATCGCCGAACAGGGCGCGACCGTGACCTGGACCCCGGCGGGCGGCGAGCCCGTCGTCTGGACCCACGGCCAGGACGCCATGGTCAACGCCGGGGACGTGGCGGGGCGGATGAGTCTGGCGGGTGGGGTGGTCTTCGTCGGCTTCGGCATCGACGCGCCCCAGCACGGCATCGACGATTACGCCGGCCTGGATGTCGATGGGAAGATCGTGGTCCTGCTGTCCGGCGCGCCGACGGGGCTGGACAGCGACGTCGCGGCCCATCTGGGCGCCGGCAAGGCCGCGACGGCCGCCGCCCACGGCGCCGTGGGCGTGATCACCATCAACACCGACGCCAGCGCGCGGCGCTATACTGCCGACCTGCTGCGTCGGTTCGCGGGTCGCACCGAAACCACCTGGGTCGGCTCCGACGGCAAGCCGCGCCGCAATGCGTCGGGCGCCCGCGCCGGGGCCATGCTGACCGATGACGCCGCCGCCGCCCTGTTCGCCGGCGCGACCAAATCCTATGCCGACATCCGCGCCGAAGCGGCGACCGGGCGTCCCGCCGGCTTCGCCCTGGACGGACAGGCGACGTTCGACGTCCACACCCGCCGCGACGATTTCCAGAGCGCCAACGTCATCGGCCGCATCCCCGGATCGGACCCGGCGGTCAGCGACGAGGTGGTGATCCTGACCGCTCACCTGGACCATCTGGGCATATCGGCCTCGGGCGACGACCGCATCAACAACGGCGCCCTGGACAACGCGGGCGGCGTGTCGATCATGCTGGAGGCGGCCCGCAGCCTGATGGCCGCCCCGCCGCGCCGGTCGGTTCTGGTCGTGGCCCTAGCGGCCGAGGAAAAGGGCCTGCTGGGGTCCGACTATCTGGCGCGCAATCCGGTTGTGGCCGCCGATCAGGTGGTGGCCGACGTCAATCTGGACATGCCGATCCTGACCTATGTCTTCACCGATGTGGTGGCCTTCGGCGCCGAACATTCGACCCTGGGGCCGATCGTGGCCGATGCGGTGCAGGCGGCGGGTCTGATCGCCTCGCCCGATCCGATGCCGGAACAGAACGTCTTCACCCGCTCGGACCACTATTCCTTCGTCAAGGCAGGGGTGCCGTCGGTCATGCTGGCCACCGGCTACGCCAATGGCGGCGAGGCGGAATGGGCGCGGTTCTTCGCCGACGGCTATCACAAGCCGAACGACGACCTGAGCATGCCCTTCCACTGGGAGGCGGCGGTCCGTTTCGCCCAGGTCAACGCCGCCATCGCCCGCGCCATCGCCGACAGCGCCGAGCGGCCGATGTGGTATCGCGGGAACAGCTTCGGCGACCAGTTCGCCCCGAACGCGCCCAAGGCGGAGAAGCCGTCCACGGAATAGGGCGCGCGCGGCGTTCGTGGGGCTAGACTTCCAGCCTCCGTTCGCCGATTCGCAGCCCCATGACCGTTCACACCCCGCCGCCCGAGGGCGGCCGCATCGTCGATGAGCCAATGGACCAGGCGCTGAGCCGCCGGTACCTGGCCTATGCGCTGTCGACCATCACCAACCGCGCCCTGCCGGACGTGCGCGACGGCTTCAAGCCGGTGCACCGCCGCATCCTTTACGCCATGCACCAGATGCGGCTGAACCCGCAGGCGGCGGCGCGCAAATGCGCCAAGGTGGTCGGCGAGGTGATGGGCGGATACCACCCGCACGGCGACGCCTCCATCTATGAGGCCCTGGTCCGCCTGGCCCAGGATTTCGCCCAGCGCTATCCGCTGGTCGATGGTCAGGGAAACTTCGGCAACATCGACGGCGATAGCGCCGCGGCCATGCGCTATACCGAGTGCAAGCTGACGCCGGCGGCCGTGCTGTTGCTGGACGGGATCGACCAGGACGCGGTCGATTTCCGCGCCACCTATGACGATCAGGACGAGGAGCCGGTGGTCCTGCCGGCCGGTTTCCCCAATCTGCTGGCCAATGGGTCTTCGGGGATCGCGGTGGGGATGGCGACCTCCATCCCGCCGCACAACGCCGGCGAACTGATCGACGCCTGCCTGACGCTGCTGGACGACCCAGAGGTTTCGACCGAGGCTCTGATGGCCCATGTGCCGGGGCCGGACTTTCCGACCGGCGGGGTGGCGGTGGAAGGCCACGCCTCGATCCTGGACGCCTATGAGACCGGCCGGGGCGGGGTGCGCCTGCGCGCGCGGTGGGAGACCGAGGATCTGGGCCGCGGCGTGTGGCGCATCGTCGTCACCGAGATGCCGTACCAGGTGCAGAAGTCCAAGCTGATCGAAGCCCTGGCCGAACTGATCGAGCAGAAGAAGGCGCCGCTGCTGGCCGATGTGCGCGATGAATCGGCCGAGGACATCCGCCTGATCCTGGAGCCCAAGAGCCGCACGGTCGAACCCGAAGTCCTGATGGAGAGCCTGTTCAAGCTGTCCGATCTGGAGGTGCGGTTCCCGATCAACATGAACGTGCTGGACGCCACCGGCACGCCGGGGGTGCTGGGGCTGAAGGCCTGTCTGCAGGCGTTCCTGGATCACCGGCGCGAGGTTCTGATCCGGCGCGGGCGCTGGCGGGTGGCGCGGATCGAGAAGCGGCTGCACCTGCTGGACGGCCTGCGCATCGTCTTCCTGAACCTGGACGAGGTCATCCGCATCGTCCGCGAGGAGGAACAACCCAAGGCCGTGCTGATCGCCCGTTTCGGCCTGACAGAGGTTCAGGCCGACTTCATCCTGGACACCCGGCTGCGTCAGCTGGCGCGGCTGGAAGAGATGGCGATCGAGAAGGAATTCAAGGAGCTGTCCGAAGAACTTGCGGGCCTGAATGCGATGATCGCGTCGCCCGCGCGCCAGAACAAGCTGCTGGTGGTCGGCCTGCAGGATGTGCGCAAGGCCCTGGTCTCGCCGCGCCGCACCACCATGGCCGAGGCGGTGGCTGCGTCGGCCTTCGTGGCGCCCGAAGCCTTTATCCCGCGCGAAGCGGTGACGGTGATCCTGTCCGAACGCGGCTGGATCCGCGCGGCCAAGGGCAAGGTCGAAGACCCGTCGGAGCTGAAGTTCAAGGAGGGCGACGCCTTGGCCTGGCTGGTCCCGGCCTTCACCACCGACAAGCTGCTGATCGGGGCGTCGGACGGGCGTATCTTTACGGTCGGAGTGGACAAGCTGGCGTCCGGGCGCGGCCATGGCGAACCGCTACGGCTGATGATCGACCTGGATGAAAAGGCGGACATCGTCGGCGTTCTGGCGCACCAGCCGGGGGCGAAATTGCTGGTGGCGTCGCGGGCCGGCTACGGCTTCATCGCGCCGGAGGACGACACCCTGGCCCAGAAGCGGGGCGGCAAACAGGTGCTGAACGGCGAGATGCTGTCGATGCTGCGCGCCACGGGCGATCATGTCGCGGCCGTCGGCGACAATCTGAAGGCCCTGATCTTCCGCCTGGACGAACTGCCCGAGATGGGTCGCGGCAAGGGGGTGAAGATCCAGTCCTACAAGCAGGGCGGCCTGGCTTCGATCACCACCTTCGACGCCGAGGCCGGTCCCGAATGGGTCGATGGCGGGGCGCGCCGTCGCAACTGGCCCGACTGGAAGGACTGGCTGGGCAAGCGGGCGCAGGCGGGGCGCCAGGGACCGCGGGGGCTGCGGAAGTTCCGGTAGTTTTCCCTCTCCCGTCGGGAGAGGGATCGCTGATCTGACGCCAAATTCATTCGCGCGAACCGAGGTTGCGCGCAATACTGTGGCGGTGGGCCGCGTTCGGCCCGAGGCTGGAGAGCTCAATGCTGACCTGGATTATCATCGGCGTTGTCGTCGTCGTGCTGCTGTTCGTGATTGTCGGGGCCTACAACCGGCTCGTGGCGCTGGACCAGGCCGCCAACCAGTCATTCGCCGACATCGATGTGCAGCTGAAGCAGCGCCAGGATCTGATCCCCAATCTGGTCGAGACGGTCAAAGGCTACGCCGCGCACGAAAAGGGTACGCTGGACGCCGTGATCCAGGCCCGCAGCGCCGCGACGGCCGCATCGTCGGTCAATGACAAGGTGCAGGCGGAAAACATGCTGACGGCGTCGCTGGGCCGGCTGTTCGCCCTGTCCGAGGCCTATCCCGACCTGAAGGCCAACACCAATTTCCAGCAGCTGCAGCTGGACCTGTCGGACATCGAGAACAAGCTGGCCGCCGCCCGCCGCTTCTTCAACAACGCCGTGGCCGAGTTCAACGCCGTGCGCCGCCAGTTCCCGACCGTGCTGTTCGCCGGCCTGTTCGGCTTCGGTTCGGACAAGCCCTTCTTCGACGTGGGCGCCGACGAGCGCGCGGCCCTGAACGCCGCCCCGCCGCAGGTGAAGTTCTAAGCGCCGATGGCCGCCTTCTATGGTCGCGCCGTCGGCCTGAAGACCCACATCTGGGCCAACAACACCCGGTCGGCGTTGCTGCTGGCCGGGTTCCCCGTGCTGATGGCCCTGATGTTGTACGGCGCCCAGCTGGTGCTGATGGGCATGGGCATTATCGAGGGAACGGGCGGGAGCCTGGGCGCCGACATGGCGCGGGCGGCCGGCATGCTGGGCTGGACCCTGCCCGCCGCGGCCGTGGTCTCGGCCATCTGGTTCGCCATCGCCTATGTCGGCAACCAGGCCATGATCGACGCCATGACCGGCGCGCGAAAGGTCGAGCGGCGGGACGAGCCGGAACTGTATAACCTGCTGGAAAACCTGTGCATCTCGCGCGGGATGCGGACGCCCGCCCTTCGGATCATCGAAGACCCGTCGCTGAACGCCTACGCCAGCGGCCTGCATGAGGGGCGATATTCGGTCACCGTCACGCGCGGTCTGATGCACAGTCTGGATCGCGACGAGATGGAGGCCGTTCTGGCCCATGAACTGACCCACGTCATCAACAAGGACGTGCGGACCATGGTCATCGCCTCGATCTTCGCCGGCATCATCAGCGTGATCGCCGAAATGGTGTTCCGGGGCCTGTTCTATGCCCGGGGCGGCGGGCGCAACAACAAGAACGCCGGGCCTCTGATCCTGATCGGCCTGGCCATTGCGGCGGTCGGGTTCGGCCTGGCGCTGGTGATCCGCATGACCCTGTCGCGCAGCCGCGAGTTCGTGGCCGACGCCGGTTCGGTAGAGCTGACGAAAAAGCCCGACGCCATGATCTCGGCCCTGCGCAAGGTGTCGGGCCGGTCGCAGCTGAAGGCCCCGGACGAGGTGCAGGGCATGTTCCTGGAAAACCGGCCGGACAAGGCAGGCTTCATGGACATGCTGGCCACCCACCCGCCGATCGAGAAGCGGATCGAGGCCCTGGTCCGCTATGCCGGCGGGCGCGAGGCGCCGCCGCCCGACCGCATTGACACCGCCGTGCCCACCACCTGACAGCGTCAACGGATCGGCGGGGGAGGCCGTTCAGCCAGGATGACCCAACCGACCCAACCGCGCCGCCGCTGGTCCCTGATCGGGCCGGGCATCGTCGTGGCCGCGACCGGCGTGGGGGCGGGGGATCTGGTCGCTACCCTGGTGGCCGGAGCCAAATATGGCTACGCCCTGCTGTGGGCCGCCATCATCGGGGCGATCATCAAGATGGCCCTGGCCGAAGGCGTCGGGCGATGGACCCTGGCCAGCGGGCGGACCATGTTCGACGGCTGGGCCAGCCTGCCGGGGCGGGTCGGCGGGCGGATGAACTGGGCCACCCTGTATTTCGCCGTCTATGTGGTCATCTGGGGCTTCGTCTATGGGGCCACGGCCATGACGGCCAGCGCCCTGCCGCTGGCGGCGCTGTGGCCGGTGCTGGACCTGAAGGCCTGGGGCGTGGTCAACGGCCTGATCGGCCTGGGGCTGGTGTGGATCGGCGGATACGGCCTGTTCGAGAAGATTATGACCGCCCTGGTCGGGGTGATGTTCGTCACCGTCGTGGGCCTGGCCATCATTGTGACGCCGGATCTGCCGCGCCTGCTGACCGGCGCCTGGCCGACCCTGCCGGGCGGGTCGCTGTTTTACACCCTGGGCCTGATCGGCGGGGTGGGGGGCACCATCACCATGGCGGCCTATGGCTATTGGCTGAACGCCAAGGGCTGGAAGGGCGCCGACTGGATGCCGACCATGCGGATGGACAACCGCGTCGCCTATGGCGTCACCGGCCTGTTCGTCGTGGCCATGCTGATCGTCGGGGCCGAGCTGCTGCACGCCTCGGGCACGGCGCTGGCGGGCGGGGATCGCGGCCTGCTGGACCTGGACGCCGTGCTGCGCGAGCGGTTCGGGCCGGTGGTGTCGGTGCTGTTCCTGGTCGGCTTCTGGGCCACCAGCTTCTCCAGCCTGATCGGCGTGTGGCAGGGGGTCAGCCTGATGTTCGCCGACTTCTGGGCCCACATGGCCGGGCGGCCCGATGATGATGCGTTTCGAGGCCCCCGCAGCCGGGCGGCGCGCGGATATATGCTGTGGCTGACCTTCCCGCCCATCGTCCTGCTGTTCCTGGAGCGGCCGTTCGGCCTGATCGTGGCCTATGGGGTGCTGGGCAGCCTGTTCATGCCGTTCCTGGCCGGGACGCTGATCTGGTTGCTGAACTCGGACCGGACGCCGGCCGAGTGGCGCAGCCGCTGGGTGTCGAACAGCCTGCTGGCGGGGGCGGCGCTGATGTTCGCGGTGCTGGCGGGCAAGGAGATCGCGGGCTTGTTCTGACCGCCCGATCGGCCTACCCCGTCGCGCACGGAATCAACGGTTTGGAGCGCCATAGATGAGCCTCGCCATCCTCTTTCCCGGACAGGGCAGCCAGTCGGTCGGCATGGGCGCGGCCCTGGCCGACGCCTTCGCCAGCGCGCGCGAGGTCTTCGCCGAGGTCGACGACGCCCTGAACCAGAAGCTGTTCCAGCTGATGCGCGAGGGGCCTGAGGATCAGCTGACCCTGACCGAGAACGCCCAGCCGGCCCTGATGGCGGTGTCCGTGGCGGCGATGCGGGTGCTGAAGGTCGAGTTCGGGGTGGATGTGACGGCGGCGGCCTATGTCGCCGGCCATTCGCTGGGCGAGTATTCGGCCCTGTGCGGGGCCAGCGCGATCAGCCTGTCGGACACGGCGCGCCTTCTGAAGCTGCGCGGCCAGGCGATGCAGCGGGCCGTGCCGGTGGGCCGGGGCGCCATGGCGTCCCTGATCGGGCCGAAGACGGATCTGGCGCTGGCCGAGGCGGCGGCCAAGGCGGGCTCCGAAGTCGGGGTCTGCGTCGTGGCCAATGACAATAACGCCGGCAATGTGGTGATCTCGGGCGACAAGGCGGCCGTGGACCGCGCCATCGAGGCGGCCAAGGAACTGGGCGCGCGGGCCATACCGCTGAACGTCTCGGCGCCCTTCCACTGTCCGCTGATGCAGCCGGCGGCCGACGAGATGGCGGCGGCCCTGGCCGATGCGAAGATCATTTCGCCCGCCGCGCCGGTGGTGGCCAATGTCACGGCGCGGCCGGAGACGGACCCCGAGGTCATCCGGCGCCTGCTGGTCGAACAGGTGACCGGTCGGGTGCGCTGGCGCGAGTCGATGGAATGGATGGCGGGGGCCAAAGATTCCGGGGGCGGCGTGACCCGCTTCGCCGAGGTCGGCTCGGGCAAGGTGCTGACCGGCATGGCCAAGCGGATCGCGCCGGACGCCGAGGCCCTGGCCCTGAATACGCCCGAAGACCTGGAAGCCTTCGCCCGCAGCCTGTGACGGCTATTGGCCGGGCGTGGTGTTGACCTGAAGCCAGGCGATCAGGTCGCGTCGGTCGGTGGCGTCCGGCAGACCGGCGAAGCTCATCTTGTTGCCCGGCAGGAAGGTGCGCGGGTTCTCCAGCCAGTGGCCGATCCGCTCGGCGTCCCAGGCGAAGTCCGCCGCCTTCAGCGCCGCGGAATAGTTGTATCGCGGCTGGGCGCCCGCCTGGCGGCCGAACACGGCCCACAGGTTCGGCCCCGTCATGTTCGGGCCGCCGGGCGTGATGGTGTGGCACGACCGGCAGCGCGCGAAGGCCCGGCGGCCGTTGTCCAGATCGGCGGCGTTGTAGGGGGCGGGCAGGGCGGCCAGCGTCGCCTGCATCTGCGCCTCGGTGGGCGGGGCGACGGCCGGACCGGCGGGCGTATCCTCGGCGCCCGACGATCCCTGGCCGCAGCCGGCCAGAGCCAGGGCGCAGGCGGTGACGAGCAGGCGGCGGGTCATGGCGTCTCTCTCCAGTCTCGGCGCCGGTGATAGCGCAATCCGGGCGTGCGGCAATGCGGCGACGCAAGTCTGATCGGGCCTTCTGGACGCGGGGGAGCCGCTCCTGATAGTCACTGTCAACTGAACGGCGCAGGTCGCGCCCGCGCCCGAGAACCCCATGTCCGACGAAATCCCCCTGAGTCAGGCCCGGCGCGGCGATCGCGGCGTCATCGTCAGGGTCGGCGCCCACTGTCATCACCTGGATCATGAGGTCGAGCTGGAGCGGCGTCTGCTGGAGCTGGGCTTTGTCGAGGGCGCCCAGGTCGAACTGCTGCACGAAGGCCTGTTCGGCCGCGACCCCATCGCCATGAAGGTGGACGACATGCGGGTGGCCCTGCGCCGACGCGAGGCCGCCAGCCTGATCGTGCGGCTGGAGACGCGGTGATGGACGCCGTCGTGAAACCGGCCCGCATCGTCCCCGCCCGAATCGCCCTGGTCGGAAATCCCAACAGCGGCAAGACTGCCCTGTTCAACGCCCTGACCGGCGCGCACCAGAAGGTCGCCAACTACGCCGGCGTCACGGTCGAGCGCAAGGAAGGCGCCGTCCGCACCGCGTCGGGCCGCAACCTGTCGATTCTGGACCTGCCCGGCACCTATTCCCTGCGGGCGCGCAGCCTGGATGAAGAGGTCACGCGCGACGCCGTCCTGGGTCGTCTGGCGGGGGAACCGGCGCCGGATGCGGTCATCCTGGTGGCCGACGCGACCAATCTGCGGCTGGTGCTGCGGCTGGCGCTGGAGATCAAGGCCGTGGGCCGGCCGATGGTCGTGGCCCTGAACATGTACGACATCGCCCAGCGCCAGGGCCTGCGCATCGATCTGGAGCGTCTGTCGGCCGAACTGGGCGCCCCGGTCGTGCCGACCGTGGCCACCCGGCGGCGCGGCATCGACGAACTGCTGGCCGCCGTCGAAGGCCTGGCCCTGACCGCGCCGGCGGGCGAGGGCGGATGGCATGCGCCCGACGCGGCCGAAATCCGCGCCGCCCACCATCAGGCCGAGCGGATCATGAAGGCGGCGGTCCGCCCGCCGGAACGGCCCGACACCCTGACGGGACGGATCGATTCGGTGCTGCTGCATCCGGTGGCGGGCCTGGTCATCCTGCTGGGCCTGTTGTTCGTCATGTTCCAGGCGGTCTTCACCTGGGCCACGCCGCTGATGGACGGCATCGAGGCCGGGCTGGGCGCTCTGGGCGTCTGGGTCGCGGCGGTCATGCCTGACGGCCTGATGGAAAGCCTTATCGTCGACGGCCTGATCGCGGGGGTGGGCAGCGTGCTGGTCTTCCTGCCGCAGATCCTGATCCTGTTCGCCTTCATCATCCTGCTGGAAGACTTCGGCTATATGGCCCGCGCGGCCTTTCTGATGGACCGGATCATGGGCGGGGCGGGCCTGCACGGCCGGGCCTTCATTCCCCTGCTCAGCAGTTTCGCCTGCGCCATTCCCGGCGTGATGGCGGCGCGGGTGATCGATTCCAAGCGCGACCGCCTGACCACCATCATGGTGGCGCCGCTGATGACCTGTTCGGCGCGCATTCCGGTCTACACCCTGATCATCGCCGCCTTCATTCCGAACGAGACCGTCTGGGGCTTCGCCAATCTGCAGGGGCTGGTGATGTTCGGCCTGTATGCGGCGGGCATCGTCAGCGCCCTGGCCGTGTCGTTCGTGATCCGGCGCATCTTCTGGCGCGGCGCGGTCGAGCCGTTCATGATGGAGCTGCCGGCCTATAAAATGCCCGACGCCCGCAGCGTGCTGTTCAACCTGTGGCTTCGCGCGCGAATCTTCCTGGAGCGGGCGGGGCGGATCATCCTGCCGCTGATGGTCGTCGTATGGGTGCTATCGACCTTCCCCTATCCGCCCGAGGGGGCGACCGGCCCGGCCATCGACTATTCGTTCGCCGGCATGATGGGTCAGACGCTGGAGCCGATCTTCGCCCCCATCGGCTTCAACTGGCAGATGGTCATCGCCCTGATCCCCGGCATGGCCGCGCGCGAGGTGGCGGTGGCGGCCCTGGGTTCGGTCTACGCCATCGCCGACGCCGAAGGGGCGGGCGTCACCGCCCTGGCCTCGACCCTGGCGGATCAGTGGAGCCTGGCCACCGCCCTGGCCTTCCTGGCCTGGTATGTGTTCGCGCCCCAGTGCGTGGCCACCCTGGGCGTGGTGCGGCGCGAGACCAATTCTCGCAAATGGACCTGGATCATGGTGGGCTACATGTTCGGCCTGGCCTATCTGGCCGCCTTCATCACCTATCGCGTCGCCGTGGCCCTGGGCGGCGGCTGAGCGCCGGAGCCTGAATGATCGTCCATGCCGTCATCCTGGGTCTGCTGGGCCTGATCGTCGGCAGTTTCGTAGCCGCCGTCAGCGTGCGCCTGCCGCGCGAGGAAGAGGTGGTGGTCACGCCCTCGCACTGCATGGCCTGCGGCGTGCGGCTGAAACCGTGGCATATGGTTCCGGTCATCAGCTGGCTGATGCTGCGTGGACGCTGCGCCGACTGTCGGGCCGCGATCTCGCCCCGCTATCCGCTGATCGAGACGGCGGCGGGCCTGATCGGCGTCTGGGCGGCGTTGAACGGCGGCGGCTGGGTCATGATGGCGGCGACGGCGATCCTGGGCTGGCAGCTGATCCTGATCGCCCTGATCGACGCCGAGCATTTCTGGCTGCCGGACGTGCTGACCTTTCCGCTGGTCGCCACCGGCATCGGGGCGGCGGCGTTGGTCGCGCGCGACTGGCCTATCGACGCCCTGATCGGCGCCGTCGTCGGCTTCGGCCTGCTGTGGCTGATCGCCTGGGCCTACAAGGCGTGGAGGAAGCGCGACGGCCTGGGCGGCGGCGATCCCTTCCTGTTCGCGGGGGCCGGGGCCTGGGTCGGCTGGATGGGCCTGCCCAGCGTGTTGCTGTGGGCCTGCGCGGTCGGGTTCAGTATCGTGGCGGCGCGGCTGATCGTGCGGCGCCGGGTGCGGGGTGACGACCGCCTGCCGTTCGGCAGCCTGCTGGCGGTGGGGATCTGGCTGGTGTGGCTGTACGGCCCCTTGGGGCTAGCGTGATCGTGGCCCGAAATCTGACCCGAGTTGGACGCTGTCCAACTCGACCGATTTCGGTCTAGCGTCCCGTCGTAAGACGCACCACCATGTGCGCCGTGGTGTCCAGCACCGCCTCGGCCGTGTCGGCGCGCAGCAGCAGATCGAAGCCGTCGGCCATGGATTCCACCATGTTCGCCACCTGATACGACGCCAGGCGCGGGTCCAGCCCCTCGGGCTGGCGCCCGCCCGCCCGCGCCTCGGCGATGCGGCGTTCCAGCGCCAGGTGCAGGCGGCGCAGGCGTCGCACGCGGCTGTCGATAAAGGCCGTCTGCCCCTGATCGGCCAGCATGTGTTCGATGCGCAGGGCATGACCATGGATGCGCCACATCGCCAGGGTGTCAGCCACATAGGCGCGGGCGGCGGCAAAGGCCCGGTCGCCGGACCAGTCCCCCTGAAGATGCCGGGCCAGGGTGTTGCAGTCGTCGGTCGCCGCCTCGCACAACGCCAGAACAACGTCGTCCACGGCGCTGAAATAGGTATAGAAACTGGCGGCCGATACACCCGCCGCCTGGGCGATGTCGGCGGTGCGGACGGCGCCGAAATGCCGCTCGCGCAACAGGGCCGAACCGGCGTCCAGCAGGGCCTGGCGCGTGCGGCCGCCCCGCGCGCCCATGCGGTGACCCAGCTTGTTGCGCGTGGTCGGCGTCATCGAACCCTCAGGGGAGGAGAGGGAGGTGGTGCCGGTTGCAGGGTTCGAACCCGCGACATCCAGTTTACAAAACTGGCGCTCTACCAACTGAGCTAAACCGGCCCCGGTCAGGGCGGACCTTATGCTGGCCGAATCCGTCCGGTGCAAGCATGGTGCGGCCATGCCCAGTCTGCCGCCCATGCCCTATCTGACGCCCGTCCTGCTGCTGGTGCTGTCGAACATCTTCATGACCTTTGCCTGGTACGGGCACCTGAAGTTCGGTTCCAAGCCGCTGTGGATCGTGGTGATCGTCAGCTGGGGCATCGCGTTCTTTGAGTACTGCCTGGCCGTGCCCGCGAACCGGATCGGCCATCAGGTCTATTCGGCGGCCGAGCTGAAGACGATGCAGGAGGTCATCACCCTGCTGGTCTTCGCCGTCTTCTCGGTGACGGTGCTGGGCGAGAAGCTGACGATGAACCACGCCGTGGGCTTCGCCCTGATCGCGGGCGGGGCGTGGTTCATCTTCAGGGGGCCGCTGACGGCGCCCCTGTTCTAGGCGGGTTCCAGCGCCGCGCGGATGCGGTCGGCCAGGGCCTGGAGCGTCGCGGTCTCCGCCATCGGGGCGTGCCCATGCCCCTTCATCGGACGGTCGGCCCAGCGCGGCACGATGTGGACATGCAGGTGGAAGACGGTCTGGCCGCCTGCATCGCCGTTGAACTGCATCAGGCTTATGCCCTCGGGGTTCAGGGCCTTGTCGACGGCGCGGGCGGTGCGCCGGACCGCCTCGGTCACCCGAGCCAGGTCATCGGCCGCGATCTCCAGCACCGTGCGCGCGGTCGAGGTCTTGGAGATGACCAGCACATGGCCTTCCGACTGGGGGAAGACGTCCATGAAGGCCAGGACGTGATCGTCCTCCCACACCTTCACGCTGGGGATGTCGCCGCGCAGGATCCTGGCGAAGATGTTGTCGGGGTCATAGGCGCCGTGCAGGCTCATGGGCGGTCTCCGAAACGTCGCGCTCAGCTGTAGCAGGACGCCGCCGTGACGCGCTATGGTCCCGGTCGATCAAGGGAGATGCGGATGATCCGGTTTATCGTTCAACTGGTGGTGACGGCGCTGGGCCTGTGGCTGGCCTCGGCGGTCGTGCCGGGCGTCGGCTTTACGGGACAGTGGACCCTGATCCTGGCGGCGCTGCTGCTGGGGATCATCAACGCCATCGTGCGGCCGATCCTGGTGGTGCTGACATTCCCGCTGACGGTTGTGACCTTCGGCCTGTTCCTGCTGATCGTGAACGCGGCGACCATCGGTCTGACGGCCGTGCTGCTGGACGGTTTCGTGGTCGATGGCCTGTGGGCCGGCATCGGCGCGGCCATCATCACCGGCGTGGTCAGCTGGATCGCCGGCACCGCCATCCCTGACGACAAACGCTAACGCCCGCCAGCGCCCGATCAGGCGCTGAGCACGTCCAGCGTCATCCGCTGCAGCAGGGCGCCGCCTTGTCCGACGGCGGCGAGGCGGCTGGAGGCGTGGCCCAGGACGTTGGCGGCATAGACTTCATACAGGTCCATGCGCCCCTGCAGCCAGGCGGCGTCGCCTTCGCCGGTCTCCATCTGCGCCTTGGCCGCCAGGGCGCCCTTGGCCAGCAGCCAACCGCCGATGACGTCGCCCATCAGCTTCAGATAGGCGTCGGCCGCGGCCAGGACGTCGGCCGCACGCGCCGGCTCGGCCTTGGCGTCCAGCAGCCACAGGGTGGCGTCCTCAACCGCCTCGATGGCGTTGGCCAGCCGTTCGACGGGCTTGCCGGAATAGAGGCGGTTCAGCTCGCCGCAGGTGGCCTTCATGTCGGTGATCAGGGCCTTGGCCGCGGCGCCGCCGTCCTGGGACAGTTTGCGACCGACCAGATCCATGGCCTGGACGCCGTTGGTTCCTTCGTAGATCGGGGCGATGCGGGCGTCGCGATAGTATTGCGCCGCGCCGGTTTCCTCGATGAAGCCCATGCCGCCGTGGACCTGGACGCCCAGGGAGGCGACCTCGCAGCCGACATCGGTGGACCAGGCCTTGGCGATGGGCACGAACAGGTCCTCGCGGCCTTTCCAGCGCAGGCGGTCCTCGTCGTTGGCGGCGGTGCGCGCCAGGTCGGCGGCGACGGCGGTGGACAGACAGATGGCGCGGGCGGCCGCGACCTTAGCCTTCATCACCGACAGCATGCGGCGCACGTCGGGATGGTCGATGATCGGGGCGTTCATTTCGCCGGTCCAGACGCTGCGGCCCTGGCGGCGCTCCTGGCCATAGGCCAGGGCGTGCTGATAGGCGCGTTCCGCGATGCCGACGCCCTCGACCCCGACGGCCAGGCGGGCGGCGTTCATCATCACGAACATATGGGCCAGGCCCTCGTTCGGACGGCCGACCAGTTCGGCGGTCGCGCCTTCATAGCTCATGACGCAGGTGGGCGAGGCGTGGATGCCCAGCTTGTGCTCGACGC
>ENA-UOUJ01000606-UOUJ01000606.1-activated-sludge-metagenome-genome-assembly--contig:-NODE-606-length-22653-cov-3.825162_pt1 | contig 22653 bp, 17 predicted proteins | sample MGYA00249839_ERZ747224 | MGnify/ENA primary metagenome ERZ747224 (study PRJEB28782, sample SAMN03220277) | activated sludge metagenome | biome: wastewater; feature: sewage sludge; material...
GGTGGTGTTGCTCGTGCTCGGGGTGATCGTCAACACCAGGATCTCCGTGCTGCAACCCGTAACGCTCGTGTAGGTACCGCTCTGGGTGTAGGTCTGCCCGTTCACGCTCCAGGTGTAGCTATTGCAGGCGCTCTCCGTGGTGGTGTTCGTACCGCTCGGCAGGATCGTCAGCACCAGGATATCGGTAACGCAGCCGTTCACGCTGGTGTACGTACCGCTCTGCGTATAGGTCTGACCGTTCACAGACCAGGTGTAGCTGTCACACTCGCTCACGGTGGTGGTGTTGCTCGTGCTCGGGGTGATCGTCAGCACCAGGGTCTGGGTGGCACAGCCGCTCACGCTGGTGTAGGTACCGCTCTGCGTGTAGGTCTGCCCGTTCACAGGCCAGGTGTAGCTATCGCAGGCGTTCTGCGTGGTGGTGGTGTTCGTGCTCGGGGTGATGGTCAACGCCAGGGTCTCGGTGGCGCAACCGTTCACGCTGGTATAGGTACCGCTCTGGGTGTAGTTCTGACCATTGACGGCCCAGGTGTAGCTGTCGCAGGCACTCTGCGTGGTCGTATTGTTGGTCGCAGCGTTGACCACCACATTGACGGTCTCGCTATCGCTACCACAGGCATTGGTCACGGTCACCGTGTAGGCACCCGTGGCGGCACCGGTCACGGTCACGTTCGCACTGGTGCTGTTCGGGCTGAACGCACCTGCTCCGCTCCAGCTGTAGGTCAGCGGGGCATCTCCCGTGGCGACCACGGCAAGGCTCAGGTCCTGGTTGGAACAGATCGGGCTGTTGCTGGTGGCACTGGTGATCACCGGTGCCACACAAGCCTGGGGATAGGTCAGGAAAGGGCTCACCTGCTGGCCAACGCCGGCACTGGTGTGCACATACTCCTCAATGTTCTGGCTGGGATCGCTGATGGCCACGTTGATCTTGAAGGTGAACGTGCCATTCGTAGTGAACTGCCCGATGAGCACCCGGTTCGTGCCCGTGGGATCGACACCGGTCTGTGCCGGCAGGGTGGCCCAGGCATCATTGATGAAGGTGAACTGGCTTCCATCGGCCTCCAGGGCGGCGAAATCCATCAACCCGCTCAGGTTCAGCGATAGGTTGGGTACCGCTGAAGCGAACGGGTTCTGGATGTGACCATCCGCTCCCGCGAAACCGGGATAACCGTTGCACAAGGTCCCATTGCCGTTGGGGTCAGCCGAGCGCAGCACGCCCACCTGCTGGGTGTTCGCGCTCGAACCACCACCATACGCGGTGCAGGCCAGCACGGTGGAACCGGCCTTGCCCGTGGTGTGGATGGTGATGTAGCTATCGAACGCCACGCCACGCGGCAGGTTCCGTGTGGAATCCGGAGAGTAGTCGGCCGAGGATCCTGCGATATCCGTGGAGTTCCAGAACGTGGTGGTCGTCTGGAAGTTGACCGGGTTCGAATTGTCCACGCTTCCGAAGACGTTCAGGAAGCGGTAGTTCGGGGCCATGTCCACATAGACGCGGTACACTTTGGCGCCCACCGGGATCTCATAGGCACCTCCTTGGCCATTGATGAAGTCGGCATCCTCCTGGGTGATCGTGTGGTACTCCTCCACGATGACACCTTCGAGGCCTTGCGCACCGGCCGTGAGGCCGCCCAGCAGGGCGGTGCCTGCCAGCAGGGTTCTGAAGTTGGGGAATTTCATGGTCTTGGTCTTTTGCGTTGGCCTTGCCGGACCATGCCGATGAGAGCACCGGTCATGGCCCAGCTTGGCTTGGGGGATCTTAGAAGCAGTTGCCGCCGAAGGCGTTCACGAAGAGGGTGAAGTCGGCCGCATTGATCTGGCCATCGCGGTTCAGGTCGCCCGTGCAACCGGCAACAGCAGCAGCATCCAGACCGATCTGGGCGGCCAGCGTCCAACCGGCGGTCCAAGGCTCGGCTCCGGGCTGGAAAGCACCGCGGTACTTGGCTCCGGTGAAGAAACCGTCAACAGGGGCGTTCAGCGTGCTGGCAGCGGCACCAGCAGCAGGCACGGGGTTCACACGGTCGGTGAGCACGTTGCCGGGCTGGGTCATCGCATAGGTGTAGTCGATGAGGCCCGAGGCCAGGATCGTGTTGCCATCGGTGAGCGTGAACTTGTCAAAGGCGGCACCGCTGGTGGTGTTCACACCATTGATGCGGAGCGGGTTGCTGCAGTCGATGAAGGTGCAGTTCTTCACGTTCAGGAGCCCTCCCTCCCACTTGGCCGTGGCGTTGGTGCCCGTGGCACCGGCCAGGTTCAGACCCGAACGGAAGCGGGTGAAGACCGAGTTCACGATCGTGCCCTCGGTGCGCTCCTTGGCCTCGATGGCCTCATCGGCCTGGGCCACGGTCTGCGTGCGGGCAATGAACGTGGCATTGTACACGGTGGGGTTCGAGGCGATGCCACCGTTGGCAGCGTTGGTGGCGGCATCATCGCCGTCAGCCTCGATACCGTTATCCCCCTGGTTGTTGGCACCACCGCTGTTATCGGGGCCCTGTACACCATAGAAGAACTGGATCTTGCCGTTGTAGCCCTGGTCCCAGTCGATGTAGTCATCATCGCAATGCATGGCCACCAGGTACTTGGCGTTCACCGTGCCACCGAAGAACTCATAGGCATCGTCCAGGTTGCTGATGACCTCGATGTGATCGATCGTCGTGCCGCGGCCCACACCACCGAGGGTGAGTCCGTTGATCTCGTTGTTGGCACCGATGATCTGACCACCGTGGCGGAGGCTCACATAGCGCAGCACACCACTGTTGTCATCGTTCATCTCCTGACCAACAGGCATGCCATACAGATGACGGCTGTCGCCAGCAGCGAGACCCTCGATCGTGCCCACGCCGTTCGTGGCCGTTGCAGTGGCATCGGCATCGCTGGTGCGCTTGTTGGTGTAAGCGCGGCCCAACACGATGAGGCTACCCCACTGACCACGGTTCTGTACACTGTAGCTGCCGTCAAGGGGATCGGCGGCGGCGGTCATGATGATCGGACAGCTCTCACTGCCGTTCGCCCAGATCTGACCACCACGGGCCACGATGATGGCGAAGGCCGCGCCGGGATTGGAATTGGCCTTCACGACCGTGCCTGGCTCCACAAAGAGGTCCTGGCCGTCGTTCACGTAAACGCGGGTATCGAGGATGTACAGGTTGTTGCAGCTCAGCGTCGTGTTGGGGTTCAGCAGGTTCTGGCTGCCATCCACCAAGGTGGACATCAGCACTTGCGTGCGGGCGGAAACATCGGGGCAGCCGCATGCTGCACCAATGCCTTGGGCCTGGGCGCCTACGGCAGCGACCGCAAGACCGGCCGCCATGATCGTTCTGGACAGGTTCGTCATGAGTTAGGGGGTTAAAGTGTTCTGTTCTGAGTGCTCTTCTGATGGTTACCAGAGCGCCACAAAACTGACGCGGACCTTGTCCAGCAAGGGTTACAGAATGGCTATCATTCCATGATGATTCGCCGAACTGTGCGTTATGGAATTCACACACTGCGTTAACTGATCACCAAACGCTAAGCACCGGGAAGTACACGGATAACACCGATCTAAAGCGATGCGGCGAGACTAGCGCCGATCCCTGCCATACCTGAGCGATGGAAGGACCACCTCGCCATCTGCCGGTTCGCTGTGCACATACTTGAGGGCGACCCTGTTGGCATCAGCCACTTGGATGTTCAACCGGAAGGAAAGCTGTCCGGATGTGGTGAGCTGAGCGATCAGGATATGACCATCCTCGGTGGGCGCGGAAACACCGCCAAGCACCGCCCAGGCCCCATCCATCGTATGGATGACCGATCCGCGCATAGCTTCCAGGTAGCCTGGATCGAAACGCCAATTGACCACAGCGGGGACGCTATCACTTGCCAACAGACCATCTCTCCTGCAAAGCGACGGCGCACTGTCCCTCCGCTTGACCGACGGTGCATAGGGAGGATATCGCAACACACTTCCATCTCCATCCAAATGCAGTGGCACCGCCCAATGACCGGCCGATCCAGCACCCATGGTGAACCATGAATCGAGGGCTCCGTACCCTTCATTCAGTGCGGCCACAGGCAGCAAGTGGACATACTTCACGCTGTTCGCGGCATCGTTGACGAACTCCGTGGACGTGGAGACCTCCAGATCATGGCGATGGTCCCCGTAGACCACCTGCATGCGATAGCCGGGTGCAAGGTCCACCCAGATGCGATAGGTAACGAGCGGATCGCCATTGGTAGCGATGGAGTCCCACACATGATAGGTCTCCACCCACACACTATCCACACCTAACGTCTGGGCGCTAGCATAGGACGCGCCTGCCCATACCGCCGCAAGCAGTGCCGCGCGGAACATCGCTCAATAACGTACCAGACGGGTGGTGCGTACCACTTCGTTCATCCGCACTTCCAGCAGGTAGGTGCCCTGTGCCAGATCACTGAGCTCAATGGTACCGGACCAACGGCCTTGCAGCACACCCAGGTCCGAAACCGCGACACGCTGGCCCAGCAGATCGGTCACCACATAGCTCACGCGCTCACCGGCAAGCCCGTCAAGGATGAGTTGCACATCATCGGTGGTCGGGTTGGGGAACACGGACATCCTGCCATCCGTGCCGAACTCATCCAAACCCACCGTGCCCTCGCAGACACAACCGCTCTGCCATGTGTCGTTCGCAGTTAGCGGATCACCGTCATCGCAGGGCTCCCCAGGTAGCGCAGTCCCGCCCTGCACACCTTCACAATCCTCACCGAGGCAGCTGCAGTCGGCGGCATAGACATCATTCGTCGTCTCCTCTAAACCATCATCGCAAGGCGTACCAGGCAATGCCGGACCGCCCTGAACACCCTCACAGTCCACCTCGGCCGCCGAGGAGTTGTAGCAAAGTGTCGGATGTGTGAACCGGTTGTCCTGGCCGAACTGACCTGACGTGTCGGTCGGAAGTAATTCCCAGAAGAACTCCATGAACTCATGACAGCCAGGTGCATTGCACACCAGGCTGTCGGGGATCTTCACACTGAGGTTGAAGCAAAGCTCCAGAACACCATCCGTGGTGAACTGACCGAGCAGCACCCGGTTCGCCGTATCCGGCACAGCATATGCGCCAAGGATGGCCCAGGCGAAATTATCATTGCTGTAGCTGTTGCCACCACCTCCATCAAAGAGGTCGGGAGCATCGCCCACGTAGGTCACTGCAGGCGGCGCCGTACCCGTTGACCACAGGCCATCCGCAGTGGTCAACGGCAACCCCATGGTCGGCGTGGCATTCACCAGCAGGCCATTATCATTGTTCGCACCACCCACCACGGAACCGTCCGGGTCCGCCTCTTTGGGCACGCCCCAGTGCAGCGTACTGGCCGCACCCAAAGCGAGCCATGAATCGATGGCCACGGTGTTCTTGTTCACATGCTGTGCAGGGATGTTCCGGCCCCAGGCCTCACCACGGTCCTCATTGTTGAAGAAGCCCGTGCTCGTGGTCATGTTGAGCGGGTGCCCCGGAAAACCGCCGACCGTAAGGATCCGGTAGCCTGGTTTGAGGTCGGCATAGACCCGGTACACCACACTACCAGCAGGAAGCACACCGCCACCATCCTGATCGGCAGCATCGTTCTGGTCGACGACGTAATAGGTCTCCACGATCAACCCTTGGAAGCCGGATGGGTCGGGTGGAGCATACTGGGCAATGGCGCTCAGGCCGGTGATGGAAAGGCCGATGGCGATCAGGGAGCGAAGCATGAGACAGGTGCTTTGGAACGCGGCGAAACTATCCTCCGAAAAAGCGGCCCTCATGAGCCCTTCTTCATCATTCGGTTAGGGCAGTGTTACCCGACGTTAGATCGTTATGAATGATCAACGGCCCTTCACCACCATCGTCGAGAACAGCCCTTCTCCAGTGCGCACATGGAGATGATACAGGCCATCCGAAAGACCGGTCAGGTCCAGGGCATACCCGATGCTCTCACCCGCTCTCATCCAGGATCCCTGCTGTATGGAGCGCCCCGTGGCATCCAACAGGGAATAGCTCATGTCCTGGGTCGAACCGGCCACACGTACATGCAGGATGTCATCCACCGGATTGGGGAAAATGGAAAGACCCGGGTTCTGCTTCACCTCCTCGACACCCACGGTGGGGCATACCAACGAGATGTCAAGCCCATTGCAATTGCCCGGCCCATAGCAGCACAACTGCGGTACGCTGAAGTTCGCGTCCGGGTCGAAGTTGCAGGCCGTTGTATCGAGGCACCCGAACACGATCGCGGTCTGACAGCTGCCATCGTCACAACCTGCGCTCGGATCATACTCCAGGAAGTCCGGGTCCGTGCAGCCGCATTGGGGAGGATAGACCAGCAGGCCGTTCGCGGTCTCGTCCGGAAGCAATACATCATCGGAGCAGACGAACTTGAGCACACTGCCATCCAGGGTCTGCACCTCCACATTGAGACAGAAGCTCAACTCACCTGCGGTGGTCAACTGCGCCACCAGAACACGGTTGGTCGATGTGGCCCCCACCACACCCGGGACAGAACAGGCCATGCGGGTATCCAACGAACTGAAGACCGAAGCCACCGTGGCATCATTGAACACTGCGGATGGATCGATACCGGAAACGTTGAAGTTCGGCGGGACGGCCGGGCTGCCCGCGACCAAGGGGACCAGACCATCCCGCTCCGTCAACGGGATACCGGCCAAGGGGTCCGCATTGATCAACAATCCTCCCGGCACCGCTGCGCTTCCGCCATCATTGTTCACGCCGCCCACGATGCTTCCGTCCGTATCCTCGGACTTCATCACGCCACGGCGCTGGTTCGAAGCAGCGCCCATTGCCAGCCATGAATCCAAGGCAGCGGTACCCTCATCCAATGCACCGTTCTGGACCAGGTGACCATAGGTCCTTCCGCGGTCCAGGTGGTTGAAGAAAGGTGCGGTGCTGGCCACCCGCAGCTCGTGGTTGGCATCCCCATAAACGGCCCTGAGGGCACAACCGTCGCAGAGGTCCAGATAGACCCGGTAGGTGCGCGATCCGGCCGGCAGTCCTCCGCCGGTCCCATCGGTGGCATCGATGGTGTCGCTCACGTAGTAAACCTCCACGATGACATCCTCGATCGCGTTCTGTGCAACGACCACTTGGCCAATGGGCAGGCACATCGCCGCGACCCTCACGGCTCGGAAGAGTGAACGGATGATCATCGGATGGTGTAGGCAAGGGTGAGGAGATACTCGGTACCAAAGGCGAACCGGTCGAAGTCGCCGACGTAGCCCTGTTCGAAGCGGTAGGTGCGACGCTGAGGGGAATTCAGCAGGTCACGCACCCTGAACAGGACGTTCCAATGTCCCCCGAAGCGCTTGTTCAGCGTGATGTCGATGAGGTGCCGTGGCATCTCGTAGGCACGGATGCCAGTGGGGTCCAGTTCCGCATTGGTCACGGCCAGTTTAGGACCCTGCACGTTGTACGACACGCTCACGGTCAGCTTCAGGCTGTCCGCCATGTAGCTCATCGTTCCATTCAGGATGTAGGGGGCCTGGCCGAACATCGGTGTCTCGTAACGCACTTCCTGCCCATCCAGCTGGGTCACGAGCTCGGAGCGGGAGTTCATCAGCGTGAGGTTCCCACGCAGTTCCAGGTTGCGGAGCAAGCGCTTTCGGCCCCCGACCTCCATGCCGAGCACCTGGCTGGATCCCGCATTGCGCCACGTGAAACCTCCTTGCGCGGTCTGCAACAGCTCAATATGATCGACGAAATACTTGTAGAAGCCGCTGATGCTGACATTGTCGCCGGACTCGAAGAACCGTTCCAGGCGGACATCGTAGTTATCGATGCGTGTCATCCTCAGGTCGGGATTGCCATAAACAGGGGCCTGCAACAGGTAGTCGTACAGCTGCGTCACGCTGAACTCCCGGAAGCTGGGTCTGCTCAGCGACCGGAAATAGCTGAGGCGCAGGTTCAAGGACTGCTTCTCGATGGGCCTGAGCTTGAGGATGAGGTTGGCGCTCGGAAGCAGGTCCCATTGTTCGATGGTGCCCGGCACGGCTGGCTTGGGTTCCGGTGCGGATGCTCCGCCGATGGCCAGGTCGCCGACCGTACCCCGGATGGGATCATCGGCCGCCACGCCCTTTTCGTGGAAGTCACGGATGTCGGAAACGAGGTCCGTATGCTCCGCCCGCAGACCACCCGCCACACGGATGCGCTCGGTGAAGCTGTAATCGGTCATGGCATAGGCAGCAGCCACGTTCAGGATGCCGATGTCATTATCCTTGAAACTGCCGAACGGGGCGTAGAGTGACACGAAACGTCCTTCCTCTCCCATGCGGAACCTACTTGCATCCTCCCATTGGGAAGGGCCCGGTGCGCCCAGCACTTGATAGTAGTTCTGGTCGTTGGTGCGCTGGTTCCAGCGGTAAGCCCCGCCGAACTTCAGCTTGCGCACCTTGTTCTCGCGGTCTCCCAATGGCCGCTCAAACCCCAGGCGTGCATCCAAGAGCTCCTCGTTGAGGAAGCGGAAGATGCGTCCCGGGGGACGTAGCGCACCATCCACATTGTCGATGCTCTCCCCTGGTGCCGGCATGATGTACTGGACCACCTTGAAGTCGAGCACATCGCGGTCCCCATCGGTATAGGACACATCCGCGTTCACCGTGAGGTTGAGGGCCGGAATGAGGTGCTTGCTGCCATACTGGAAGACCCACATCCGCCGCTGCTCCCAGAACTGCTCCTCGCTGACGAAGGTCTCGCCGCTCACGGTGGGATCGAGGAAGACCAGGTGGCGTGCGTTGTTCTGGCCGAGCACGTTGCCCATGGCCATCAACGAGAAACTGTTGTTCCGGTCCAGCTTGAAGGAAATGTTGCCCAGGGCATTCCAACCACTGCTCACCACGCTGACCCGTTGATCGCCCTTCCTGTTGAAGGTGTCACCGGGGTTCTCATCCTCGAACCGTTCGATGGTCCTCAGGATCGTACTATGCTCGTCGTTCTGGGTCTCGGTGGAATAGCGCAGACCGAGAAGGAAGCCCAACTGACGGGGTTCCTTTCGCTTCTTGAAGACATCGATCTGGTTGCCGATGCTCAGGTTCATGTTCAGGTTGGGAGAGCCCGTTGTGCTTCCAACGCGCCATCGGCTGTTGTCCCAACTGTTGTTCAAGGTCTCCAGTCCACCATTGAAGGTCGGCGAGAAGTAAGCGAGGTCGTAGGTACCGTTGTAGGCGTTCACCGCAGCCTGCACCGCATTCGCATCATAGAGCAAGGCTGGGGGCAACAGCCCGAGCTGGGTCAGTGCCAGATGCTGCTGCGTATTGGTCGTCACCATCTGACCACCCTGTGTGTTGAAGCCTGGCGTGGCTGATGTGATACCGTAGCCGTTCAGATAGGAACCCAGCCCGAGTACCGACAATTGCTGGTACAGGCTCGGATCGATGAACAGCGGATAGTCCTCCACCCGGGTGGGCACGCCATTCGGTATGGCACGAAGCCCATCATCCCGACCCAACCAGTCCGTCCCGCTCGCTTGGGAACTGACAATGGTCCTACCGGTGCTGTTCGGGTTGTACCCCACCGTGGTGGCTACGCTCACCTGCAGCCGATCGGGGTAGTCACTTGTGTTCATGCTCAAGTAGGCACCTGCCCAATCCGCCGGCAGGTCCGGTGTGAGCGTCTTGGTGATGACGATGTTGTCCATGAGACCTGTGGGGAACAGGTCCAGCCGCAGGTTGTTGGTATAGGGGTCCAGCGTTGGCACCCGGCCTCCATTGATGGTCGTGACGAGATACCGGTCGGCGAGGCCGCGAACCGTAACGAAGGCACCCACCGTGCTGACGCCCGACACCCGCTTCACGGCCGCCGCGGCATCGGCATCACCTGTCTTGAGCATGGCATCACGAGAGATGAAGTCCAGCGCAGCGGGTGCGTTGCTCTTCATGCGGTCCAGGTAGGTATCGCTGCCCCGGCGCGCCTTCGCCTGCACCTCGAACTCCTTGATCTGCACGCTCTTCTCCCCGAGCGTCACGTTCTGCACCTTCACCTCTCCATTGGAAAGGGTCACCGTCACCTCCTTCGTCTCGAACCCGATGAAGGAGAACACCACCACCGTGGGTGCGCTGCTGATAATGCCCAGGCTGTAGCGTCCATCGAGGTCGGTGACCACGCCCTGGCCCGGATCGCTCTTGAGCACCACCGTGGCACCGATGAGCGTCTCCCCGTTCGGATCGGACACGGTACCGCGCAAGGTGCCCTGGGCCATGGCCATCATACCCGACAACAACAGCAGAAGTGCGAGAAGGGACCGGTGAAGCATGATGAACGCGCGGAAATGGTGCGCGAAACTGCCCCGTCGCAAGGATGGACATGTTAATCCACCTTCATCAATGATCTTCCGGAACGGTAAGCCAGGTGAAATGATCCTCACCCTGTTAATGCCGATCTATCAATTCATTAGGTCTTGCCCCAGCACCGGTGCAGCATTGAGACGGCCTCTAGTTTCGCGCCCTGCCCATCGCATCGGTCATTCCCGGCGATGCACTTCCATGAGCGTCCTCGTGTTCGACCAAGGTGATGCGGACTACCTCCGCTGGATCGCCGACCACCCGCGCGGATACGTGATCAACACCAAGCGGCTGCCGCATCAGGCCGTATGCATGCTGCATCGCGCTGATTGCCCGCACATCAAGAGCCTGCGGAACGCGGATGCGCAAGGCAGTTTCACGGAACATGGCTGGATCAAGCTGTGCTCCATGGACCTGCGCGCGTTGATCACCGAACTGCCTCGGCGCAAGACCGCACCGTTGATCAATGTGACCCATTGCAAAGCCTGCAATGTCCTGCGGCAGGAGATCGTGATCGAGCGGCATGCACTGCAGCCACCTCCGCACGAGGTCAACACCATCCCATTGACCATCGATGCGTTGGAGCAGGACCCACTTGCCCGTGCGCAATGCATCGAACGGCACGGGGCCCATTGCGCCGTGTGCAACCTGGACATGGGCATGCGGTACGGCCAGCTCGGAGAGGGCTTCATCGAGGTCCATCATCAATACCGCTCCACCGCGCCCTGGATGCCGGAGGACGGCGACCCGGTGCGCGACCTGGTCCCCGTTTGTCCGAACTGCCACGCCATGCTGCATCGTGGTCGTGAACTACCGCTGACCGTGCAGGAACTGAAACGGGCCATGCAGCGCGTGGTGGCCCGCCGCAACGACATGCTGGAGTATTGAGGGCCGCCTTGCCCAGCCGCGTAGCAGCCACTACCTTGGGGACCGACAACGCAGACCATGGCAAAGACCAAGAAGACCAAGAGCGCCGGCAAGCGCACGGCCAAACAGGCGGATGAAGGGTTCCCCATCATGCACAGCCGCTGCGTGGTGAGCACCGACCCTCCCGGCAATGGCACCGGTGCCGTGTACCTGATCGAACTGCACTATCAGCGCAACGAGGACATCGTGTTCGTGGACATCCCGCTGGACACGGCCCAGGAGTTCATTGCGGCCGCCACCCTGCTGCAGACCGGTCGTGCGGTATACTATCCGGCGAACAAGGAGATCGCCGTGGAGCGCTGGAACCTGGAGACGATCACGCCGATCGTGGCCAGCAGCCGCAAGCACTGAGGCGCGCGCCTCAGGCGTGCACCGCCTCCTCCACCACGGCTGCGGGCGCGTTGGCCATGCAGCTGCGAATGCCTTTGTCGCGGCCCTGGGCCGAGGCATAGCCCTCGCTGGTGCCGATCACCTGTCCGTTCGCCGCCTTGAGGTTGAACCAATGGCCGCTTTCGCTCTGGCGGCGCTCATAACGCTCATCGTAGCGGGCGTTCTCCTTCACGCTGTCGATGCCGTTCTCGGCACCCGCCCGGGTGGTGTATCCCTGGCTGCGCAGGATGATCTCCCCGTTGTCCGCCCGCAACCGGAACCGGAACTGGCCCCGTGCATCCGTGTAGAGTTGGAACCTGCCCATGGCCTTGCCTGCAATTAGGACCTGAAGGTAGGGGCATGCCAGGCCAGGCCATGTTAAGCCAAGGTTATTTCACACGAAGTGGGGAGGGGACGATGGATCGGGACGGACCGTTATCTTGTGGTCCACCACCGAACCTTCACCCATGAACAGAACCTCTACCCTGCTCGCCGCAGCTGCCCTTTGCGTCAACACCTGGGCAGCCACGGGCGGCCCCGATGCGTACGGCTACCTCTGGAAGGACAGCAACGAGCCCGATGGCCCGGTCTTCAATTGGATCGACATCACCAACACCGGCACGCTCGTGACCGGACTTGGCGACGACAACCGCATAGGCCCCTTCGTGATGGAGACGGACATGCCCTTCTATTGGTACGGTCGCAAGCTGTTCTGGGTCGGCAGCAACGGCTACATCGCGTTCAATGGTGTCGGCAACCTGGCCTCGCCTTTCCCGGCGATCCCCACCGCCGGGGGAGTGAACGACCACTTGGCCGCCCTGGGCAGCGACCTGAACTTCTCCGGCGTGGGCAATCCGGGCCGTTGTTATTGGTACGATGAAACGGACCGCACCATCATCTCGTGGGTGGGCGTTCCGTTCTGGTCGCCATCCGCACCAAGCTACACCGGCAGCAACAGCTTCCAGATCATCCTGGACAAGACGGACAGCACCATCACCTTCCAATACCTGCAACAGACGGGGCTTACGCAGAACAACGACCTGGTGATCGGCATCGAGAGCGTGGCGGGCAGCATCGGCCTGCAGCACAGCAACGATGTCTACCCGGCCACCAACTACGCCATCCGCTTCTACATGCCTCCCTCGAGTACTTTGGAAGTGAAGGATGCCACGGTGAACTGGAGCACGGCCGTGGGCAGTGGCGGCGTGTTCCGCAGCCGCAATGGAGCGCCCTTCGCCATGATCGCCAACGTGTCCAACATCGGCAACACGAATGTCGGCGGGTTCAACGTGCAGGGGCAGATGCTCAATACCTCCGGTGCCGTGCTGGTGAGCGACCAGACCTCGATCGGCAACATCCTACCCGGTTTGGACACCACCTTCACCTACAGCACCTTTTTCGCCCCCACCACGGCGGGGACCTACCGCTACCGCAACACCGTCAGCGGCATCACGGGTGAACTGGTGACCACCAACAATGAACGGACCCATGAAGTGGTGGTGGTGGACACCACGACCGCCACGCACGACCTGAACTTCCATGGCCCCACGGATGACGGGGCCGGCCTGGGGTGGAACGGTGGCAATGGCGGCATCGGCGTGCGCATCGTGCCGCCTTACTACCCGGCCTATGTGACGCACTACACCATCCGCATCGCCAGCAACACGGGCAATGTGGGGTACACGCTGAAGGTTTACGATGACGATGGTCCGGGCGGCCGTCCGGGCACATTGCTCGACTCCCTGAACATCGCCCCGGCACAGGCCACCGCGGGCAACCAGGTCTTTACGCTGAACGCACCGCTCACGGTGACCAGCGGGGCCGTGTACGTGCAGTGGTACATGCTGGGGGCCAACATCAACATCGCCCAGGACATCACCCCTCCCTTCAGCCTGCAGACCTACGAGGTGCTCGACAACATCTGGGCCGACTACCGCGACCGCGAGACCGCCGACTTCTTCCTGGGACTGCGTCTGTCGCAGGTGCCCGTGTTCGATGTGGGTTGCACCGGTTTCTTCGGACTGCAGGAGGGCCAGGACATCGGTGCCCAAACGGCGGTGCGGGCCTGGGTGACCAACTTCGGCAACCAGCCGGTGACCACCTTCAACGTAAAGTATCGCTTCGGCAACGGCCCGGTGAGCACCCAGACCTACAACGGAACGGCGATCGCGCCCGGCGGACAGACCCTGGTGACCTTCAGCAACTACCTCGTGCCCACGGCCGATGCCAGCGATGACCTGTGTGCCTGGAGCGAGCTGGTGAACGATGCGAGCGCCACCAACGACACCACCTGCGTGCAACTGCAGACCTGGGTGGGCCTGGCCGAACGGTCCCTGCTGCCCGTGACACTGGCCCCGAACCCTGCGGCCGACATCACCATGTTGAACGGACTGCCTGCCGGCTCCTGGGACCTGCGCATCGTGGACGCAACGGGACGCATCGTGCTGCAACAGCGCCTGGTGGCCCATGGATCGCCAGTGACCCTGCCCCTGGCCGGCATGGCCGAAGGCACCTACCACCTGCGGATCGGCAATGAGGCCGCGCAGTGGAACGGGGCCCTGGTGCTCCGACGCTGAGCCACCCCGGCCGCAACGGTTACCTTTGTGCGCCCCTTCCCTGAAGCCGGGAAGGGGCGCTTCGCTTCACCCCATGACCCGCAACACCATCCTGCTCCTTGTCTGGAACGTGCTCCTCACCGTGCTGGTGGGCTGGGCCCTGCTCCGCCCCACCTCCAACACCGCCAGCACTGCTTCGACCCACGCAACGGACGCGGCCGAAGGCGATGTGGTGGCCGTGGTGCCCAGCGTGGTGCGCGACAGTGCCGCGCTGAAGGACGCCCGCATCGCCTACTTCCGCATGGACAGTCTGCAGAAGCGCTACGAGCTGATCAAGGACAAGGATGTCAGTTTCCGCAGCGAGGGCCGCAAGCTGGAAAGCTCCATCCAGCAGCAACTGCAACGGGCCCAGCAGCGCTATGCCGAGCTGATGAACAAGGACCACACCTACAGCACGCAGGAGGAACTGCGCCGCGATGAGGCGGAAGTGCAGCAGCTGGCCATGAAGGTTCAGCAGCTCCAGGCCGAGGGTGAGGAACAGCTGGCCCGGCTGGAGGCCCGCATCCTGCAGGAGATCAGCGATGAGCTCAAGTCCTATCTGGAGGAGTACAACAAGACTGCCGGGTTCGACTACATCTTCAGCGTGCAGAACGGCGGGCAGATCTGGGTGGGGAACGAGCAGCTCGACATCACGGATGACCTGGTGAACGGTCTGAACGCGCGGTACCGCGCCGGCAAAAAGCCGAAGCCATGATGACCGGCGACCTGTTGGCGGCCAAGCGGCGCGAGAACATCGCGAGCTATGTGATCAGCATGTGGCACATCGAGGACCTCGTACGCGCCTGCGGATTCAACGTGGACCTGCTGCTGGAACGCCTGCTGCCTGATGGCACGCTCACCCAACAGGAAGTGGAGGCCACGCGCGGCTGGTATGCGGGTATCATGCACCGCATGCAGCAACAGGGCCTGGAGCGCAGCGGGCACCTGCAGGAGGTGGAGGAGGTGATCAACGAACTGGAGTACCTGCATCAGACCCTGGCGGATGTGCTCCACGATGAGGACTATGAGCGCCTCCTGGCCGCGGCCAAGCCGGGCATTGAAACACTGCAGCGCCAGGCCGGTGAGGACGCCACTGGTACCGTGGACACCTGTTTCACGGCCGTGTACGGCGTGATGCTCCTTCGTGCCAAGGGAAGCCCGGTGAGCGAGGGCACGCTGGAAGCCGAGGCGGCCATCCGTCGGCTGCTGGAGCGCCTTTCCCTGCACTACCGGCAAATGCGGAAACTACCCGGCGTGAGCATGAACTGACCGTCCGGCGTGGTACGGTACTTGCCGATCCAGTTCACCATGCGTCCGCTCCTGTTCCGCAGTACGTTCATCCTCCTCGCCTGTGCGGGGATGCTGCGCGCACACGGTCAGTCAACGGTACAGACCGGTGGTGGCCGGGTGGAGATCCTGAACGCGGACGCCCTGCGCTTCGACCAGCAGGTGGGCGGTGCCCAGCGGCTCAACGGCAACGTGCGGCTGCGCCATGGCAATGCCCTGATGTACTGCGATAGTGCCCATGTGCATCCGGACCAACGGGTGGATGCCTTCGGCCAGGTGCGGATCGAACAGGGCGACAGCCTGCGCATCACGGGGCAGCGTCTCACCTACCTCGGCGCGGAACGCACGGCCCACATGGAAGGGGATGTCCGCCTGAACGACCGCAGCATGGAGCTGTCCACGCCGGCGCTCGACTACGACATGCGTCAGCGCGTGGGTGTGTACAGCGCCGGTGGCCGCATCGTGGACCTGCGGGAAGGCAACGTGCTCACCAGTGGCAAAGGCCAGTACCTCGCTGCCAGCCGCCGCTTCATCTTCAGCCGCCAGGTGCGGTTGGACCACCCCGAGCGCACGGTGACCTGCGACACCATGCACTACACCACCACCACGGGGATCACCGAGTTCATGGGGCCCACCGTGATCACCCAGGGCAACACCGTGATCCGCACCACACGCGGCACCTATGACACGCGCAACGACCGCACGCGTCTCTCGCGCCGCTCCAGCATCACGCAGAAGGAGCGTGTCCTGGAGGGGGACAGCCTGCGTTACGACCGGCGCACGGGCATCGGGCTGGCCTGGGGCCACGTGGAACTGGTGGACAGCGGCGGCGACCTGCGGGTGCATGGCCACATGGCCCAGTACCGTTCCATCGAACAGCGCGCCTTCGTCACGGGCCGCGCAGAACTGGTCATGCGCATGGGCGAGGACACCCTCTACCTGCATGGCGACACCATCTTCACCGACACCGGCGACAGCGGACGACGCATCACCGCGCGGCGCAACGTGCGTTTCTTCCGCCACGACCTGCAGGGACTTTGCGACACCCTCGTCTACGCCGATGCGGACAGCGTGATCCACATGCACCACCTGCCCGTGCTGTGGAGCGGCAACGACCAGATCACCGGCGACAACATCCGCATCGCCCTGAAGGACCGCAAGGCCCACCGTCTCTACGTGGAGGGCAACGCATTCCTCGTATCCGAAGCGGACAGCATCCACTGGGACCAGGTGACCGGCCTGACGATGACGGGCCATTTCGCCGACAATGAGCTGCGGAGCCTGGTGGCCGATGGCAACACACGCACGGTGTACTTCGCCCGGGAGCAAGCCGCTGACGGCACCGAGCGCATCATTGGCGTGAACCGCGCGGATTGCAGCCGGATCATCGTGGGCATGAACGAGGGCAACATCGCCACCGTGAGCTTCCTGGAACGGCCGGATGCGGTGCTCTACCCCTTGGAGAAAGCACCGCCCGACGAACTGCGGATGAAAGGTGCCGAACTGCGCACGGCGGAACGGCCGCTGGACCGCTCAGCGATCTTCAACTGACCGGGTCGAAAGGAAGGTACCGAGGACCTTGGCGGGCAGCGAATCAGCCGGTAGCACGGTGCTGAGCCCATCCACGTCCTGCTCGCGACCATTGTTCACGTAGCTGTTCGCATAGCGCAGCACCCGCGCACCACCATAGATGGGCTTCTTGCGATATGCGGCGAACACCGTAAGGTTGTCCGTGAAGATGTTGTCGATGACGTGCGCGATGGACAGGTCCTTGGCCACGACAGCCTGGTTGTTGCCCTCGAAGACGGAACGCCGCACGAGCAACTGGCTGGCCTCCCCCACGCTGATCGCCTTGTCCATCATGCGCAGGAAGCGGCAGTCCTCCACCAGGATCCGCGCGCCGCTCACATCCAGTCCATCACCGTTGCTGTCCACGCGGCCACTGCGGAAGCTGCAGCGCTCCACCCGCCCCGTGCAATAGTCCAGGTCGACCAGATCGGCCTGACCATCCTCGAAGACACAGTCGCGCAGCAGCACCGTACCACCCTTGATGTTCAGCCCGTCCTCGGCGGCGTTGGCACCGATGATGCAATCCACCAGCTCGGTGCGTGCGGCGCCATGGATCGCGAACTGGCCCGTGAAGTACACCCCACGCACACGCGACTCGCTCCCGCCGCTGAGCTGCAGCCCGCGAATGAGGCAGGTGATCCGATCATCACCGAGCACAGCAAAGCTCCCGAACGGAGCGCCTTCCTGGGCCGAGCGCACGAAGACCGGGTTGCGGCGCGTACCACGCACTTCCAAGGGACCCTGTACCAGCAGGCTCACTCCCGCAGCCAGTTCGAGGCGTGCACCATCCAGCATCAGCACCGGCCTTCCAGCAGGGAACACGAGGTCCCGGTCCACGAGGTAGCGTCCCCGTGGGAATACGATCGTGTCGCCGCGCAGCTGCACCTTGTACCGGCGGATGATCGCGGCCATCACACTGTCGGCCTCCTCCACCAACTGTCGGCCAAGCTCCTTCGGCATGCCTTCTGCGAAGGATGCACGACCAGGACCCGGCACCAGTTCGCGCTGCCAACAGGCCACCGGATCGAGGCCATCGAGGCGAGCACCCAGCAGTTCGTCGCGCATCCGCTCGGCACGCGCGGTGGCCATGCCCAGTTCACCCGGTGGAGCCAGCAGCGGCAACCAGGCGCGGTCCATGGCGGTGAGCCGTTCGCGAAGACGCCACCGTTCCTCCTTCAACAGCTCCCATCGCGCACGCACCTGCGCCTGAAAGCCTTCATCCTGCAACAGGACACGCAAAGGACCATACAGCGCGGGTGAGGTGGTGTCCGCCCAGGCGGGAATGTGGCGGGCATGCCGGTACAGCGGCACGATGCGGCCGCGCGACCAGTGATAGGCGTACAATTCCTCTTCCGCCCCGCCATCGCCCTCCAGTGCGTGCATGATGATCCGTGCGGCGGCGGCCTCCCGATCGACGATGGGCAACAAGGCCGTCACATCCCCCGACCGGGCGCGGTGATAGACCTCCTCCAGACCCGCAGCGACCAGGGTGGTCGCCACCGTGTCGTCATCGAACGCCGGGAACAGATGGTCGGGCCGGCGGTGATCGCTGCCCTGCTCGAAGAGCGGCGCACCGGTCATGCGGCGCTTCTCGAGGAAGTCGGCATCCATGCGCTCCTCCTTCAGGAAAAGGCCCAGATCGCGACCGCAGGCAATGACCCGGACAAAGGAGACCTCCGGTGTGACCAGCCCCAGGTCGCCTGCGATGACCTCCAGATACTTGGCCCGCAGGCTCCGGTCCGTGGCGGGAATGAGCACGATGTGGCGTTGCGCCCGGAACGGTGCATCGCGCTTGAACTTCACCACGAAGCCATCCGTGGTGGTGCGCAGTCGTCGCACCTCCACGGAGTCGCCGTAGCCTTCGGCCTCGAACCACCGCATGGTCCAGCCCGGTCCCTTGTGCTCCGTGAGGCAGGGGCCATCCTCCTTCGACCCGCCGAAGTGGTAGGGCTCCGCGCGTACTTCACCCCGGTGCTCCGGCCGCAGGTCCAACCAGGACGCATAGGCCTCCACTTCCGCCGAGCGGACGCCCAATGGCCACTGACCGGTGAGCAGGCGATGGTCAGCCACCGAGAACAGCAGCACGAGCAGGGCCACCGGGACCAGCATCCCGATGAGCCACGCGCCTAGCCGCGGCGTACTGCGCTTAGCGGACCTCCTCATCGGTGACGGCATTGGTGATCCGCAGACCCGGTGGGGGCCCTTGCGGGAAGCGCACCCAACTGTTCAGCGGCGCCACATTGAACCAGCGACGATCGGCATAGGGATGGCCGGGCTTTCCATCCGGGGTGACCAGCGTGCGGTGCAGGACGATGGACGCTTCCGCACCGCGCACCTCGGCCTCCACCTCGCGGCCATCCACACGAACGATGACCGGTCCCTCCCCATTGATGGGCCAGGATAAACGAAGCGGTGCCTCGGCATTTGAGCGAAGCTGCAGACTGTCCCCTCGCACCACCTCCACGTCGTTCGCGGCCAGGCGCTTCCGGGTACGCTCCCACCACTGCTGGGTGCCGGTGCGCAGTCCCGCGATGGACGAGACCACATGGGCCAACGAGAAACGATGCACGTCCTCGGGCTCGAGGGTGACGTTGCCGAACTTGTTGCGATCGGCGAGCACGGACGGGCGGATGCGCTCCAGCACACGGTCCAGCTCGGCATTGAAGCCGCCGTTCAGATGCACCTCCTGAAGCGCCTGCCACACATAGCGGTCGCGTTGGAGGCGCCATTCGGGCACCTGCAGCATCCAGTAGGCCAGCGCATCATGCACGTAGTAGAGCGGATCGCCTGGCTGGGCGAAGAGCAGCAGCGCATCCCAGAGCACGGGATAGAAGCGGTCTGTGCGCGGATCGAGCACCAGCCATTGATTGTGGTACTGGTCGATGTGCTTCGTGTTGAGCATCAGGACCGCCGCCTGATAACGCAGGAAGGCCTCCACGTCCACAAGCTGCGCCAGCGTATCCCGGCGTGCCTCCAAGGGACGGTCATCGGGCCGCAGGGCATCGACCAAGGCCTTGAGCCGCTGGTGGGCCAGGCTGCTGTCGGCATCCGAGGCATACTCCCAGTGAGCGGCATCCTGCCACAGGTTCCGGCCCTTGGTGAGCTCGCGGCCGGTGACCGGCGGATAGTCGCCCTTGTACACGGGCACCTCGTGCGACACCAAGTGGCGGTTCATCTCGAAGTCGCCATCCACCTGCTCGAAGAGCTCCATCACGCCGATATCCCTGTTGTTGAGGCGCACGAAGACCATTTCGTTCCACGGTACCGGTACACCCATGCTGCCCGCCAGCCACGCCGCCATGTGGTCGTTCACCAGGTTGAAGGCCTTGGGGTTGATCACGTTGACCTTGCGGTACGGCGCAAATGGATTGCTGCGCTTCATCGACAGGCGGAACGACCGCTTTCCACCGAGGAAGTGGGAGGTGGCATAGACACCTCGGTAGCGGAAGCGCACCTTGTGCTCAGCGCCATGGTGGTGCAGGATGGCCGGGATGTTGCGCCCGCCGCTCCACGGCAGATCGGCCTCCAGGCTGTCCAGCCGGGCTTGGTCCACGGTTAGTTCAAGGATAGGGATGCGATGGGGCTGCGGTTCCAGCACCAAGCCATCCACCGTGGTGGACAGGACGGCGGCGGCGGCGATGTGCGCGGCACGCTGCGGGCCGAGCAGGGCGGCGAACACGATCAGCGAGACCAGGGCCAGACCGGCCAGCACCACCGGCACCATCGCTCCGCGCCTGGTCCGTGCGCTCATCGTGACCGTGGGCTGAGGAGGAGGACCAACACGACCACGGTGGCCAGAAGCAGCGCACTGAGCACAAGGCCGGTGCCGAGCAAGGCCGCAATGAGCAGAACAGGCAGGATCAAGCTGCGGGGCTCAAGCCCCCGGGATAGCAGGCCACCGACCACCAGGCCACCAGCGATGACCCAGGCCGAGGCATCCCCCTCCACCTGGCGCAACAAAAGCACCAGTCCGAAGGCCGGGATCAGCAGCGTGGCCGGCACCAGAGGCCCGCGGTCGGCGGGACGGAAGCCGCGGTTCCATGCCCAGCCGATGAGGGCGAGCACGACGGAGAGCATGAGCAAGAGCGTGAGCACTTCCACCCAGCCGTGGAACAGGGCGCCCAACCAACGATCGGCCTCGGTCCGCATAAATGGTCCTTTGGTCCACTAATTTGCCCTTCGCATCCGAACTACCAACATGGACGGCCGTCGAGTTTTCAAGATCCTCCTGGTGTTGGCCGCAGCCGTGGTCGGTTGGTGGATGCTGCGGCCACGGACGCCCGAACTGCTCGTCCCCATGGATGAAGGGGCACCTACAGCCCTCACCCCGGCCCCAACGGGCGTTTACGAAGGACAGGCTACCCGGCTCTGGAGCGACCGGGATTACCGCACGGTGATGGATGTACAGCGCCTCGCAGGGCTTCACTTCGCTCGCATCGGGCGGCGGGAGGACCGGCCTCTGCTACTGCACGTGACGACAACCACCATGCTCTACACGCTGGCGAACCACGACCGTACGGAGGGGATCTCCGGATGGAGCGCACTGTCTGACAGCATCGTGATCCCCGATGCCTATGCACCGCGCACCTTCGACCGGCTGTGGCAGCGGCAGGTGAGGCCGGGCATCTATGTGGTCCGCAATCCGCGGAACGGCCCCAGCCACCCAGTATTCTTCGATGCGTCGGCGGTCAGGGCCACGTGGGCGCATTAAAGGAAGCGCTCCATCCAACTGACGCGCAACGGCACCCGGAAGCGGTCGCGCAGGTCGGCCACGGTGGAGACCAGGTCATCGAACACGATGGTGTCGCCGGTGATGGAGCCCGCCTTCACCAGTTCGGGCAGTTCCTGCAGGCGGCAGCTCCGCACATGGCCATCGGCATCCTCGTAGACCACCACCATGCGGTCCGTGAGCATCAGTTTGAGGTCGTGCTCCAGGCGCTTGATGAAGCCCACGCTCTTGTCGATGCTGCATCCGCTGGCCATGGCCTGCTCCTCGTCCACCGCGATCACCACGAAGCGATCATGGAGCACGTCCACGCAGGCATCAAGGGGGCTTCCATGGGCCGCCCAGCTGGATGTGAACTCCGCTCCGCGTTCGCGGATGAGGCGCTGTTCGGCCTGTCCGAGCTGACGAGGAGCCTTGTAGATCCAGGTGCGGGCGTGGGCCGGCATGCTTTCCAGGGTACGGTCGGCGTGCTGTGTCTGCATGGTACAAAGTTGGTGATCTGGCGGAATGATGACGGAACGTTCCGTCCTGCCACCGAATGAAATGACGATCCGCTTACTTCGTGGACATGAGCCTACGCCATCTCCTCCCCCTCCTCGCGCTGCCCCTGCTGCAGGTCCAGGCCCAGCAGGCCGATCGCTGGTTGCGTCAGCCCGCCATCTCCCCGGACGGCAGCACCATCGTGTTCTGCCACCAGGGCGACCTGTGGCTCGTGCCGGTAAGCGGAGGCGATGCCGCGCTGCTCACCGTGAACGAGGCCTATGACCACAGCCCTGTCTGGAGCCCGGACGGAAAGCTGATCGCCTTCGCCAGCACCCGCCACGGCAACAACGATGTGTTCGTGATGCCCGCGCAGGGCGGACCGGCCACCCGGCTCACCTTCCACAGCCAGGCCG
>ENA-UOUJ01000607-UOUJ01000607.1-activated-sludge-metagenome-genome-assembly--contig:-NODE-607-length-22634-cov-4.752026_pt1 | contig 22634 bp, 17 predicted proteins | sample MGYA00249839_ERZ747224 | MGnify/ENA primary metagenome ERZ747224 (study PRJEB28782, sample SAMN03220277) | activated sludge metagenome | biome: wastewater; feature: sewage sludge; material...
TGACGCCGAGGGCCGGAAGGGGAAAGCAATCATGACGTTCGACGTTGCGTTCCGACCGGGCGGCAAAAGGGCTGCCGATAGCAGGTTTTGTGCATTCAGCTTTCGTCTCCGCGCACCCGTTTTACGGTCAAAGGCAATCGGAATGCCGAAAGTCTCCGGCCGACGCCGTGAATATTCCCGTTCTTGGAAGCCGAGACCGGAGACATCGCTTGATCACGACTGCCGCCGGACGGTGGCAGTCCATTCCTATTAACGCTCGTTCCATAGCAGCTGGATCTGAGCGGCGAATCCCCGCACGGCGTCGTCAACTCGGTGCTCGGTTTTATGCTCCTGCTCGCTGCGGTGTCGCTGATCTTCCGCAACGCAATCATGCGATGCTATCGCTCGGCTACCCGATGCCGCACAAACTTAAACCTTCAGACCTGCGTCCGGAGTTATTCGTCGGTGCGGGGATGGGCCTCGCTCTACGATGCCTTGTGGTGGTACTGCAGCGATACAAGGAGGCTCTTCAGCCCTCGCAGCGGCCAAAGCGTCATGAACAGGATCAACGGAATCCAAAGCGCTACGTGAACCCAATATGGCGGCTGATATTTGACTTCAGTAAGCAGGGCGGCGGTGACGACGACGGCGCCCGCGATCATTATGACGAATATGGTGGCCCCGTCGCCGACGTTTGCGAAGCTGAAATTCAGGCCGCACGAATTACATTCGGGTTTCAACGTCATGAATCCGTCGAAGAGCTTTCCCTTGCCGCAGCGTGGGCATCGGCACAACAACCCGGTGGAATATGGTGAGGGCATCTTTGCGTGAATCCCTTGTCATTGATTTCCATTTCTAGCTTTCTGCGCTCCGATCGGGACAGCAACTGACCGAGCCAACTCGCAATGCCAGTGCAAGCCATTTTACCCGAGACGTGATGCTATGCGTGGCGCGTCCACCTCGTAGCAAGCGCACAAAAAGCGACTATCGGGCCGCGGCCATCCTGACCACACCCTCCCAGGTTACACCCTCAGAGGCGGCGCGGATGCCGGGCGGACCTATCCCCTCAAAGTTTGCTAGACCCGCGTTAAACATCTACACATACCGACTAATATATCAAGCATGAGTATGAATATACTGGATATCATCAGCACAACGCTCCTTCCGGTTCGAGGTGTTGAACGACAGGCAGCGGACGATGACCCATGGCATCGATGCGATGGGTCGACGCGAGGGTGGTTCTTACATCCATGATTTTCATGGCGCGTACGCCTCAATGATCGCCGACAGGGTCGTCGGCGATGAAGGTGCAACGTTCGTCACCGCCACGTTCGCTTACCGCAATCGCGCAATTGAGCAGCCCCCGGGCGGCCAGATCGGGGTAGCGCGCCTCGATCGCGTCACGCACCCGCCGCCCCCGCGCGATCGCCCGCTCACGCGACTTGGGAACTCGTGCATCATATTCGAAGTGCACCAGAACCGGCACCGGCAGACCGTGCGAAGCGTTGAGCTTGGTGAAGATATCGATCCCCACATCCATGTCCGGCGCGCCTTCCTCCATGGTGTTGAGGTGAGCGAGGTAAAACAGATTGCGCAACTGCAGCGGCCGCAGCTTCTCACCGGCGATGATGTACTGTTCGTCGTGCCCGATTGTCGCGTAGCGCCCGGTGTGGTGCTTGATGACGTATTCAATTTGCGACAGATTGGCCTCGGCCAGCGCCAGCACCAGGCGAAGCATCCCCTCATGCATTCGGCCGGTGCCCTGGCTTCCGTCACCGATGCCCTCGGCAACGGCGACGGTCTCGGCGATATGGGTCCGCGCCGCGTCGGGCGAAAGACCGAGGGTGTCGCGGTAGATCTGCGCGGTCTCGAAATAGCGGTGCGCGCTAAGCTCGCCGAGGCCGTCGGGCAAGTGGATGCGCAACGCATCCAGATCCGTGTCAACACCGATAAGCAGGACATCCGGTCCAGCGCCCGCGCCGAAAGTCCGTTCAATCGCCGCCCGCAACTCGTACAAGCGCTCCAGCGCGGCTTGCGTGGCCTGATTGTCGTTGCTGTTGTGAGCAGCGCAACCGTGATTATCGGGCGAAGAACTGCTGAAATGATAGACGGCGATCTTGAGGAAGTTCAGGCGGTCGCCATCGACCATGGCGCCCGACAACCGCTTGACTTCGCGCTCTGCCCAGTCTGACATATTGGCTTCGACATTAAACAGTGCGCCGGCATACCCCTTCACCCGCACATTCGGCCCGGGCAGAAAGCGCAGCGCATAGGCGCCGATGCCCTGCAGCCGGCCGTCGGAGCACGGGCTGATGTCCACGGTGTGGTAGCCGCACGAACGAAGAAAATCCTCGTCGAGCGGGAGGCGTTGGCGCCAGCCGATCTGCTCTGTCGGCGCGTTGTCGACGCTCAGCTTCAGAGAGCTGAAGATGCAGCGTGAATGCAGCGTGGACAAATCCAGCCCGCACACCCAGGCGTCCTTGAGCACCTGCGTTGGAAGATCGAAGCCGAGGTGCTCGCGGGCCAGCTGCTGCGCCCGCTCGATAAAATTCTCGTCATGCTGATGTGCGGAGATGCGCTTGAGCACATCGACGATGCGCGCAAAGCGCAAGCGAACGGTTCGCTCGTAGTCGAACAGCAGTCGATTGAGGTCGCGATCGACCAGCGCATGCTCGCACATCTCTCCACTGCCAATCACGTACGCCGGATGATCGGGCGTGGCCGCCACCTCGGGTGATGTTATGGCAGCCGGGCTGGCCTCTCGTCGCAGGGCATGAAGGCGTTTGCGTGTGGTCATATTTGCGATCCTCTGTGCTGCAGCCGGTTTTGAGGCATCCGGCTGAGCTTATTCAGGCAGCCAGCTTTTGGTCGAAAAGCTGGTCATGCATTAAGATTGAAACCGGGCCACCTCATAGGGATAGGCCGCGATGAACTTGGTCGGTCGGCAGACCTGGATGTCGCTGACGAAAATCACGCCGGAGTGGGCGTCGAAAAACGGCTGAAAACCATCGAGCAGCGAATCGGCCAAGCCTTCTTGCGGAACGATAATTGCTGTTTAATACATCATATATTATGGTTTTATGTCGTAAATAGTTGTTAAATGTATGAGTTTTTAATCTTTAATTTCATCTCCCATCGACCTTTTCGAAGAAAACTCTGCCAGATCGACCGCTGCCAGTCCGGAAGCCCGATGGTCGGATCAAGCGGGTGTCCAGTTCGATGTCGGGCGGGAAGGGGGAGTCCCATGATCGCGAAGCGCATAGCAACGCAAGGCCTGACGTATCTCCTGGCGAGTGACTCGTCAGACTGACGCCAATCTCCCGGATGGAGCTTCAAGACGGAGCCGATCGCTGCGCAGCGGGGAAATGCCTCAAGAATCAAGGTGAACCCACGGGCTGAGATGGCCGGGCTCTATCGTGCGGGTAAACTTGAACCGACGGATACGCCCGTGCCCGTTGTTTGCGCAGGAGCGTACGGCGGTGAACGCGGGCGCATTCATTGACGGACGGCTGAGCGAAGAACCCGCGCAAGGCTGGTCGGATGCGAACGCAAGCGGGCGGGAGATCCCGGCCCATGGCGCCAAGCAGGAGCTTCTGGCCAAGACCGCTTGGACGTAGACGAGCTGCAAGATCTGGTGCGCGGATTGTTTGCCGTCGGAGCCCTTCAGGCCAATTGAGAGGCTTCAGACGGAACAGAGAGAGTAGATTATCGCGTTCGTTCCAAGGGCCGCGACGAGAAAGACTTTGGTTGCTTTATCACTGGCTTCGTGACTTGCTCCTTGAGCCGGACGCCCCGACCGCCAGCCAGGCTTTGACCATCCGGACTAATCAACTCGATGCCCGCGTTGTCCAGAGCTGAAACCAGTTTCATCAGGGAATCGACATTGCCACGGATGACGCCGTCACTAGCTTCCATGCGTTGAATAGTAGGAACTGAAAGATCTGCCAGTTCAGCCATTTGCCGTTGATCTATATTTAGGAGCGCACGGGCAGCCCTGAGTTGATTGGCGGAAATCATGAACTTTGGCAGCTCCGATACGGTTCAGAGTATGTATGTATTATCTATATGAAATTAAGTATCAAGCATCAATTTGAATGTACAGCATATCAACGATGTGTCTACTACTTTATGAATGTAAATCGCGCTCTTCCTGCGCGCAATGTCCGGCTGGCATTGTGCTTCACGGCCTCATGATCGTTTTAAGAACCGGGTGAATCTGTCTCGTCACCATTCGAATTTCATGCCGACGCCCATCGATGTCGCGCCTCTCGCATCGACATCGGATTCCACCCGTATATGGCGCGTCACGTCCACATTGGCCGAGAGTCCGGACTGGCTGGCGCTCGCTCCGGTCCGGACACCGACGCTCAGCCTGTCGCCGATCGCGCGTGACGCGCCGACCATCGGGCCGCCTCCCGATCCGACGCCGACATCCAGACTGTCGACACCGAGCGAACGGCGCATTCGGTCCAGCACACCATCGCCGCCGCCTGCGAACTGCGCCGCCACCTGTGCGAGTTGCAGGGCCTGCGCCGTCGTCAGGTTGCCCGACGCTTTCTGGAACAGGATGCGTGACAGGATTTCATCCTGCGGCAGCTCCGGTCGCGACGTGAAGGCGAAAGCCGGAGCGGCCGCCGGGCCCGATATCCCGATCTGCGCGGTGATATCGGAGGCTTCTATCTCGGCCGCGAAATCGAGTTCAGGCGCAAGGTCCCCGTTGAAGGAGAGGTTTCCCTTGGTGAAATTCAGCGTCTTTCCCAGTGCCGTCATCTTGCCGCGATAAAGCGAGAATGCGCCCTTCGTGACGGGTTTGTTGGTCGTGCCGCCGACGTGAAGAGAGCCGCCAAGTTCCGCGTTCACGCCACGGCCGTGCACGAAAACGTGGTTCGGCGCCGAGACGGTGACGTCGAGCGCGGCGTTGAAAAGCGCCTGACGTCCCTTGCCGTTGCTCTTCTCCGCGGCTTCCGCCTTGCGCGCCGCCGCGAGCCGGGTTGCGGCCTGGCCCGTGGCGTTGACGTGATCGATGCCGTCGATCGGCTTCAGCGTCGAGGGCAGGCGTTCTGGAATATCGACGCTGACATGGGTGAGATCGACGCGGCCGCTGATCTTCGGATCGCGCGCAAGCGCGCCGGTGACGTTGACGTCAAGATTCGCCCGGGCGGTCGCGAGCGCGCTCGCCGCGAGCGTCGCCTGTTGCCCGCGGATCGAGACCGTGCCGGGAAAGCCCGCGTCCGGCGCGATGCGGACCTGGCCGGAGCCGGACAACGCGCCGCCGTTGGGAGTCGTCGCACTCAGCCGCTCTATGGATATGCGCTCACCTTCGGCGGTGACCTTTGCCTCGATGGCGTCGAGCCGCGTTCCCACCTGGCTGTCGCGGAAGCTGCCGCCGCTCATGGCGGCAAAGCCGCCCACCTGAGGCCTGGCGCGCGTGCCGCCCACGCGGGCATCAAGCTGCACGATTCCGGAAACGGTGCGGCCGGAAGCCGACAGCATGGCATTGGCGACGGCGGCGTCGAGCCGGCCTTTTGCCGTCAGTGCGATCGTCCCGGAGGCGTCGAACGGCACGGTGCCGGCCGCCGTGAAAGTGCCGGCCTTGCCTGCCGAGGCTGTGGCGTTGAGCTTCGTGCGGGTCTTTTCGAGACGGCCGTCCAGAGTGATATCGATCGGCGGCACGCCCGCGTTCCTTGCTTGCGGAGCCGTGAGCCGTTTGACGGCGATCTTGTACTGTCCTGTCGGCGCGCTCGCCGAACCGCCTATTTCGGCCGCCGCATCGAGCGTGCCGCCGAGGCCGAGGCCCGGCACCGCGACATCGGCGTCGGCGAGCGGGACCGCGCTTGCCACGGCCTTGAGGTCGAGTACCTTGCCGGCCGTGCCGTCGAGCGTAAAGCGGCCGCCGCCGATTCCGATCGCCAGATGCTGGATCCGCACGGTGTCGTTGTTGAGCGTGAAACTCGCAGGCCTCTGCAGGGCGATCGTCCTGGCGCCGCGTTTCGCGGTGAAGCGGTTGAGGTCGAACCGGATGTTCTCCTTCGGCGTCAACACGCCCGCGGCATCGAGATTGAAGCCCGCGGCCTTGGCGGACAGGCTGATCGTGCTCGACTCGGCATTGCCTTTCGCGCTCAGGGTTGCGTTCGCGATGGTCTGGCCGCCGATCTCGGCGCCGTTGATTCGGGCATCCGCGTTGAGCACCGGATGGCTGTAGAGATCACTTCCCTCGGCACGCAGATCGAAGTTCCGGATCGCCGTGGCGTCGGCCCGAAGCCCCGTGCCCTTGCTGACAAGGCGGACGGACTGCCGCCCGCTGTCGTCGGACAGCGCAAGGTCGAGTGAAGCGGCGCCTGCAAGATCGATGAGGGCGAGCGGTGCGATGTCCGCCAGCGAGCCGGCCGCGAAGCGAAGCTGTCCGCGCGCGAGGTTTTGCGCGTCGATCGTGCCCGCGCCCTTCAGCGACACCGATCCGATGGTGATGTCGATGGTCCTGGCGTCCCATCCCGCGAAGACAGGCGCGGGCTTGTCGCGCGTATCCTGATCGGCCTCGGTGTTGGAGTTACGCTCCATCGGACGGCGGCTCGCCTGGACAATGCCGCGCGCCGGCTTGCCGTCAATGGCGCCGTCGAGTTTGACGTCGATGGCGCAGGGCCCGTTGATGTCGGCGACCGTGACGTTCAGCCCCAGATGCGGGATCGGGCGCTGCATCGCCGTCACGCGATCCAGCGCCGCCGTGAGCGATAGTCCGGGATGCGCGAGTCCTCCGGTCAGCCGCGCGTCGAGCGACGCCGCGCCGGCCAGACGCGCATCGGCCGCCGTGAGATTCGGAAGCTCGATACGTGCCGCGAGGTCGCTGGCGTCGCGGGTCAGGCCTCCCTTGGCGCGAACCGTGACATGGGCGGCGTCCAGCGAAGCCGCCCGGACCGTGTAGGTATCGTTGCCGCCGGACGAAAAATCGGCGGCGAGGGTGACGCGTGGTCCCGCAAGTCCGTCGAGCGCCGGAAGGCCGGTGGCGAAGCGGTCACCGGTGCCGGAGAGCTTTGCGTCGATGCGCCCGCGTCGAAGGTCGCCGTCGAGATCGAGGCCCAGCTTCACCGTGCCCGCGAGCTGTAGCCCGGCAAGGCCCTCGAAGCGGCTGAGATCGGGCACGGTGCCGGTCGCATGACCGCGCAGCCGGTCCTGGCTGGCTTCGCCCGTATAGGTGGCCTGAACGGTGGAGGTGCCGACTTCCAGCCGCTCGATCTTCGCCACGCCGCCGAGATCGGTTGTGCCTTTCAGCACGAGAGATGCGCGATCGCCGATCGCGGCCGCGAGAGCAGGGTCTCGCAGCGCGATGCCGGAAGCGCGCAGGCTGGCGTCGATCGCGATGGTCGCGGCGAGGTCGCTGAGTTCAGCGTCGGGCACGACGTTGATCGAGGCTTCGAGCGCGTCAAGGTTGCCGTCGGGCAGACGGGCATCGGACACCGCGAGCCTCGCCGAAACGTGGGGCGCCTTCGCCGAGCCGTTGACGCGGCCGTCGAAGGTGAGGCTGCGGATCGAGCCCTGACCGGTTTCGGTGACGTCGCCGTTGCTCGGCAGCGAGCGGACGGTCGCCGAGAAATCCATCATCTTGTCGGCGCCGAGCGCGCCCCGCGCCTCGAGCCGAGCGAGACGGCTGGTGAGCGTCAACCCGTCCATGACGACGCTGCCGTCGTCACCGATGCGCGTCGCGCTATCGAGTCTGGTTTCGCCGGCGAAGACGGAGGCGGCAAGCGGCGGCAGCCATGGTCCGAGATGACCGTTGATCCGGGTCGCGAGCACCCGGCCGGTCCCGTCACGGTCGAGCATGATGGCGCCGGTCGCATCGATGGTGGGACCGGCCTGGAATTTCAGCGCGCCGCGAAAGCTGTCGAGCGTACCATTGCCGCGAAGCGCGAAGGTGATCGGCGGCTCGCCGGGAAACCGGCCGAGCTTGGATAATAGTCCGTGGGATGGCTCGTCGAGAGTCACGTCGAGGGTGAGGGCGTTGCCCTTCGGTACGAAGGCAAGCGCCATCTTGAAGCGCCCCGGGAAATCCTTGCGGGTTGCGTCGAGATTGAAGATGAGCCCTTCCGAGGGCGAGCCCAGTTCCGCGTTTCCGGTCGCGGCAATGCTTGCGGGCTCACCGAGAACCGGCTCACCGAGCACCAGCGCATGCAGGTCGAACACCTTCACCTGCACCTTTACCGGAAGGTCCGGCAGGATAGGCTGGCTGGACCTCGCCGCGGATGGCCCCGGCTGCGCGGCGGGTGCGCCCGGCTCGGTGTCGGACCGGCCGGTCGCCGCGGGGGGCTGCTCTGACTCCGTGACGGGCTGGTCGGCGGCCAGAGGCTTTCGACGGATCTCGAGCGTGCCGATCTCGAGGCGGTCGATCTCCAGCCGCCCCAGCACCAGCGCGGTGCGCCGCCAGACGAGGCGGGCCCGATCGAGCTTCAGCCAGGTGCCTTCCTTGTCGGTGATGGTCACGTCGCGGATCGTGGCGTCGGACGATAATGCGCCATCCACGGCCCCGATATGCACCTGGGTTGCCGGCGTGGAGAGCGTCCGCGACACGAGGCCGGCGAGAAGGTCCTGCTGATTGTCGCCGGCCCCTCCGATCATCTTGTAGACGACGACACCGGCTGTCGTGACGCCGGCGAGTCCGAGCGCTGCTGCTGCGGCGAGCATGATGGTTCGCCGCGCGCGCATCAGAACGCCTGCCCGATGCTGACATAGACCGCCCAGCGGCTGTCGCCGGGGCGGGGGTTCAACGGTGTCGCGACATCGAGGCGGATCGGCCCGACCGGCGTGAGATACCGCAGGCCGATGCCCGCGCCGTAGCCGACATAGTCGTTGAAGTTCGGCAGCGATGAACTGGAGGCGGTACCGAAATCGACGAACGGCACGACTCCGATGGTCGGCGTGACCTTCACCCGCATCTCGGCGGAGCCTTCGAGCAGACTGCGGCCGCCAATGATCTTGCCGAACATCATCGGCGAGATCGTATTGAAGATGAATCCGCGAACGGAGCCGCCGCCGCCGGAGAAGAATCGGTGCGCATCCGGAATGCGCCCCAGCGGCGCGCCAACGAGCGAGCCTGCCGCCAACCGGCCCGCCAGCACATAGTTGGCATCTTCGTCGAGTGCGTAATAGGTCGAGCCCGCGATCCGCGCTTCATAGAAATCGATCGTCGAGCCCATCAGCTTCGAATAAGCGTTGATTGTCGCGGCGAGACGCACCCCGCGCGTCGGATCGAGCAGGTTGTCGGTTGTATCGTAGCGTCCGCTGGTGGCGACGCCGATCAGCGTCGCATCGACCCGCCCGAGCACGTCCTGCGATTGCGACCGCTCAATCTGGAGGCCGGCCTGAACCCAGGCCATCTCCGAAAAGCGGTGGATCACGCCGACGGTGCCGCGCACCGCATCATTGGTGTAGCCGCCGAGGTCGTTGTTGCCGACGCGCTCGCGAAAGGCGGTGGCCTCGACCAGGAGGTCGTTGGGCGTACCGTACAGCCCCGGCTTGAGGAAAGTCGCGGTGAACCGTCCGCCGAAATCGGAGGCGCGGATATCGCCGAAGTTCAAGGAGGAGGAGCCATCGAGCCGCCGCAGCAGCGAGGCGGATGCATCGAGCCGCAGGCGCTCGGCGTTGCCGAACAGGTTGCGATGCTCGTAATAGGTGGAGACGCCGGGACCGTCGATGGTTGAATATCGCGCCGACAAGCCTGCCGCGTGTTTCGGCCTCTCGGTCACGTCGATGAAGATCGGCACGTTGCCGTTGGCGTCGAGTTCGTCGCCCTCGCGGATGCGAATGCCGCCGATCGCCGGAATTTTGGCGATCGAGGTTTTCATCAGCACGAGGCGCTCGGGCGAGTAAGGCTCGCCTTCGCGCAGATGGACATGGGTGGCGACCACGCGCGGATCGATATCCCCGCTGCCTGAAATCGCGACATGGCCGATGCCGGCCTTGGGACCGGCTTCGACCCGCAACCGAAAATCCATCGCGGTGGCCGCATGATCCACGCTGGCTTTCACGTCCGCGACCTTCGCGAGTGGATGACCGTTGCTGCGAAACCAGTCGATGAGTTTCAACTGCGCGGCGCGCAGGTTGGCGGAGATCGCCGGATCGCCGGACTTCAGCGGGAAGGCGCGACGCGGCAGCCGCCGCGGCGCCATCTCGCGCGGATAATCGACATCAACAGTGCGCAGCTTGAATACCGGGCCGAGCCGAGCGACGATCTTGACGGGAATGATCGCCCGATTGCGAAAGCTCTCCGCCTGATGCACCGCGGCGGAGAGATCGGTCTCGTCGAGCGTGACGGGAATCCCGTCGATCGTGACGTCGATCTCGGCGTTGTAGCGTCCAAGTTCCCAGAGGGCATCCAGCAGTGGATTGATGTCGGCCTGCAGGCGGCGCACGAGGCCTTCGCCGTCCGTCGGCGGAGCCTGCCTGAGGCGATGGGTCGCGGACGCGTCCCTTAGCGCCTGTGCGGCGTCACTGTCCTTCTTGCCGTCGGTGCTTCTGGCCTCGATCTCGAGGCGATACGACAATGCCGTCGTGCTGATCGGTGGCGGATTGTCGGAATTGAACAGACCGAAAAGGTCGAACGCATGCGCCGGCTCACATAGTGACCAGCCAACGGTTCCGACGGCGGCACAACCGGTGCACAGAAACAGTCGTGCCGCAGCGATAAAATTTCTTCGCCTTGCCGGGCTCTCCGAGGGAGCCGGGCTTTGCGGCAGCAACTGTTCCTGAATTATTCCGCTCCCCCCGAGCTGTTATCGGCTCATCCGAGCCTTAATAGCGTTTTCGAGCGAAGTGGGTACCGGTTCGCGTGAAGAAAACGCGTCAAATCAATATCATGGAGCCTCGCTTCTGATTCCATCAGAAGCGATAAAGGCTCTGGGTAGCTCAGGCTCGGCGATTCCCCCTGCCTCCGCAACTCACCAAGCTGTAGCCCGACAGGCACCCGCGTGCAATTTGTAGACATCATGATGGATTTTGTTGGACGAAAATATGGAGCTCGATGCTGATCGGCTGATCGTATGGCACATCCGTTAAAAAAGTCGCGCACCTGACTCGATGACGAATCGTGGAAGCGGCTCGTTCCCGTGGGGACGAAGGCCGAAACTGTTGCTTCGTCGGCGAGATCGCGTGTAAAAGCGACCAGGGTGTTCGCTGCATGGAGCAGCAGGACAGGTCGTGCGCTGGTCGGGCCGCCACGCTGAACGTGCGTGACCGATGAACCGACAGACCTCTCCCCGTGACCTGCCGCGGGCCCAGTTCCTCGCCGAGCGGGCCCTTGCGACGCTGGAGCGCTTTCTGCATGTCGAGGCCGTCAGCGGCATCGTGCTGCTGGTCGCCGCCGCAGTGGCGCTGATCTGGGCCAACTCCCCTTTCGCCCAAAGCTATCACGACCTGTGGCATCTGCCGCTCTCGATCGGGCTCGGCACGTTCGTCTATGCGCAGTCCCTGCATTTCTGGGTCAACGACGCGCTGATGACGGTGTTCTTCCTGGTCGTCGGCATGGAGATCCGGCGCGAGATACATGAAGGAGCGCTGAGCAAACTCGACCAGGCGATTCTGCCGGTGGTCGCAGCGGGCGGGGGTGTGATCGTGCCCGCACTGATCTACCTTGCGCTGAACGCCGACGTGGTGCGCGCGCACGGCTGGGCGGTGCCGACGGCGACCGACATCGCCTTCGCGGTCGGCGTGCTCGCCCTGCTGGGGCGATCGATTCCAGGCGGCTTGCGGGTCTTTCTGCTTGCACTCGCAATCATCGACGACGTCGTCGCTGTGCTGATCATCGCCGTTTTCTACTCGGGCGGCCTCGATCCCAGTGGTTTTGTGATCGCCATCCTCGGCATAGTGATGGTGGTGGGGCTTCAGCGGATCGGCGCCGGCTCGGCCTATGCCTACGTCCTTCCGGGCGCAGTAATCTGGGGCGGCCTGCTGGTGACCGGCGCTCATCCGACTCTCGCCGGCGTCGTGCTCGGGTTGATGACACCGGTAGTGTCCATTCCGATGCGCGAGCGGCCGATAGAGGTGTTGTCCCGAATTTCCGAGGAACTGCGGAACCACGATGCCATGTCGGCGAAAGATGCGCGTCGTCTGGCTCACAACCGGCGGCAGTTGCGTCTCGCCAATCGGGAGATGCTGCCGCCAGTGGTGCGCGTACAGACAGCACTGCATCCCTGGGTCGCCTACGGGGTCATGCCCCTCTTTGCGCTGGCGAATGCAGGCGTGAGTGTCGGTGGCGTCGATGTTTTCGCGGGAGGAGCGCACCTCACTTTGCTCGGCGTCGGGCTTGCTCTCGTCATGGGCAAGCCGCTTGGCGTGGTCGGCGTGATCTGGCTCATGGTGCGGATGGGCTGGTGCCGGCTGCCGCCGGGTGTTTCATGGGACGGCATCCTGCTGGTGGGTCTGCTGGCGGGGATCGGCTTTACCATGTCCATCTTCATCAGCATGCTTGCCTTTACCGATGAGAACCTGCTGGCCGCGGCAAAGCTTGGCGTGCTGCTGGGCTCTTCGGTGGCCGCGATGCTCGGGCTTGGTTGGGGCGCATTGTACGTCCGCAGACTGAAAGCGCGGACCGGCGCACGCGCCTGAATGGAGCGTATACGGACGCGCTTTTCCATCCATACGCTCGGCACGCGAGGAGACACGCAGCCCTATCTTGCGTTAAGGTGGGGTTTGCCCTCGAAGTTGATAGCTGGATCAGAACCAAATTTAGCGTGTTCCGATTTGATGCATCGACCTCCCGGAGTCGCCCATAGCAAACGGAGCGCGATCCTTTTGAGAGGTATTTGGCAAAGCATGTCGATCTATTTCGGCTGGGATTGATCGATCGCCGCGCTGTCCAGCAATGGCGCGGCGTCGATATCCTGCGCGTCCATCAACAAGGCCAGACGCTCCACCGCGGCGAGAATCATGGCTTGCTCCCATGACGGCAACTTGACGAAGCGACCTGTAAACGTCAGGTGGAGCAGGTCGGGTGCATTGATCACGACGTTCCGGCCTGCCTGCGTTGCCGTCAGAAGAAACTGGCGCTTGTCGTTGGCGTTGCGTTGGCGTTGCACCAGGTCCAGCGCAACAAGCCGGTCAACGATTGTCGTGATCGTCGCCTGACTGAACTGAAGCGCCTGGGCGACGACGCCGGGCGTCGTTTTTGCGCGCGCTTCGATCTCCCGCAGCACCAGCCATTGCGATGTGGTGAGGCCGGTGGCGACGGCCAGTTGGCGGCTGCCGATTTCGGTTGCGCGCAGCACCCGTCGCAAGGCGCGCAGCGTCAGTGAGGCGATGTCTGATGTCATGCACGTTCTTAACGCTCTCGCCGGGTTCAGACGACTGTCCCGCATTCCATGGCTAATCATTCAAATATATTTCGCTTTTCGAATTAATATCGACGGCTACAATAAGGCAAAATTAGTAAACTTGCTATCGAAAAGCTCATGAGGTAGGCTGAAGATAATACGGAGATCGAAGCAATTAATTCGGAAGCTAAAGAAATTGCGGATCGCCGAATCCAAAAGTCCGGCGGATCCTCGTCCACGGCTTTCAGCGCGGCCCGGGACTTTCGCGAACGCGAAGGGTTCAGGTTGAGAAAGCCCGTGGCCGCGGATGGCCCTGCGATTACGCGGCTGATCGCAGCCTGCGCGCCGCTCGACGTCAATTCCGCTTACTGCAACCTGCTTCAGTGTACGCACTTCGCGGAGACCTGCATCGTTGTCGAGCGGAATGGTGAGATCAACGGTGAAATCCTGGGATGGACCTCGGGCTATCGTCCGCCGACGGAGCCGACCGGTTTTTTCGTCTGGCAGGTTGCGACCGCGCGCCCCGCGCGCGGCCAGCACCTTGCCCGGCGCATGATCAACGCGCTGCTGGCGCGACCGGCCGCCGAAGGCGTCACGCATCTCATCACCACGATCACCGACGGCAATGCGCCGTCCTGGGCGTTGTTCAACAGTCTGTCGCGCGCATGGGGCGCGCCGCTGACCAGAAGCGCGATGTTCGAATGCGATGCGCACTTCGCCGGCGCGCACGATACCGAATGGCTGGCCCGCATTGGGCCGCTGCCAAGCCGAAACTCCCGGAACCAAGATCAGGAGGCCTGACGACATGACCACAGCCACACTTGTTCGCCAGACGCGGCCCAAGCCAACAGGCCACATTCCCGACCGGTCTATCTATGAACGCCGCGAGTCCGAAGTGCGCAGCTATGCGCGCGCCATGCCGCGTCAGTTCAGCCGGGCCGAGGACGTCTGGATGTACGACAATCAGGGCGGGCGCTATCTCGACTTCCTGTCGGGATGCTCGACGCTTAATTACGGGCACAATCATCCTGTGCTGAAAAAAGCGCTGGTCGATTACATTTCGGCCGATGGCATCACTCACGGACTCGATCTGCACACCGACGCCAAGGCGGAGTTTCTCGAAACCTTCGAGTCGCTGATCCTGAAACCCCGGGGGCTGGACTATCGCGCGATGTTCACCGGGCCGACCGGCACCAACGCGGTCGAAGCGGCCATCAAACTTGCCCGCAAGGTGACCGGACGCGAATTGGTGATCGCCTTCACCAACGCTTTTCATGGCATGACACTGGGCGCGCTTGCCTGCACGGGCAATGCCGCCAAGCGCTCCGGCGCGGGCGTGCCGCTCAGCCATGTCAGCCACGAGCCGTATGACGGCTATTACGGCGCCGATGTCGACACCGCCGCGTTACTGGAGCAACGGCTGTCCGATCCCTCCAGCGGGCTCGATGAACCGGCGGCGATTCTCGTCGAGACGGTTCAGGGCGAAGGTGGGCTCAACGCCGCGTCGCCGGAATGGCTGCGGGCGATCGCCGGCATCACCAGGCGCCATGGCGCTTTGCTGATCGTCGACGACATTCAGGCCGGCTGCGGGCGCACCGGCAAGTTCTTCAGCTTTGAAGGCATGGGCTTCACGCCTGATATCGTCACCATGGCGAAATCGCTTTCCGGCATGGGGTTGCCGTTCGCGCTGACGCTGTTTTCGCCCGAACTCGACCAGTGGTCGCCCGGCGAGCACAACGGCACGTTCCGCGGCAACAACCACGCCTTCGTGACCGCGACGGCGGCGCTGCGGCACTTCTGGCGGAACGACGCGTTCGAAAAGGATATTCGACGCAAGGGTGATTTGCTGTCCAGGCGCCTGAGCGCGATGGCTGCGGAATTCGGTCTATCCACGCGCGGGCGCGGCATGATGCGCGGCATCGACATCGGCTCCGGAAAGGTCGCCGACACCATCACGCTCGCCTGTTTCGCCGCCGGACTCGTCATCGAAACCAGCGGCGCGCACGACGAGATCGTCAAGGTGCTGGCGCCGCTCACCATCGACGAGGCCGTTTTCTCGGCCGGACTCGACATTCTCGAGGAATCCATCCGCACCGTGATGACCGGGAGCTACAGCGTCGCAGCCGAGTAAAGAAAGGAAAAACAGATGATCGTTCGTCAGCTCAGCGATATCCGCAGGACTGACCGTCTCGTCAAATCGAAGGGCTGGGACAGCGCCAGGCTTCTCCTCAAGAGTGACGGCATGGGTTTCTCGTTCCACATCACGACGATGTACGCCGGACAAGAGCTTCGGATGCATTATCAGAACCATCTCGAGGCGGTGTTCGTTCTGGACGGGACCGGGACCATCGAGGATCTCGGCACTGGAGAAGTGCACAAGCTCTCGCCGGGGGTCATGTATGCGCTGAACAACAACGACCGGCACATTGTTCGCCCGGAGACCGACATCCTGACGGCCTGTGTGTTCAATCCGCCGGTAACCGGCCGGGAGGTTCATGACGAGAACGGCGCCTATCCGGCCGCAGTCGACGTTCCGGCGCTGAAGGTCGCCGTCAATTCCTGAACTCTTGAAAGAGAGAATCGAAATGACCACCGACATCTACCCGTCCCGCATCACCGCGGAAGCACAGATGCTGCCGCGCCTCGATCCGGTCGTCCACGGCGAGTGGACCGGGCATGCGCCGCTGACGCGGCGGCAGTCCGAGGAGTTCGATCGCAATGGCTTCCTGGTGCTCGAAAACGTGTTTTCTCCGGAGGAAGTCGCCTACCTTCAGAAACAGTCGGAACAGCTGCTGTCGGGACCGGAAGGCCTGAACCCCGAGACGGTCATTACAGAACGAGGCAGCGACGAGATCCGCTCGATCTTCGAGATCCACGCCCAGAGCAGCATCGTCGGACGGCTTGCCGCCGATGCGCGGCTCGCCGGCATCGCTCAATTCCTGCTCAACGATCAGGTCTACATCCACCAATCACGCCTCAATTACAAACCCGGCTTTGAGGGCAGGGAGTTCTACTGGCACTCCGACTTCGAGACCTGGCACGTGGAGGACGGCATGCCACGCATGCGCGCGTTGTCGATGTCGGTGCTGTTGGCCGAGAATACGCCTGACAACGGGCCGTTGATGCTGATGCCGGGATCGCATCGCGTCTTCCTCACCTGCCTCGGCGCGACGCCGGACGATCATTATCTCACCTCGCTGAAGAAGCAGGAATACGGCGTGCCTGATCGGCAGAGCCTGACCGAACTGGCGCATCGCCACGGCATCGTGGCGCCGACCGGCAAAGCCGGCACGGTGGTGATCTTCGACTGCAACACGATGCATGGGTCGAACGGCAATATCACGCCGTATCCGCGCGCCAACGCATTCTTCGTCTACAATGCCGTCAGCAACCGGCTACAGGCTCCGTTCGGTGCCAGCAAGCCGCGGCCGGGCTTCGTCGCCGCGCGCGGCGAGCCGAGGCCGCTGATACCGCAGGGCGGACCGCTGATGGAGGAGGCTCTCGCATGAGAGACGGTCACGGTATCGGCAATCCCGGCAGTGCGCCCGTGGCCGCGACCGGCACGCTGCTCGACAATGGTGAAGATGAAGCGGAGGGTCGGCGCGCGGCCTGACGCCGCGCGCTACGCTGGTCATGCTTTCCGCCATCGCATCGGTCCGCAGTCTGTTGCTTGCCATCTTCATTCTGATGGCGGGCAGTGGATTCATGGCGACGCTGCTGAGCCTGCGGCTCGAGCGCGCGGGGCAGAGCACAATCATCATTGGCCTGGTGGCGACCGTCTATTTCGCCGGGCTGGTGATCGGCGCGCTTCGTTCGGGACGCATCGTCCGCCGCGTCGGACACATCCGCGCTTTCGCAGCCTTCGTCGCGCTGCTATCGGCGAGTACCCTCGGCTATGCGCAATTCACCGACCCGCTGCTGTGGTCAGGTCTGCGGCTGATCGACGGCTTTTGCCTGGCCGGCGTCTTCGTCTGCCTCGAAAGCTGGCTCAACGAGCGCGCCGATACGGTTTCACGCGGCAGCATTCTGGCGGCCTATATGGTCGCGCTTTATTGCGGACAGGCGGTGGGACAATTGTTGCTGGGCGCCACCGGCGATCAGCCGGCCGTCCCGTTTCAACTGGCCTCGATGCTGATTTCGCTCTCGATCATTCCGTTGTGCCTGACGCGCACCTCGGCGCCGCCGCCGGCAGAAGCGGCCGCATTCGGAATCGGGACGCTGTTCTCCGGTGCGCCGCTCGGTACCGTCGGCACGATGGCCACCGGCCTGATGCTGGGCGCGTTCTACGGTCTCGCGGCGGTGCAGGTCCGCCGCCTCGGCCTCGACCTGCCGCAGACGGCCCATTTCATGATGGTCGTGATTCTCGGCGGTGTCGCCCTGCAATGGCCGCTCGGACGGCTCTCCGATCGCTACGACCGCCGCCATGTCATCGTGGTCAGCTTCGCGGCCACGCTATGCGTGAGCCTCGCGATTTCGCTGCTGGGGTCGCCCGGCCCGTGGCTGATGGTGTTAGGTGCGATGTTCGGCGGCCTCAGCTTCGCGCTCTATCCGCTATGCGTCGCTCACTGCAACGACCGCCTGCTCGCAACGCAGCGGATCGCCGCGAGCGGACGCCTGGTGCTGCTGTATTCGGCCGGCGCCGCCATCGGGCCGATCGGCGGCGCGTTGTTCATGACAGGCCAGAACTCCGGGGGACTGTTTCTGTTCATCGCGCTTTGCGCCGGCGTCACAACGGTGTTCGGCCTGTGGCGCGAGAAAGCGGCGCCGCCCGTTCCGGCGCCCAGGCAGCAGGACTTCCAGATTCTTCCCCGCACGACGCCGATCGCGTCGCTGCTTGATCCCAACACACCTGACTCCCCGGCGGTCGAAGAATCAGAGCCATGACCGGTTCCGCGCCAGGTCGAGAAAAAACCAATCCTGCGCGCAAATCGTTTCGAACTCATCCCGGAAATGCCTCTTTCGAAATCAGCATTGGCAGGTCATTTCGGAGAAACGACTTCAGGTTTATAAAGAGGGGATCTTCCTCCAGTCTAAAGTTCGACAGCGCCAGTGTCGCGCTGCGGAAATATTCTTCAGGAGCCCAGCGCTTATCAGGAACCAGGATCGATTTACTACGGAATCCCTGGAGCAGGCAGTAGGAATAAGCCAAGGCGCGCCGGCGTTGCTCCGCCGGCATCGACCAGGCCTCCCGCGACACATTCGTCAGAATGCTCTTGAGATCTTCCATGCTGGATGCCTCCTCGACAATGCCAAGGCCGGAATACTTGTCTTCACCCGTGGCGATCATTCTGTGTCCAGCCGCGGCCATTTCGTAGAGAACCGTTCCACGAACCGTGAGACCGGCATCGCAATGCTTCATGACCTCGCCGGCGCTGAGGGCGCCATCCGCAAATCCGACATTCCTGATGTCCGCGCAGTATTCATGCAGCCTGTCCCACGAATGCTTTCGATCGTGGCTCTCGTTCAGCGGATGCGGCTTTATAATCAAGTTGAGATGTGTCAGTTGCCGCGCAAGATCAACGACGTCGACGAGAGCTTGCCAGTAGTCGTCCGAGACTTGCCTCTGTCTTGTCAGCGGAGCGTCCTGAAACACATGCGCGAATACGCAGACCGTGGGATTCTTTGGGTCAACACCGCAGTTCTCAAGGAAGGCTTTGCGAGAAACGGGTAGCTGATCGACAACGTCACGGTTCAATAGCGGGTCGATGGTTCGCGCCAGCGTGCCCTCGACAGCGCCGTCGAACAGGTCGAGTCCGGGGTCATCCAGTAGAGCCTGATCGAAAGCGAATTTTTCCAGCATCCCCTTGCAGTCGCTCGGAAGGCCGGACGACAGGTCGGTTTGATCCCGATATCGCGTAACGGCAATTGGGATATACTGTTCGACCAGATATGTCGGTGCGCCGTTCCGGGCCGAAAAATCAGCCAGCTGTCCCGATCCTGAATAGCAGATGTGCCCCAGGACACACGCTCGAATCGGGGACTTTCCAAACATCATGGGAATGGCTTCGTGGTCCGCCGACACGAGCTTTGCGGCTGCGATGAGTTCGTCGCTCAGATTGTCGATGGTGCCGGAGCCCGATCGTCTCAGGTACTCGTTGTAAATCAGACGTCCGCGTCGCGGGAATTCCGGTTCTGATAGTAACTGAATTGCTTGCCTGAGCGCGGATCCCGATTTTCCTTGCAGCCGCTTGCGAAGGTCGCTCTCTGCATTGGCCGACCAAACCGGATCAGACAGGAAGCGATTGCGGAATTCGGAGATATTGCAGAAGCGACTGATACCAAACGAACGAGCAAGCGCCTGGTTTGCCTTAGCGTCTGTCTTTCGGTCATCGTCAAAGTCATCGGCGAAAACCCCGACGATCTCACCTCCCCATATGTGCTGTATGCACTTCGCAACGACGCAATTCGCGAACAGATGGAAGTGAACATTGGCATTGTGATAAAGGTCAAGAATGATGACGCGATCAGATTCGGACGGGAGAGAGGACGTCCAGAACCGACGATTCTCTTCTAGAAATTCGCTAATACTCATGACGCCATGAAGATCCCTGCGACCTGTTTTCAATCTTTCGATCGCGCAAACCACCCCGAAAAGATCACGATCGCCGGTCGGTATCTCTAAAAGCACAACAAATCGGGTCCTCAAGCTTCGAGCGCGCGGGATAACCGTTCCACGACGTAATCCTGCTGTTCGGAGCTCAGGTTTGGATGAATAGGCAAGGTCAGCGCGAAGTCGTAATATTTTTCGGAAGCCGGAAAATCTCCACGGGAGAATCCCAAGGCCCGATACCATGGCTGCAGATGGACCGGGATGTAATGGACGTTGACGCCGATACCGGACGAGCGCATCGCAGCAACAACCTCGGCGCGCGTGCGTCGTACGGTTTCATCCAGTTCAATGACATATAGATGAAATGCCGAGAGGGTGTCCTCCGGCACGAACTGGCGAATCACGGGAAGACGAGCAAGCGCTTCATGATAACGCGCAGCGATGGTCTGTCGCCGGGCGATGAATTCAGCGAGGCGATCAAACTGCCTCACGCCGAGCGCCGCCTGAATGTCGGTCATACGGTAGTTGTAGCCGAGCATCACCTGCTCATAATACCAAGGGCCTTCGGAAGCGGCGGTCATATCAGCCGGATCGCGCGAAATGCCATGGTTGCGGAGCAGGCGCATGCGATGGGCGATCTCGGCGGAACGCGTGGTCGCCGCACCGCCTTCTCCTGTCGTCACGATCTTGACGGGATGGAAGGAAAAAACGGTAACGTCAGCCAGTTCGCTCGAACCGACCGGCCTTTTCTGGTAGTATCCGCCAACGGCATGGCTCGCGTCTTCAAGAATGCGGAAGTCGTATCGGTCCGCCAGTCGGCGGATAGACGCAAGGTCCGCGGAAGTGCCGGCGAAGTCCACGGGAACGACAATCTTCGGCAGGGTGCCGTCACGCTCGGCCGCTTCGAGCTTGGTGGCGAGTGCCTCGGCGTCCATGTTTCTGGTCTTGGGATCGATATCGACGAAATCGACGATCGCTCCGCAGTAGAGTCCGCAGTTGGCGGAGGCCACAAAGGTGTTCGGCACCGTCCACAGTCGATCCCCTGGGCCAAGCCCGAGCGCGAGACAGGCGATGTGCAGTGCCGCAGTTGCTGAGGAAAAGGCCACCGCTTCAGGCGCGTCGACTTTCCGCGCCAACGTCTCCTCGAACCTGGGGACCATCGGCCCCTGGGTTAGGAAATCCGACCGAAGGACTTCGACGACCGCCTCGACATCGGCGCTGGAGATGTTCTGACGACCATAGGGGATCATGTCCTGGTCCGTTCACCAAATTCCCCGATCTGATCCACAGAGCACAGGAAAGGGTCGACTATCCGGATCGATGGCAGATTCAGTAAAAAAAATATCTCGCCGCCACGCATGCGCTGGAAGCACTTCAGCACGAAGTCGACGCTTTCCTGCGGCGAAATCCAGAAACGGGGCATGGCGGCATCGGTCATCGGCAACTGGCGCCTCGCGCTATCAGGGTCTCGAAAAATGGGACGATCGAGCCGCGCGAGCCGGTAACGTTACCGTAGCACGAGACCGAAACGGCGGTGCGTCGTTTGAACAGTTTATCCGATGCAAGCTTGGTAGCGCCATACAGGTTGATCGGATTAGGCGCTTTTAGCTGCTTTATCGCTCGATGGCGCGATCGCCTGCTCAACATTGTCGGCAAGCGCGGCTCCCACGATATTCTCGGCCGAGAATGTCGGGGCGGATACGTTCATTCGATTATATTCCGATGCTCTCAGTGCAAGCTCCTACATCATTTGCGTGTCTTGGGTCCCCCTAGAGCGGCGGCCGATCAAATGGAATCAGCGCCGCCGATCCAGTTAATTGATTGAGCATCGGATTTATCCCGAAACCGGTTCCCACTTTCGGGTCCGATGCTCTAGATTGTTTTCTGTTGAATGTGGGAGTTGATTTTCACAAGTTCCGGATGCGCTTTCAGCAAGGCCTTTAAGCTCCGGTAATCCATCTCTGCCGCATGATGATCTTCAATCAACAGTTTGACGAGCCTGAAGTCGTCGCCAGTGTCGACGGTAATGCGCCAGTCGCTTAGATTTTCTTCATCCAGGCAGTGCTCGTGGTGAATATCCGGCATCGATGTCCGAATATAACCTGTCACATGCTCACGCTCGGACGACAGCCTGGCGTTGTCCGCGGCAAAGTCCAATGAGTATCGGGAAAAGATTTCGAAATCCAGGCCGCGAGGGTAGGTCCGCTTTTCGGCGTTCGAGAGATAAACCGACCCACTCTTCAAGCTCTGATAGATATCGAGTCCGGCGCGAATCACGTCCGGGCAGACAAGTGGGCAGTCTGAGGTCACGCGGATGACATGGCGAGCCTCGTGTGCGCGCGCCGCTCCTTGATAGCGTTCCAGTACGTCATTCTCGCTGCCGCGAAATACCGGAACGTCAAGTGCGGCGCAGAGTTCGACAACGGGATCGTCGGTCAGATTCGTTGTTGTCGCGACGATCACGGGAACGCCGACCTCGGCGAGGCGATCGAGATGCGTTTCAAGGAGGGTGCGCTCTCCAGCACGCATCAGGATCTTGCCTGGAAGGCGCGTGCTGGTCATGCGCGCCTGAGTGATGATGACGACTTCATGCGACATCGGATAAACCGGGAACGGCGTTCATTACCTGGAGCCTTTCCGCCTCTGATAGAATCAGAAGTGGGCTTTATGGATTTTGTTTTGTCGCGTTTTCTTCACGCGAACTGGTGTCCATCCTCGGGCCAAGCCCGAGGACATGCTTCGCTTGAAACGCTCTAAGAGCATCGGACCCGAAAGTGGGAACCGGTTTCGGGATAAATCCGATGCTCAAT
>ENA-UOUJ01000608-UOUJ01000608.1-activated-sludge-metagenome-genome-assembly--contig:-NODE-608-length-22623-cov-8.101471_pt1 | contig 22623 bp, 15 predicted proteins | sample MGYA00249839_ERZ747224 | MGnify/ENA primary metagenome ERZ747224 (study PRJEB28782, sample SAMN03220277) | activated sludge metagenome | biome: wastewater; feature: sewage sludge; material...
GAGGCGATCCTGCCGGCCGAGAGCGCGGTGGGCCTGAAGGGCCCGTTCCAGTGCCTGAACGAGGCCCGGTACGGGATCATCTGGGGCGTGATGGGCGCGGCCCGGGATTCCTTCAACGCGGTGCTGGACTACACGCTGGGCCGGGAACAGTTCGGCACCCCCCTGGCCGGGTTCCAGTTGACGCAGGCCAAGCTGGCGGACATGGCGGTGGCCATCAACAAGGGGTACCTGCTGGCCCACCAGATCGGCCGGACCAAGGACACCGACCCGGCCGCGTTGAGCCCGGCGATGATCTCCACCGGGAAGCTGGACAACTGCCGGGTCGCGATCGGCATCGCCCGCGAAGCGAGGGAGATGCTCGGGGGCAACGGGATCACCCTGGAGCACTCCCCGCTGCGCCACGCCAACAACCTCGAGTCCGTGCGCACCTACGAGGGCACCGACGAGGTCCACCAGCTCACCATCGGCCGCACCCTGACCGGCATCGGCGCCTTCACCCGAACGCAGGCCTGACCATGACCCACCAGCAGACCCAACCGCAGGCCGACATCGCGGTCTCGTCGGAGAGCCTCCCGGAGGCCTTCGAGACGATCCTGGCCGAGGTGAGCGGGGCCGTCGGGACCATCACCATCAACCGCCCGGACAAACGCAACGCGCTGTCCCGGACGGTGCTGGCCGAGATCGGCCGGGTCCTGGACGCCTGGGAGGAGGACGACGACGTCTCCGCGGTCATCTTCACCGGGGCCGGGGAGAAGGCGTTCATCGCGGGCGCGGACATCTCCCAGCTCGCGCACTACGACCTGCCGTACGGCCTGGCGGCCCACATGCAGCGGCTGTACGACCGGATCCAGGACTACCCCAAGCCGACCCTGGCCGCCCTGAACGGCGTCGCGATGGGCGGTGGACTGGAACTGGCGATGAGTTGCGACATCCGGATCGCCGCGGAGCACGCGAGGATGGGCCTGCCGGAGACCACGCTGGGCGTGCTGCCCGGCGCGGGCGGGACCCAGCGCCTGTCCCGGCTGGTGGGCACCGGCCGGGCGGTGGAGATGATCCTGACCAGCCGGATCCTCACCGCCGCCGAGGCCGAGCGCTACGGCCTGGTGACCACGGTCGTCCCGGCCGCCGAGCTGCTCCCGACGGCGGCAGCCACCGTGGGCACCATCCTCACCAAGGGCCCGCTGGCGATCCGGCTGGCCAAGATGGTCATCGGCCAGGGCGCGGAGACCGACCAGAGGACGGGCCTGCTGCTCGAGCGGCTGGCACAGACCCTGCTGTACACGACCGAGGACAAGGCCGAGGGCGCCACCGCCTTCCTCGACAAGCGCACCCCGGAGTTCCGGGGCCGATGACGCGCGCGACCGACACGACATGGACGACCTGAAGGGTGATGCAGCGATGACGACGAACCAGAACGCGGACCAGACCACGACCCCGGCCACGGACGCCGGGGTCCGGCAGATCCTGGTGATCGGGTCCGGGGCGATGGGCCGGCAGATCGGCATGGCGGCCGCCGTCGCCGGGTTCACCACCACCGTCCGGGACGTGGCCGCCGAGGCGGTGTCCGCCGCGGAGCAGGACATGCGCACCTGGCTGGACGGCCGGGTCGCCAAGGGCCGGATGGACCAGGAGACCGCTGACGCGGCCTGGGAGCGGATCACGTTCACCACCGACCTGGAACCGGCCATCACCACCGCCGACCTGGTCATCGAGGCCGCCACCGAGAAGCTCGACGTCAAGCGGTCGGTCTTCGCCGAACTGGACCGCCTGGCCCCGCCCCACGCCATCCTGGCCACGAACTCCTCGACCTACGGCTCCTCCGCGGTGGCCGATGCCACGGGCCGGCCCGAGAAGGTGTGCAACATGCACTTCTTCAACCCGGCCCTGGTCATGAAGGCCGTCGAGGTCGTCCGCCACGCCTCGACGTCCGACGAGACCGTCGCGACCGTCGAGGCCGTGGCCCGGGCCATGGGCAAGGTCCCGGTGCTGCTCACCAAGGAGGTGCCCGGTTTCGTGGCCAACCGGCTGATGGGCGCGGTCCGCAACGAGGCACTGGACCTGTACTCCCAGGGGGTCGCCTCGGTGGAGGACATCGACGAGGCCGCCAAGAACGCGCTGGGCCACCCGATGGGTCCCTTCGAGCTGATGGACCTGGTGGGCCTGGACGTCACCTACCTCATCCGCCAGGCCACCTACGAGCTCACCGGGGACGAGGCCGAGAAGCCGCACCCGCTGCTGGAGCAGAAGTACCGGGCCGGTGAGTTCGGCCGCAAGACCGGGAAGGGCTGGTACAGCTATGGACACTGAGGCGATGCCGCAGGCCACGGGCCCCCACTCCGTGGACTGGGCGCAGGACACCGCGGGATACCTGGACTCCCTGCGCTCCGGGCTCACCACGGCCCGGGACACGGACTACCTGCTGCTCGAGCAGGACCTGCCCGAGGACGCACGGCGGGCCCGGGCCTCCGTGCGGGCCTTCGTGGACCGGGACGTGCTCCCGGTCATCAACGGCTACTGGGAACGGGCCGAGTTCCCCTACGAACTGCTGGAACCGCTGGCCGCCACGGGCGTGGTCGGAGGGGCCATCACCGGGCACGGCGCGCCGGGGCTCTCGCGGCTGGCCGCCGGACTGGCCACGGTGGAGCTGTCCCGCGGGGACGGGTCGATGAACACGTTCCTGGGCGTCCAGGCCAACCTGTCCATGGGCACGATCAACATGCTCGGCTCCGAGGAGCAGAAACGGCGCTGGCTGCCGGACATGGCGGCCCTGCGCAGGATCGGGGCCTTCGCGCTGACCGAACCCCGGCACGGCTCGGATTCCGTGAACCTGGACACCACCGCCCGCCGCGAGGGCGACACCTGGGTCATCAACGGCGCCAAGCGGTGGATCGGCAACGGCTCCATGGCCCACCTGGTCATCATCTTCGCCCGCGACGAGGCCGACGGGCAGGTCAAGGCCTTCGTGATGGAACGCGAGGACCCCCGCGATCCGGAGGACCGCCCGGAGGGCTTCGACTACCAGGTCATCGAGGGAAAGGTCGGCAAGCGGGCGATCCTGCAGGCCAACCTGTCCTTCCGGGACCTGCGGATCCCCGAGCAGAACCGGCTGCCGGGGGCCCAGGGCTTCCGGGACGTGTCCCGGGTCCTGGCGACCACCCGCGGTGGTGCGTCCTGGGAGGCGCTGGGGCATGCCCTGGCCTGTTTCGAGGCGGCCGTGACCTACGCCGAGGTCCGCGAGCAGTTCGGCCGCCCGGTCGGGTCCAACCAGCTCGTGCAGAACACGCTGGCACAGATGCTCACCGAGCTCACGGCCATCCAGTTGCTGTGCTTCCGGATGGCCCACCTGCAGGAGACCGGCCAGTGGACCGGGTCGATGGCCTCGATCGCGAAGATGCACACCGCCAACAAGGCCCGCTGGATCGCCCAGCAGGCCCGGGACCTGCTGGCCGGCAACGGGCTGCTGCTCGACTTCCACGTGGCGCGGCACCTGACGGACATGGAGGTCGTGCACACCTACGAGGGCACCGAGTTCATCCAGTCGTTGCTGATCGGACGGAAGATCACCGGGCAGAACGCCCTGTGACCCCGGCCGTCCCGGTGACCGGGGCGACCACTACGCTGGGTCCATGCCCTCCGACGTCGTGAACCCCGCCTCCCGGAACCGCACCGGGGAGAAGACCCTGGTGATCCTCCGCCACGCCAAGTCCGACTGGCCCAAGGGCGTGCCGGACCACGAGCGGCCCCTGGGCGGGCGGGGCAACCGGGAGGCGCCGCTGGCCGGGAAGTGGCTGGTGGAGCACGGGATCTACCCGGACATGATCCTGTGCTCGGACGCCGTGCGCACCCGGCAGACCTGCACCTGGGTCTGCAGCGAGCTGGGCGAGAAGGCGCCGACCCCCTACCTGGACTCCCGCCTCTACGACACCGATGACACCGGCGCCCTCGCCGTGATCAACGAGACCGAGGAACAGGTGCGGACCCTGATGGTGGTCGGCCACCTGCCGTGGGTCCAGGACCTCGGGATGCGGCTGTCCTCCATCGACTCCGACGAGGATGCGGTGGTCACCATGGCCGAGCGGCTGCCCACGCTGGGCCTGCAGGTGTTCGCCGTGCCGGGGGAGTGGGCCACCCTGGACGGCCGCGACGCGCGGATGACGCACTTCGTCGTGCCGCGCCCCTGACGCGTCGGCCCCCGCGGGGCGGCCTCGGGTCCTCGCGGACTGGCGGGGGAGCGCGTCCGGGAGGTCCGGGATGCAGAAGAGGCCGGACCCGTGGGGTCCGGCCTCTTCTGTCATCTTTACTTGGTGCGCCCTAAGGGATTCGAACCCCTGACCTTCTGTTCCGTAGACAGACGCTCTATCCAGCTGAGCTAAGGGCGCATCGCCGCGAACGGCCTTGAAGAACTATAGCGATTCACCTGCCGTTCGCCAAATCGGCCTCGATCGGGGTCCCGGTGGGCTCCGAGGGCGGGCCTCCCGGCCGATCGTTCCGGGCATGCGGGGAGGGGGTGCGGTGCTGGGGCCGGGTGTCCGGAAGGTGACGTCACCGGAACGGGCGTGTGATCTGCGTGGGTAGAATGAGGCACCGGAGACGGTGTACGCACAACGGAGTGCCGGCCACTGACGGCCCGTTCCGGAGGCGACCCCAAAGGCAGCCGCTACCCAATGGAGGGAACCCCCATGGCAGACAACTCCTCACTCACCTTCGCAGATCGAGCCGTGGCGGAGGCCCCGACCTCGTACGGGAAGCTGCTCGACTGGGTGAAGGAGGTCGCCGCCCTGACGGAGCCGGACTCCGTGTACTGGGTGGACGGTTCGCAGGAGGAGTATGACCGCCTGGCCGCCGGACTGGTCGAGGCCGGCACCTTCGTGAAGCTCGCCGAGGACAAGTTCCCGAACTCCTACGCCGCCTTCTCCGACCCGGCCGACGTCGCCCGCGTGGAGGACCGCACGTTCATCTGCTCCGAGAAGGAGGAGGACGCCGGCTTCACCAACAACTGGATGGAGCCCGGCGAGATGAAGGGCATCCTCCAGGACGCCTTCGCCGGTTCCATGCACGGGCGCACCATGTACGTGATCCCCTTCGTGATGGGTCACCTGGACGCCGAGGACCCGAAGTTCGGCGTGGAGATCACCGACTCCGCCTACGTGGTCAACTCCATGCGCATCATGGCCCGCATCGGCACCGACGTGCTGCGCAAGATGGAGGAGACCGAGGCGTTCTTCGTCCCGGCCCTGCACTCCGTCGGCGCCCCCCTGGAGGACGGCGAGGAGGACGTCGCCTGGCCGTGCAACGAGACCAAGTGGATCGTGCACTTCCCCGAGGAACGCTCCATCTGGTCCTACGGTTCCGGTTACGGCGGCAACGCCCTGCTGGGCAAGAAGTGCTACGCGCTGCGCATCGCCTCGGTCATGGCCCGGGACGAGGGCTGGCTCGCCGAGCACATGCTGATCCTGCGGCTGACCAACCCGGAGGGCAAGTCCTACACCATCTCCGGCGCCTTCCCCTCGGCCTGCGGGAAGACCAACCTCGCGCTGATCGACCCGACCATCGAGGGCTGGAAGGCCGAGACCCTGGGTGACGACATCACCTGGATCCGCCCCGGCCATGACGGCGAGTTCCGCGTGGTGAACCCGGAGACCGGGTACTTCGGCGTGGCCCCGGGGACCGGCTGGTCGACCAACCCGAACGCCATGCGCGCGATCGCCAAGGGCAACTCGATCTTCACCAACGTCGCCCTCACCGACGACGGCGGCGTGTGGTGGGAGGGCATGACCGACGAGGTCCCGGCGCACCTGACCGACTGGCGGGGCAACGACTGGACGCCCGAGTCCGGAACCCCGGCGGCCCACCCCAACTCCCGGTTCTGCACGCCGATCGAGCAGACGGACATGCTGGCCCCGGAGTACAACGAGCCGAACGGCGTGAAGCTGGACGCCATCCTCTTCGGCGGCCGCCGCAAGACCACCATTCCGCTGGTCACCGAGTCCTTCGACTGGGAGGACGGCATCTTCAAGGGCGCCACCCTGTCCTCGGAGACCACGGCCGCCGCGTCCGGCGCGGTGGGCGTCGTCCGCCGCGACCCGATGGCCATGCTGCCGTTCATGGGCTACGACGCCGGTGACTACCTGGAGCACTGGGTCCGCGAGTCGGGCAAGGTCGCCCAGGACAAGCTGCCGAGGATCTACCTGGTCAACTGGTTCCGCCGTAACCGCGAGGGCGGCTTCGCGTGGCCCGGTTTCGGCGAGAACTCCCGGGTGCTGAAGTGGATCGTCGAGCGCCTCGAGGGCACGGCCGACGCCACGGAGACCCCGATCGGCCGCACCCCGACCCCGGAGTCCCTGGACCTGACCGGGCTGGAGATCTCGGCCGACGACCTCGAGGACGCCCTGAAGGTGGACACCGAGGAGTGGACGGCCGAGGTGGCCTCCATCGAGGAGTGGTTCGCGCGGTTCGGCTCCTCCCTCCCGGCCTCGATCGGCGGCCAGCTGGACGGACTGAAGCAGCGCCTGGGCGCCTGAGGCGCCACGAGCCCCTCGGCCGCGTCCGGGGGACGGGACACGAACGGGCCGGGCCCGGTGGGTGACCGTTCTCGTCAGGTGGGCGCGGGCCGGCGTCGTGGGGTACGACGCCGGCCCGGCCGGCTCAGGCGGCCAGCCAGAGATCCGGCCCGAACACCTCGTAGTGGATGTCCGTGGCCGGGATGCCCGCGGCGATCGCCTGGGAGCGCACGGCCTTCATGAAGGGCAGCGGCCCGCAGAGGTAGACCTTGGCGTCGGCCGGGAGGTCGACGGCGGCCAGGTCCATGAATCCCGGGCGCGGGGCCAGCTCGGCGCTGGCGTCCGTGGTGTCCTCGAGCCACAGGGCGAAGTCGGCGTTCGGCAGGGCGGTCAGGCTCTCCCGCATCTGCTCCTTGAGGGCCCAGTCGCCCTCGGTGCGCTCGGCGTGCAGGACCAGGACCTGGCGCTCGGAGGCCTCCGCGGCAAGGGTCTGCAGGACCGAGGCGCTGGGGGTGCAGCCGATGCCGGCCGTGGCCAGCACGAGGGGGGCGTCCGAGGTGTCGAGCTCGATGTCCCCGTAGGGGTTGGACAGTTCGACGACGTCACCCACCTGCACGCTGTGGTGCAGGAAGGGGGAGACCTCCCCGCCCTCGTCCAGCTTCGTGGTGAACACGCGGGTGGTGGTCGAGGTGGCGTCCTCGGACAGGGAGTACTGGCGGCACTGGCGCAGGCCGTCGGCCAGGCGCACGCGCACGGAGACGTACTGGCCCGGGCGGGCGACAGTGGCCGGGGTCGCGTCCGCGGGCTCCAGGCGGAAGGTTGCGCTGCCGCGGCCCGCGGGCTCCTTGGCGACCACGCGCCACGGGGACCAGGCCTGGTCGTTCGCCTGCTGGGCGTACAGGCCCTTCTCGATCTTGATCAGGGCGTCGGCCATCAGCCAGTACACCTCGGTCCAGGCCGCGGCCACCTCCTCGGTGACGGCCTCGCCCAGCACGTCCACGATCGCGGCGAACAGGTGCTCGTAGACGATGGGGTACTGCTCCTCGACGATGCCCAGGGAGGTGTGCTTGTGGGCGATGCGGGTCAGCACCTTCTCGGGCAGGGTGTCCGGGTGCTCGACGAGGTGGGAGGCGAAGGAGGCGATGGAGCCGGCCAGTGCCTTCTGCTGGGTGCCGTTGCGCTGGTTGGCGCGGCTGAAGATGCCGTCGAGCAGCTCGGGGCGCGCGGCGAACATGCGGGCGTAGAACTTCGGGGTGATCTCGTCCAGGTGGGCTGCCACCACGGGAAGCGTGGCCTCGATGACGGGGCGGGCGGTGTCCGAGAGCATGTCGACTCCTTCGTCGATGAAACTTGCTTGGCGTATGCAAGATTGACACTCTGATTTCTACACCGCGTAGAAGTTCACGTCAAAACGAGCGCGTCACACCGTACACAGGACGTCACTGAACGCCCCCTGGGGGAGTCCGGAGGAGTCCCGGGAGTCCGGGGGTCCAGGGCGCGCTGGTGGAGGGGTGCCGAAAATGGCGGAGGCGATGGCGATGGCTGGAGGTGGTGGTGGCCGGCGGCGGTGCGGGCGGGTTTCCGGGGGCGCGGGGGAGGCTGGTCAGCGGACCGCCGGCGTCGGCAGCCGGACGGGCTCGGGCGGGCCGGTCAGCTGGGCGACCGTGGTCCCGTCCAGCTCCGCATAGAAGGCCTCCCGCGCCCGGGCCAGCGCGGACCGCAGCCTGCAACCGTCCAGCAGCGGGCAGGGCCGCCCACCGTCGGTGACGGCACCGGTGCAGTCCACGATGTCCGGCTGGGTGTCGAGGTCGCGCAGCAGGCCGCCCACGGACAGCCCGAGGCCGACCGGGGTGATGCGGGCCCCGCCATGGCGCCCGCGCGACACCTCGAGGGCGCCGCGGTTCTTGAGCTCCAGTACCGCCTTGCTGACGTGGTTGTAGGGGATCCCGACGGACTCGGCGATCTCCCGGCCCGTCATCTGCCGGTCCGGCTGGGCGCCCAGGAGCATGAGGGTGCGCAGGCAGACGTCGCCGAACGCATTGAGCTTCACCCCTCCATTGTCCCAGATCCAGGACCACGGGGGACCCGAGGTACTGCACAGCCCACCGGACGAGGCCCCGACTCCACGGTGCTGCGGTGTGCCGGTTAGCGTGTCCCTGCCGGCTGGAATACTGGGCGCATGGTGGACGAAGAGTACGGCCAGGCAGACACCGACCTGCTGACGGGGGGCGGGGCCGAGCGCCCGGACGGCCTGAAGGACGAGGCGCTCGAGATCCTGCGCCGGCTCGTGGGCCAACCCGACGCGCAGTTCCACGAGGGGCAGTACGAGGCGATCGAGGCGCTGGTCGCCCGCCGTCGTCGCGCCCTCGTGGTGCAGCGCACCGGCTGGGGGAAGTCCGCGGTCTACTTCGTGGCCTCCCTGCTCCTGCGGGCCCGGGGCGCGGGACCGACCCTCATCGTCTCCCCACTCCTGGCCCTGATGCGGGACCAGGTCGCCGCCGCCGCCCGGGCGGGGGTGAGGGCGGAGGCCATCAACTCGGCCAACGCCACCGAGTGGGACCTGGTCCAGCAACGCCTCGCCGAGGACTCCGTGGACGTCCTGCTGGTGTCCCCGGAGCGGCTGAACAACCCCCACTTCCGGGACGTGCAATTGCCGGACCTCATCCGCCGCACCGGGATGCTCGTGGTGGACGAGGCGCACTGCATCTCGGACTGGGGTCACGACTTCCGTCCGGACTACCGGCGGATCCGTGACCTCATCGCCCAGCTGCCGGGCTCCGACGAGCGCCGTGTCCCCGTCCTGGCCACCACCGCCACGGCCAATGCCCGGGTCGTCCAGGACGTCGCGGAACAGCTCGGCGTCGCCGGCACTGAGGAGGTCTTCGTCCTGAGGGGCCCGCTCGCCCGGTCGTCGTTGCGGATGGGCGTGCTGAGGATGCCCAGCCCTGCCAGCCGGCTGGCGTGGCTGCTCACCCACCTGGGGGACTTCCCCGGTTCGGGGATCGTCTACGCGCTGACCGTGTCCGCGGCGGAGGACACCGCCCGGGCCCTGCGGGAGGCCGGGCACGAGGTGGCCGCGTACACCGGCCGGACGGATCCGGAACAACGCGCAGAACTGGAACAGGGGCTGAAGGAGAACCGGGTCAAGGCCCTCGTTGCCACCTCGGCGCTCGGCATGGGGTTCGACAAGCCGGACCTCGGGTTCGTCATCCACCTGGGAGCGCCCAGTTCCCCGGTCGCCTACTACCAGCAGGTCGGCCGCGCGGGCCGTGCCACGGACCACGCGGACGTGCTCCTGCTGCCGGGCACCGAGGACCGGGACATCTGGCGGTACTTCGCCACCACGTCCATGCCGGACGAACACCGGGCCCGGTCGGTGCTGAACGAGCTGGAGGCGGCGGGCCGGCCGCTGTCCGTGCCCGCCCTGGAGACCCGCGTGGACGTCAAGCGCACCCCGCTGGAACTGCTGCTGAAGGTGCTGGCCGTGGACGGGGCGGTCGAGCGGACCCAGGGCGGCTGGCAGCGCACCCGCCAGGCGTGGACCTATGACGGGGAGCGGTACGGCCGGGTCGCGCAGGCCAGGGTGCACGAGGAGAACCTCATGCTGGACTACGAGAACACCACCGGTTGCCGGATGGAGTTCCTCTCCCGCGTGCTCGACGACCCCGAGGCCACCCCGTGCGGCCGGTGCGACAACTGCGCTGGCCCCTGGTATCCCACCGCGGTGGCGGAGACGGCCCGGGACAGCGCCTCGCGGGCCATGGGCCGCGTCGGCGTGCCCATCGAGCCACGCCGGACCTGGCCGAGCGGGATGGACCGGCTCGGCGTGCCCCTGAAGGGACGCATCCCCGAGGAACTGCAGAACGGCGAGGGCCGGGCCGTGGCCCGCCTGACCGACCTGGGCTGGGGAGGCCGGCTGCGGGCCCTCTTCGCCGCCACCCGGGACGGTGTGGTCGATGCGCCCATCGACGAGGACCTGCTGCAGGCGGCCGTCAAGGTCCTGACGGCCTGGGAGTGGGAGCAGCGTCCGATCGCCGTGGTCTCGGTTCCGTCGACGTCACGGAACCAGCTGGTCACCTCGTTCGCCGAGGGGATCGCACGGATCGGGCGGTTGCCCTACCTGGGCCACCTGGAGTTCGCCAGTGACGTCCCGCGCAGCGAGTCCGGCGGGAACAGCGCGTTCCGCCTGGCCTCGGTCTGGCAGCGGTACACGGTGCCCGGCCCGATGCGGGACCAGCTCGCCTCGGCCGAGGAGGCGGGTCGGCACGGACCGGTCCTGCTGGTGGATGACCGCGCGGACAGCCGCTGGACGCTGACCGAGGCCGGTCGGGTACTGCGCGAGGCCGGCGCCCAGGGCGTGCTGCCCCTCGTCCTGGCCCTCGCGGGCTAGGAGGGCCAGGACGGCATCCGGGGCACCGCCACGCGCCAGGGGGCCTTGCGGTGTCGTCCCTGGGGTGGCGTCCCCGGGGACGGGGGACTCAGGAACGGGGCTCGGGAACGGGGTTCAGGAACCCTGTCGGACCAGGGCCAGCACGGTGTCGCGGACGCGTTCCATGGTCGGGGTGTCCCGGGCCTCGCCGTTGTAGCGCAGGAACGGCTCCGTGTTGGACGGGCGGAGGTTGAACCACCAGGCGCCGTCCACGGCCGCGACCGTTGTGCCGTCCATCCGGTCCACGCTCACCCGCGTGCCGGCCAGTCCCGATCCCCGCAGGTGGTCGTCGTCCGCCACGGTGTCCTGCCCGGAGGAAGCGGTGTCCCCGGCCAGCGTGGGGGCGAAGACCTCGAGCACGCGCGCCACCGCTCCGGCCTTGTCCTCGACCTCGGAGTTGAGCTCACCGGAGGCGGAGTACGGGTCGTACTCGGCGGCCAGCTCCGACAGCGGCCCCTCCTGGGCCCCGAGGGCCGCCAGGACGTGCATGGCGGCCAGCATCCCGGTGTCGGCGTTGAAGAAGTCCCGGAAGTAGTAGTGCGCGGAGTGCTCGCCGCCGAACACGGCGCTCTCCTCGGCCATGACCGCCTTGATGAAGGAGTGTCCCACGCGGGTCCGCACGGCGCGGCCGCCCTCGGCGGCCACCAGTTCCGGCACGGCGTGGGAGGTGATCAGGTTGTGGATGATGACCGGTTCGGCCTCGGGGGCGTGCACGGTGCCGTTCACGGTGTCACCGGCCCTGGCCCGGGCGATCTCCCGGCGCGCCACCAGGCCGGTCACGGCGGACGGGGACACCGGTGCGCCCTGCTCGTCGATCACGAAGCAACGGTCCGCGTCGCCGTCGAAGGCCAGGCCCAGGTCCGCGCCGTGTTCCGTGACGGCCCGCTGCAGGTCCCGGAGGTTCTCCGGCTCCAACGGGTTGGCCGGGTGGTTCGGGAACGTGCCGTCCAGCTCGAAGTACAGCGGCACGATCTCCAGCGGCAGCGCCTCCAGGACGGCGTCACCGAGCACGGCGGGCGTCGTCTTGCCGGCCATGCCGTTGCCGGCGTCCACGACCACCTTCAGCGGACGGATGCCGGACAGGTCGACCAGGGACCGCAGGTAGGAGGCGTAGCCCGAGAGCATGTCCTGCTCCGTGACCGACCCGGTGCGTTCACCGGCAGGCACGTCACCGGCGTCCAGGTACCCCTGGGCGACGTCGCGGATCTGGAACAGGCCCGTGTCCGAGGACACCGGGACGGCTCCGGCCTTGGCCATCTTCATGCCGTTGTACTCGGCGGGGTTGTGGGAGGCGGTGAACACCACGCCCGCCGCCTGCTCCACGCCGCAGGCGTAGTAGAGCATGTCCGTGGAGACCAGGCCCAGCATGACCACGTCGGCGCCGCGTGCCGTCGCCCCCTCGGCGAAGGCACGGGCGAACTCCGGGGAGGAGGGGCGCATGTCCCCACCCACCAGGACGCGGTCCCCGGCCAGCCCCAGCACGTCCACGAACGCGGCACCCACCGCGCGCACCGAGGCGGCGGTGATCGTCTCGCCGACGATGCCCCGGACGTCGTAGGCCTTGAAGGACTGGCTGAGGTCAACTGAAGTCATCACGACATGCCATCCTAGGCCAGTCCCCGGTCCGGATCCGCGTGCCCGCACCGTGCCCGCGCCGTGCCCGTGCCGGCGTCCTGTGCCACGCCACCGGACGGAGGGGCCTGCGCCGAGGGTCTAGAGTCGCCACCGTGAACGGTTCAGGCAGTGCTGCGTGGTCCGGCCACGTGCCGGGCGCCGGAGGCTACCGGCGGCTGCTGCTGGGACTGTTCCTGGCCGGCGTCGCGACCTTCGCCCAGCTCTACTCGCCGCAGGCCATGCTGCCGCTGATCAGCTCCGACCTGGCCGTCTCCGCCCAGGACGCCGCCCTGATGGTGTCACTGGCCACCCTGGGGCTGGCGGTCAGCGTGATCCCCTGGTCCTATGCCGGGGACCGGTTCGGCCGCAAGCGCACCATGGGCTGCGCGGTCCTGGCGGCCTGCGCCTTCTCCCTGGTCGCCACCGCCGTCCCGGCCTTCGAGGCCGTGCTCGCGCTGCGCTTCCTCGAAGGGCTCGCGCTCGGCGGCGTGCCCGCCCTGGCCATCGCGTACCTCAACGAGGAGGTCCACCGGCTCTCCGCCGCGGCCGCCGCCGGGACCTACATCTCGGGCACGACCGTGGGCGGGCTGACCGGGCGGATCGTCGCCGCCCCGCTGGGCGAGCTCGTGGACTGGCGGCTGGGGATGCTGGTGGTGACCCTGCTGTCCGTCGCCTGCGCGGCCGGGTTCCTGGCCCTGGCTCCCGCCGCCCGCCGCTTCACCCCGCACCGCACGACCCTCCGGCAGGCCGTGGAGGCCCTGACCGTCAATCTGCGCTCCCCGGTGCTGCTGGGCATCTACGCCCAGGGCACGTTGCTCATGGGCGGCTTCGTGGCCATGTACAACTACCTGGGCTACCACCTGCTCGAGGAGCCCTTCGGCCTGCCGATCACCCTGGTCTCCCTCGTCTTCCTGGCCTACCTGGCCGGGACCTGGACCTCACCACTGGCCGGCCGGCTCGCCGCGCGCCACGGGCGCCGGGCGGTGCTGCGGGCGGCCACCGCCATGATGGTCACCGGCGTGCTGCTCACCCTGGTGCCCAGCGTGTGGGTCGTGCTCGGGGCCACCGTCCTGTTCACCGGGGCGTTCTTCGCCGCGCACGCGGTCGCCTCCGGCTGGGCCGGGGCCGCGGCCACGGCCGGACGGGCACAGTCCGCGTCCCTGTACAACCTGGGCTACTACGCCGGTTCCAGCGTGTTCGGCTGGCTGGGCGGGGTGTTCCTGACCGGGCTGGGCTGGCCCGGGACGGTCCTGATGACGGTGGTGCTGGCGTTGCTGGCCCTCGTGCTCGCCTCGGTGCTCCTGCCCCGCGACACCCCTGCGTGAGAAGGCTCACGGCACCCGTTCCGTGATGCCCCTCGATGCGGCATCATCCCAGTTCAGACGGGACCTGACGCGGTCGGCGCCGAAGATGAGAGCCCTCTCATCCGCCGCTCATGTGCCGTTCATGGCCGGTTGGTTCCATGGGTGACGAGGCCGACGGAACACCCCGGACGGCCACCGACGCACCGCACGTGAGAGGCATCAGCCATGACGATCGAGATGACCAACACCGCCAGCACCCTTCCCCTGGTCGAGACCGCCGGCGCCACCTACCAGCGGCTGGAGCTGCCCGCCCGCATCCAGGCGTCCTACACCACCCGCTTCGTGGCCCGCGCCGTCGAGGCGGACCGGGCCGGGTTCCACCTGGCCGCCGGCCCCACCGTCACGCCGAAGGCCGGCGACGTGGTGGTGGCGCGCGTGACCGAGATCCTCAACCACAAGCGCGTCGAGACCCCCGAGTCCCGCAAGGCCATCCTGTTCCCCGGCGCGCTCATCATGCTGGCCTACGGCCACCGCTACGCGGCCGACCAGTTCCTGGCCCACGTACCGGACTCCCTCGAGCCCTGCCACCTGGTGGCCGCCGGTGGGGTCGCCGGGATGGTCACCGAGCAGCACGTAAGCGTGGACGACCCCACCCGGATCGAGCCGCTCGGGTTGCTCGCCGACGACCTCGGCGTCGTCAACCTCACCCGGTTCGCGCCCTACGCCCTGAACCCGGTCCCTCCGCTCGGCGCCGCCGCCACCGAGCTGGCCGGCACCCTGCCGGGCCGTCCCACGGTCATCGGGGTGCTGGGCACCTCCATGAACTCGGGGAAGTCCACGGCCATGGCCACCCTGGTGAACGGCCTGACGAACGCCGGCCTGACGGTCTCGGCCGGCAAGTCCACCGGCACCGGTGCGGGTAACGACCCGATGATCTACCGCGACGGCGGTGCCGCCAAGGTCCTGGACTTCACCGACTTCGGCTACCCGACCACCTTCCGGCTGGACTTCGAGCAGGTCCGTGCGCTGACGGTCAACGTCATCGACGCCCTGTCCGGGACGGACACCGACGTGGTCGTCGTGGAGATCGCCGACGGCGTGTACCAGGGCGAGACCGCCCGGCTGCTGCGGGACCCGCTGTTCCACGCCGTCGTGGACCGCATCGTGTTCGCGGCCGGGGACGCCCTCGGCGCGGTCGCCGGCGTGGGCGAGCTGCAGGCCGCGGGCCTGGACGTCGCCGCGGTGTCCGGCGTGCTGACCTCCTCGCCGCTGGCCACCGCAGAGGCCCGCGCGGTCCTGTCCGTTCCGGTCATCGACACCTACGCACTCACCGGGGCCGCCGTCTCCACCGCGCTGCTGCCGCAGCACTGAGCGCGGGGTGGAGCGCATCACGGCCTCGCGGCCGGTCCCCGGGGCGGCCACCACCCATCCCACGTTGGAGGACATCCTGGACACCCCCGACACCACAAAGACCCCCGACACCGCGGGGCACGCGGCGGACCTCGAGGACGAGGGCACCCCCGAGGCGACCGGTGCGTCCGAGCGGATGCCCACGATCTGGGCGGGCCGGCGTCGCCACCTGCTGGTGATCCTCGTCCTGCTCGGCATCTTCCAGGCCGTCATGGCACTGGTGATGGCGTTCAGCGTGGACGCCCTGCTGGGCGCCCCGGCCCAGTACAACGCCGCCCTGAACTCCGGGACCGCGCCGGACGGATCGGCCCTGGACCCGGCCGCTGTCGCCGGCGCGCGGCCCCTCGTCCCCTGGCCGCAATTGACCGTCCTGGGCGTGGCCGTGCTCTCCGTCTTCGGTGCACGCTGGGCCGAACGGGTGGCCGGGGAGGACCTCGGCCAGGACTACGTGTACGAACTGCGCCGCAAGCTCATCGGCACCTCCCTGGCCGGCACGGGCAACCCCTCCCTCGGGGTGACCATCACCCGGGCCTCCAACGATCTCACCGCGGTGCGCAACTGGGTCTCCCAGGGCATTGTCCCGCTGATGACCTCCCTGCCCCTGGTGGCGGTGGTGCTGGCCGTGCTGTCCCTGGCCGACTGGCGCGTGGGCCTGGCCGTCGGCCTGCCGATCGTGCTGTTCGGACTCGCCGTGCCCCCGCTGGCCAGGGCGACCTTCACCCGCGCCCGGTACCTGCGCCGCCGTCGGGGCCGGATGTCCGCCCGGATCGCGGACACGGTCCGGGCCGGTGAGTCCATCCAGGCTGCCGGCGGTGTCCGTCGCGAACTGAACGCGCTGGACCGCGACTCGGGCAAGGTGGTGGGTGCCGCCGTCGCCCGCGCCCGGATCACCGGGCTGGTCCGCGCCTCGGCCATCACGGCGGCCTCCCTCGCCACCGCGACCGTGGTGGTGCTGGGCGCCCTGGGGATCATCGACGCCGCCGGGGTGGCCTCGTCCATGACCCTGGTGGGCGTGATGACCACCCCGCTGGGTGACCTGGGGCGCGTGGTGGAGTACCGGCAGAACTACAAGGCCGCCCGACGCATCCAGGCCCCGCTGCTCGCCGAGGCCGCGGCCCTGGAGAAGGCGGAGAGGGACCGCGAGGAACACTGGAAGGACCGCTCCCGGGACCGGTCCGCCTCCGGTCGTCACGGCCTGAGGATCGGGAACATGGTGGTCCAGGGCCAACGGGTGCCGATGCTCCAGGCCCACGCCGGAGACGTCATCCACGTCCGGTCCGAGGACCCGGGCCGGGTCCACCCGTTCCTGCTCAACCTGCTCGCGGGGCAGAACACCCCTGCCGCTCCGGGGCACCCGGTGCCGGACCTGGAGATGATCGTGGACGGCTACGACTACACCCTCGCCCCGGGACGCCAGCGCCGCAGGCTGGTGGGCCACGCCTCCGGGAGGGTGCCGCTGGAGCGCGGCACGGTCTCGCGCGCGATCACCTACCGCAAGCCCGCGGCCACCGACGATCAGGCCGCGCAGGCCCTGGCCCGGGTGGGACTGGACGAGGTGCTGCCGAGCCTGCCGAAGGGCGCCCGCACGAGGATCACCAACGGCGGGCAACCGCTCACCGGGTCCCAGATCGCCCGCCTGAAACTGGGCCGGGCGCTGCTGGACGACCCACCCCTGCTCGTGCTGGACGGCATCGACACGGACCTGGACGAGGAAGGCCTGCGGTTGCTGCGCCGCGAGCTGGAGGAGTACCCCGGAGTGGTGCTGTTCACCTCGCAGAATCCCGGCAGGGTGGCCCCCGGCCACCGGGTCTGGACGGTCGACGCGCCCTGAGGGGGGCCACCTAGACTGGACCCATGGAATACCTCGTGCCGGCGTTGATCGTCGTGGTGGTGGGCGCCATCGTGGGCGGTGGGGCCTGGTGGCTCTCCCGCCGCGCGTCCTCCCCGACCCCTGAGTCCGGCGCTGCGGGACAGCGGCGCCGCGGCAGGCGGTCCCTGGCCGGCCGGGTCAGTTCGGAGAGTGCCCGCGTGGCCTCGGGCCGGCTCGACCAGGAGTCCCACCGGGAGATCTACCGGCTCATCGCCGCGGGCCGGACCAGCGACGCCGTCATGGCCTACCGCCAGTCCACCGGCCTGGGGACCTTCGAGTCCATGCTGGACGTCCAGGCGCTGGCCACGTATCCGCAGATGTGGGTCCGTCCCGGGGCCGCGCCGGGCCCGGCATCGGCCCCGGCCCCGGCACCGGCCGCGGACACCGGGGCGGCAGCTCAGCCCCAGCCCTCGCCGGAGCAGGCTCGTCCGCCGGAACCGCGGGACTCCGCAACCGAGGAGGTCCCGGACACCACCAACCTGGTGGTTCCCCAGGACTGGCTGACCGACGCGCTGCCGGCAGACCGGCCCTTCGAGCTGGAAGTGGTCCGCGATGAGACCACGGTGCGGGTCTCCAGCGCGGACCTGCCACCCTTCCTGCGCGACCAGCTCACCGCGATGGTGCGGGACGGCCGCATCGAGGAAGCGGCCCTGGAACTGTCGGCGCACACCGTGCTGACCGCGGAGGAGTCACTGCAGTTCCTGCACATCCTGCAGCGCGACCAGGGCCAGGACGATTGAGGCACACGTGAAGGCGCCCGGCCCCTCGAGGGGACCGGGCGCCTTCAGGTGTGGGTCGGGTCAGCGGCGACGACGGGCGTCGCCCTCGTCGTCCACCTCGACGTCCTCGTGCTGGACGGTGCCCGAGACGTGCTCGGTGTCCTGCACGCGGTTCTTGTCCACGGTGACCTTCTCGGCGGTGGCGGTCTTGTCCACGACCGGCACCTCCTCGCGGGTGGTCATCACGACCTCCTCGTCCCCGGTGTTCCTCAGGGCCTCGGGGGAGTTCGGGTCGATGGACTCGCGCTCGACGACGACCTCCTCCTTGGACACGGGGACCTCGACGGTCTCGGTGTCCGTGTAGGTGTGCTTGCGCAACCGCACCTGCCCGGTCTCGCGGACCTCGGTGCCCACGTCGAGCTGTTCATCGCGCACGACGACCGACTCGCGGTCCGTGCCGACGCCGTGGGTGTCCGTCCCGCCGGTGCCGGTGGTGTGGATGCCGCCCTGCCGGTCGGCTCCGCCGGCGTCCACATCGCGGTCCAGGTCGGCGGCGGTGTCGTTCGCGTGGCCGCGCTGGACGCCCAGGCCGCCGACACCACCGGCTGCGGTGCCGCTGGCGGCGGTCCGTCCGACGTCCGGGTCGGTGTCCTGCCGGAGGCCGGTCCCGGCCGCCCGCGGGGAGCCGACGGCGTCATCGCCGTGCCGCCCGCCCGCCGGGTAGTCCAGGGAGTAGTACTCGTAGATCCGGCGCTCTTCCTCGGGCGTCAGGGATCCATCGGCGTCGATGTTCGGGGCGTCCTTGACGAAGGCCTTGTCGAACGGGACCTGGAGGCCGTCCTGGGACTGGGTGGCCTGGGAGACCGGGATGAAGGTCTCCTTCATGCCGAACAACCCGGTCCGGACGGTGATGAAGGTCGGCTGGTTGGTCTGGTCGTCCAGGTAGACCTGGCCGACGGAGCCGATCTTGTCCCCGTCCGTGCCGTAGACGGTGGCGTGCTGAAGCTTCTCGACTGAGGTGAAATCCTGCATGGCATGCTCTCCTTACTCGTGGCGTCCGGCGTGCGTTCGCAGGCCTGATGGAGACGTACCTGCCGGGATGAACCGGCGAGGATTCGGTATCGACCGGTCTCGCCTGTCCGGGTCGCGGAAGCAGGTGGGAGACCGACTGAGTGCCTACCCGTGACGCTAGGCACACCACCCGGGGGCTTGTCACCTTAAACAGGGACTTACCAGCCTTTTCAGAGGCTGTGCCGAGGTCACCTGCGGGTGCCTCACGCGGGAGGCACCGGATCGTCGACCGGGCGGCGGAAAGGCGGAGGGGGGGGTGACTGGACCCCTGCAGGCGACCCGCAAGGACGTCCGCAACGAGACGGCCGGAACGAGAGATGCCGCGGGACCCGGACAACGGGTCCCGCGGCATCGCGGGCGGAGACGGGGGGATTTGAACCCCCGGCCCAACTTTCGCCGGGCCCTTCATTAGCAGTGAAGTCCATTCGGCCGCTCTGGCACGTCTCCTTCGGCCACCGGCTCGACGGCCGGTAACCATGCCATGTTAGCCGCCTCGGGCGCTCCGAATCAAAGCGCGCCCCGGCCAGGTCACTGAGCAGGCCCGCCGACGCCTGCGGGATCGGCCGTCCCGGCGTCCTGGCACACCTCCGGGACTCGGGCGCCGTCACCGACCGACTGCCAGAGGAACTCCAACGACCTGGCGTGCATGGCCGCCGCCTGGCGGTTGTCACTCGCCCCGGCGTGCCCGCCCTCCAGGTCCTCGTGGAACCACGCGTTGGGCACCCCGAGGCGCTGCATCCGCGCGGCCATCTTGCGCGCCTGGACCGGCCCGACCCGGTCGTCCGAGGTGGCCGTCCACACCAGCAGGTCCGGATGCCCGGTGCCCTCACCGGCCCCGTCCCGGCCCTGCACCGCGTCCGCCACCGGCTCGTCCAGCAGCAGGTGGTAGGGGGAGAAGGTCCGGATGAACTCCCACTGGTCCGCATCGTCCGGGTCCCCGTACTCGGCGATCCAGCTGTGCCCGGCGGACAGCGCCGTGTACCGGCGCATGTCCAGCAACGGCACCCCGCAGCTCAGGGCGCCGAACAGTCCGGGGTACCGGGTGGCCATCACGCCCATGAGCAGTCCTCCGTTCGAGCGTCCCGTGGCCGCCAGGTGGGCGCGGTCGGTGACCCCCCGGTGCACGAGGTCCCGGGCGACCGCGGCGAAGTCCTCGTAGGCCCGGTGCCGGTTCTCCCGCAGCGCCGCCCGGTGCCAGTCCGGCCCGTACTCACCGCCGCCGCGGATGTTGGCGATCACGTGGATCCCGCTCCGTCCGGCGTCGTTGACCCGGGTCAGCCACCCCAGTCCGTGCACACCGGAGTAGGCCGGCAGCTTGGACGCCAGGAAGCCGCCGTAGCCGTCCATCAGCACCGGGTGCGTCCCGTCGGCCTCCAGGTCCTCGGGTCCCACCTGGAAGTACGGGACCCGGGTGCCGTCCGCGGACACCGCGAAGAACTGCCGCACGCACAGCCCGGTGGCGTCGAAGCGGTGCGGGGCGGTGCGCACGGTCACCAGCGCGGGGACGACGCCGGCCGCACCGGTCCCCGGGGCCGCGGCGCCCGGCCCCGTCGTCTCGCCAGACCCGGCCGATGGGACCGCGGGCAGGACCGCCGGCAGGGTCGCCCGGAGCAGGGTCGGGGGCGTCAGGGCCCCGGTGGCGGTGATCCACAGGTCGTCGCCGCAGTCCTCGTCCTCGTCGTCGACGGCCCCGACCGAGAGCGTCAGGTAGGGGTCGGCGGGATTGGGGGTCTGCAGGGCCAGGGGCCGGGCGCTCGCGGCGGAGTCCGGGGTGCCCAGGAGCGACTGGGGCAGGACCAGGACGGAGGAGGCCACGTGGCGCAGCACCGTCAGCACCAGGTGGGACCTCGTCCACGACCAGGAGGACAGGGTGGCCTCGGGCCCGGGCACGAAGGCCGGCTGCGGCTCCTCCGTTCCGTCGAGGAGGCCGGCCGCCGTGCACACGAGCAGGGAGCCGGAGGGATGGCGGACGGTGGTCCCGTCGGGCAGGGTCCGGTCCCAGTCCGACTTCAGGAACAGCACCAGCCACTGCCGGTGCACGTCCACCTCGGCGTCCTCGGGCACGTCCACGAGCCGCCAGCCCGGCCGCGGTCCCTCGGCCTCCGGGTCCCGCAGCCACGTGGTGGAGCGGTAGAAGTCGATCGCGTCGATCGCCACGGTGCGTTCCCACCCCGGCGTCGAGTCGTGGCCGCCGAAGGCCGCCACGTGCCCGCGGTCCACCGAGAACACGGTCTGCGCCTCCTGCAGGGACTGTCCCCGGGCCAGGATCCGCAGCGTGCTGGCGTAGGAGGACTGGGTGGCGTCGCCGGCGTCGGGATCAGGGTCCGTCACGGTGCCGACCAGCAGGTGGTCCCGGTCGATCCACGACGCCTGGGTCTTGGCCACCGGGAGGCTGAAGCCCGGCAGGGACGCATCCGTGCCCGCGGACGGCTCACCGTCCCCGGGCCGGCCGCCGGCGGGAACGAACGCCCGGGCGGCCAGGTCGAACTCGCGCACGGCGACGGCGTCACCCCCGTCCGGGGACAGGCGCACCAGCGCGCGGTCCCAGTCCGGGCGCAGCAGCCGGGCACCGGAGAAGACCCAGGGGGTGCCCTCCTCCTCGGCGAGCCGGTCGACGTCCAGCAGCACGTCCCAGTCGGGGTCCCCGGCCAGGTAGGACTCCCAGTCGGTGCGCCGCCACACCCCGCGGGGGTGCTCGGCGTCGCGCCAGAAGTTGTAGTACATCCCGCCGCGCTTGCTGACGTGGGGAATGCGGTCCGGGGCGTCCAGGACCTCCGTCACCTGGTCGCACAGGCGGCGGAATCCCTCCGTGTCCAGCTGCGCCTCGGTCCGGGCGTTCTGCCGGCGCACCCACTCCAGTGGGCGCTCGCCGTGGATGTCCTCGAGCCAGAGGAACTCGTCGTCGGTGCCGGTCACGGGTGGTGTCTTCGCCATCCCCCCATCAGACCACGGACTGCGTCCGGCCGGGTCCTCCCCCCTAGGCTGGGGGACAGCACCCATCCCGGCCCGAGAGGACACCGCCCATGCCGCCCACTCCCGACGTTCCGCACCCGGCCAGGATCGCCGTCGTCGGAGCCGGACCTCGGGGCACCTCGTTCCTGGAACGGCTCCTGGCGGTGATCGAGGAGGCACGGGACGCGGGAACGGGCCCGTCCGCACCGGTGGTGGACATCGTGGTGCTGGATCCGCACGCCCCGGGCCCCGGCCGGGTCTGGCGCACCGACCAGTCGCCGCTGCTGCTGATGAACACCCCCTCCTTCTTCCCGACGGCGGCCGCGGCCGGCACCCCGGGACTGCGCGCCTCCTCCGCCGGCCAGACCTTCGACCAGTGGCGGATGTCCTACCCGGACCGGGCCGGTGACCTCGACCGCACCGACTACCCGCCCCGAGCGGTCTACGGCCTGTACCTGTCCGACCTGTACTGGGAGGTGACCCGGGCGCTCGAGGCCAGCGGCGCCGTCGGGACCATCACCTGGGAACGCACCGAGGTGGAGTGCCTGGAACCGCGCCCCGACGGCGGGGTCCGGCTGGGCCTGCAGGACGGCCGGACGCTGGAGGCGGACGCCGTGGTGCTGGGCCTGGGCCATGTCCCGGCCCGGCTGAACCGGGAGCAGCAGGCGCTGCGGTCGTCGGCCGCCGAGCTGGGGCTGGACTACCGGGGGCCGAACCTGCCGGCCGAGGTGGACTGGGACGCCGTGCCCGCGGG
>ENA-UOUJ01000610-UOUJ01000610.1-activated-sludge-metagenome-genome-assembly--contig:-NODE-610-length-22617-cov-5.823996_pt1 | contig 22617 bp, 51 predicted proteins | sample MGYA00249839_ERZ747224 | MGnify/ENA primary metagenome ERZ747224 (study PRJEB28782, sample SAMN03220277) | activated sludge metagenome | biome: wastewater; feature: sewage sludge; material...
ATATGAAAATCTCCCGTTGAATATGCAAACAATATACCCTATATCCATGGAACTGTCAAGTCGATTTATCAAAAAAATGGCGGGAAATAATCCCGCCATTGATCTTCGATTTTCTCACTTTTTGCCAGTTTTTTCCTTCAATTTCTTGAAGAAATCTGCGGCGCTTTCATCGTCATCATCCTCTTCATCGTCATCATCCTCTTCGTCGTCATCCTCATCACGGCGGCGAGTTGTTTTTGAGGATTTCTTAGAGGTTTTTTGTTCCTTTTTCTCTTCAACAACCTCTTCCTCGGAATCGTCATCATTATCTGAATCGGTTTCCTCGTCTTCTCTATCCTCATCATCATCACGCTTGCGACCACCCAATGCACGATCAAGTTGTTTCTTCAATTCCTCATAGGTCTTGAACTTATCTGGTGCAACCTCAGCCAACAGTGAATATTGAGAAAGATAGATTTCTTCAATTTCATCGTCATCATCGGAAATTGGCGATGGGCTTTCAAATTCAGAACGATCATAATTTCTGAAACCATCTTTATCACCAATTCTCAATCTGAAATTACAACCTTCCCAAAGATCGAAAACATTAACTGGATCGATATCATCTTCATCAGGTGAAATTTTAGAAAGAATCTTTTCATAGATCGCTTTCGGAAAGGCCCACAGAAAAACCTTACCTTCATCTTCCGGTCGGCCCGGATGCTTAATCACAAGAATATTTGCAATATAGCTTGTGCGGCGACCTTGTGCCCGTGCTCTCTTGATGGATGCTTCTGTATTCTGTTCCCACAGTTCTGTATTGATTTCGTTTACGGGATCAGCCTTACCAAGAGTTGTAAGAGAATTCTCGATATACCAACCGCCCTTTCCCTTGAAAGAGTGACGATAGAGGCGAACAAACGGAACCTCTTCTGGTTCCGGGACATTATCCGTAGGTTCTGTCACCGGAGGAAGAAATCGAATAACGGCAGAACCTTTGTTTGCCTTATCGACTACAGGATACCAATAACGCTCATCACGTTGATATGTCTTTTCATCGGCACTAATTTTCTTACCGATGGCTTCCAAATTTTTCTTGGAAGACTGCTTGAGTTTACCAATGATTGACAATGCCTTTTCTCCATATAACGTTTGTGGCAGCACGTTACTTATAGAGAAAAGAGGATTAGACAATCAACAAAAATCGACACTTTTTTGAAAAAACGAAATGATCATGTTACGGAACCTTTCTTCATCATAGGAAAGAAAGGAATGTATCTTGGATATCTTCATGGATATCGCATCAAACAAAGGATCATTCTTAAAGTATTTCGACCAATAAGAAACACATCCTGTAAGATGGACTATGATTGCAACAGTTTCGAGCGATATTCTTTCGCCCATCAATTCCTTGATTATATAAGGATGTTGACCATCCCGAACGATGAAATTTTCATCGAAATCAGGAAGCAATTTTTTTAATTCATTATTGAAGATATAACTTAATGATTCAACACGACCCTGCCGTTCCAGATATAAATTCTTATCTTGGCAGACATCTCTTATGAATGGATTGTTGGTCATGGAATAATGGGCAATCATTCGCCCAAGAGGATCATGCATTCGAGACAGTTTATCAAACCAATATTTGTCTTTTCTTTTCTCGAATGATTTTGGAGTTGCCTTCACCTTGCCATTGTATTGATGAAAATTATAATCCCATTTGGAGAAATGTTGTCGCAGGGCAAGAAATGTACGATAACATTCATAACCATTCATGACAGTTCTTTGAGAATCTGTTCTCGTTTAGAACGAGGCTGAAACCAGCGATCAAGAATCTTCTTTCCTTCTGCCGTGACTTTTCCGACCGATGAAAGCAGTTTTTTCTTTTTGAGAACATCTATAATTCGTTGGTTGGGTTTTGTCTGTCCACCATAATAATAGTGGTCATGAAGACATTCGATTAATGCAAACGCCGTATCAGAATTTTTAGTTTTTCCAGCCATGAACGCCGAACCTTCTTTGTTTTCCTACGAGATATCGTTTCATAGGAAATAAACATATTAGAAGAGTCTAGCAGTCTTGGGCAAGAAATTCAAATCCTCAGCTTCATTCTGAATTTGTTCGCGGATGATATCGTACTTTTTTACCAATTCGCCGCCGACTTCCAATTCAACTCGGCTGTCTTCACACCATAAAATTACAGCTTCCATATAAGTGCAATTTTTAGCATGAACAATCTTTTCAATTTGTAATGGAAAATCAACAAATGGTAGTTCTAATTCAGATATCATCAGGCTTCCTATAACTATATTTATCCTTTTTCTTTTTGTTGGGGATTAATCGTTGTCGAAAAATAGGATTGGAAAGCGCCTTGGCTTCGGCGCTTCTCCGTTTAAACTTCTTTGATCGTGATACCCTTTTCGACATCTCTTGTCATAAAGACTGATTTCAAGTCTTTCGCTCCAAAATAATCCTTAACAAAATCCGATGCTATAACAGGATCGAAAGGTTTGCAACTAAAAATGTTGATATAGACCTGTCGATATTCATCAACAAAATGCGCCGTGATTGAAGATGTTTCAATTAGCTGCACCAAAGTAAAACCGGCCTTGGTGGGATCATGGCCAGCAAAATAAACGACTTGTGGTTCTCCATACGCTTTCATATCGATTAATTCGACCAGATCACGGGAGAATTTTTCAACGGCTTCCTTAGACATGATGTTGTCATTACAGCCGCCGCAATTGATCACTAATTCATAACCCCACGATTTTTCCACGACATTCCCTCCTATCACTTATCGGTCTTATTTAGTGGCAATGGCCCTATTTCTGACAGAACATTAAAACTAACATCACCATAATATCGAATGATTCGCTCAAGAGCCGAAAGAATTTCGATATCATCTAAAATCTGATATATGCGAATTTCTACACCGGCCTTAGCTTTCAAATTTTCAACTATGATTTGAACATCTTCCTTCAATGCTTCAATAATTTGAGAAGAATGTATTTCAACTTTCACCATCTTTTCCTCGACAAGGATATTTTAAATTACCCCATCCATATCCTGCAACATCAGTTGCCCCACATAAAATACATATTTCATCATAACTTGATGCATCTAACGAAATTCGTGTTTTATGTGACGGATGTTTTTTATCAGGATATATGATTTCTTCAACCTTCACCATGATATTTTCCCGATTCGGCAACATCTGCCATTTGGAATAGTGACATATCTTCAAGCAATTTTCGATTGAATTTCTTGATTACATAGGCCAAACGATCACCAAAATACACTGCTGCATTTTCATTATGAATAACGACCGTTGTTTGTGCCGTGGTGAATGCCTGTCCACCAATCCCTCCAAAACCAAGCGCCGTACTACTCCAGCTTTGGGGAAACGAATAAACTTCACATTCACTCCTGAATGGGCGGTCTTCGTATTCTTCCCAATCAGCATTTTTCCATGCTTCGTAGTTTTCTTTGCTCGAAGCACTTCTTTTGTATGATTTCCTTTTGCGTATCGTATCGGGCAAATCTCTAGCTACTGCCATACCCAAACAAAATTCAGTTGTCATTGTTTACAACCGTTTCAAGAGAAAATGGACCGGGGCCATGTTTTTTCATATAATCAATCGGACAAATATAAATCTTTTTGTCAGTATCACACACAGAACGAAAAACAGAATAGGCATCATTAAGAGAACTATGTTCTTCGATTCTTGGTATCGAATCATCTTTACGACGATAAATCATTCTTGCTCGACCATCACTCAAGATTTTGATCGATGCCATCAAATACGTTTCTTCATCATCGATGACAAAATAATTATTTTCGGCTTTTTCAGAAATCAATTTACACAGTTTCATTTTATTTCTTTCTCTTTTGATTTGTTGGTGGGCGCGGAAGGATTTGAACCTTCGATCAATCCGTTATGAGCGGATGGCTTTAACCAGACTAAGCTACACGCCCTTTTAATGATGGCGATCCCGGTAGGACTCGAACCTACAACGTCCTGCTTAGAAGGCAGGTGCTCTATCCATTGAGCTACGGGATCACACAATCAAACTGACTTTGGTGGCAATGAATACACACCTGATCGAAGTCGCATGATCTGATTGGAACGCATCAAATCATAAAGTGCTTGCTTGATCGAGTCAGGCTTATAATTGCGAAATTGAGGACGACCATGAATCTGGTTCGCCTTCCATTCCTTATTAAGTGGAGAATTTTCCATCAATTCGATGATAGAAACTCGAAGAGGAACCGGACCAATAAATGGAGTATACTTCTTCTTTTTATTCTTTTTGAGATGTTTCACAATAGAATGTGAAGGTGCCGCAAAAGTTGACTTGGCTGGTTTGGCATCCTTGATAATCGATGCAATGGCATTAGCCAAACCTTCCTTGGTCAGAGTTTCTGGTAATGTGGCCAGCAAACGACTATGACCATCATTAACCTGAATATGAGTAGCAAAACGATCTGCTGACACTTCATGAATGCAATAGAATTTCATAGACAAATCTCCTGATTTCCCCTGCCTCGTACATTCTAGATATTTTTTTCAAGAAAGTAAAGTGGCAAAACTGAGGGCTTCGTGTAGGGCCAATTCTTTCAATTTGCGGTTTCGTCCATACCAAGACGAATGAATGCGTGTCTCTGCTCCGATACCAGAAACAAAATCCATGTAATAGGCCACGGCATTAAAGGCTTGCCACCATGTTCCTAATGACAATTTGCCCTCGGGCGGATCATCAAGAATTCTGATTATTTCTAATGATGGTCTACTGATTTGATTATTGCCCAATGCAGGCAAAACCTTATTCAGATATTGTTGAATTTTTTCAGTATTGAATTTCTTGGTATTGAGAAACTTAACCTGTTCCTGAAATTTTTCGAACATGTCATTTGCTTGCGCAATAGCATTGACAATCGTCTTACTCTTAATCGGAAAGGCAAAACTTACACCTGTTATTGTTCGAATAGGAACACATTGAATAGAGAACGCGGAACCATAACTATGAGGATTGGTCATCAACAATCCCATTGATACACGATCATCATCAGATAAGTTAAATGAATGTGTATTTGATTCTCCCATGAACCATGTTTGCAAACCTCGCTTGAATTCGCCACCATAGATCAATGATATATCATTGTCCTTTGTGATTTTTTCTATCTGAGATACGAATTCAGAATTTTGAGTAATTTTCCAATTCTTGGGAACCGTGGTTAGGAGAATTCTGTTGTCACGCACCAATGCGCTTTGATCGACCGTCCTGCTAATATTATTAATTGAGCATTGGAGAGGAACCTTAGTCAACGACCAATTCAAACCAGCATCATTGAGCGGATCAGTAATGATGGCGTTTCCATAAGGCAGTTTCGTTTCTGTGATTGTGTCGTGCATTCCATAACCCTTTACAAAGGAGCTATGGACATAGTTACTCCATTGAAATCGAAAAAGTCAAGATTTTTTAGGAAGATAGGAACAATAGGAAAAATCACAGGTTTCATTGGCCTGTTTTTCATGGAACTCTTCCGAGACAAGTTCCCATTTGCTCCAGTCTATTTCAGGGAACCGAACATCACCATCCGGCGAACAATGCATCCGTGTGATTTCCATTCGATCCACAATACCAAGTTTCAAAGCCTCGGCATAAATTTCTGCGCCGCCGATGACATACATATCATCCATACCCAAAACATTGGCGGCAGACTCATTTATTGCCAATACATTCTCGAATGAATTCGCATAATATACTACATCAAACATAGAAGAATTGGTTCTGGTTCTGGAAATAACTATATTCCATCGTTTCGGAAGTGAACCGATGGAGTCATATGTTTTCCTTCCCATCAAAATGATATTATCAGTTGTCATTTCTTTGAAGCGGCGAAGATCGCGACCAACATGCCAAGGCATTTTGCCATCTTTGCCAATAACGCCATTATCCGCCCTGGCTGCAACAAGAAAAATCATACAGCAACTTCGCCCTTTATAGCTGCCCATGGTTTATATCCTTCAAGCGTAAAATCTTCGTACTTGAAAGAAAAAATATCCGTTACTTCTGGATTAATAATCATTCTTGGTGATTCTCGTGGCCTTCGTGTCAGTTGAAGGTCAACTTGTTCAATGTGATTTGTATAGATATGGGCATCCCCAAGAACATGAATGAATTCTCCGGGTTGCAAACCACAGACTTGAGCAATCATCATCGTTAACAGCGAATATGATGCAATATTGAATGGGACTCCAAGAAATGCATCACCACTTCTTTGATAGAGTTGACACGATAACTTGCCATCATGGACATAGAATTGAAAAAGACAATGACATGGTGGCAAGGCCATATCATCAATATCAGCCGGATTCCATGCTGAAACAATCAGTCGGCGTGATGTTGGATTTGTTTTGATCTGTTCAATCACATTTCTGATTTGATCTATGATCCGGCCATCAGGACATTTCCATGAACGCCACTGATGGCCATAGATCGGGCCTAGGTTGCCATCTGCATCGGCCCATTCATTCCATATTGTAACATCATGTTTAAGCAGATCATTGTTATTGGTTGATCCCGAAAGAATCCACAACAATTCATGAATGATGCTTTTAAGATGCAATTTCTTCGTGGTCAGAAGAGGAAACCCTTTCGCCAAATCAAAAAACATCTGATGGCCAAAGATTGATTGTGTTCCGGTTCCTGTGCGATCATCTTTCCACACACCACCGTCTCGAATACATTCCAGTAAAAACAAATAGCTAAATTCATCAGTGTTCAAGTAAATACACTCCTAATACGTATCCAAACGCCATATAGGTAATTCCTGTGACGGCCAGAAAGAGGATTTTTTCAGACAGCATGATAATGACTCCTGTTGAACTAATCAACACATTATCATGAAAATCTTAATTATCCGTTAAGAAGTTGCCATTCTCCATTCTGCCATTTTGTAATAATGGCATCGGCTTCTTCTTCTGTCGCGACAATCAACGTATCAATTGGAAGTGCCTCTTCTATTAGAATTACCGTGTAGCGCCCATCTTCACGATACAGTTTTGATCCTGTTCTTTTCACATCTTTTCCTTTTCAGTTAATTGAATTTATTACAGGAGTGCCTTTGAGATTTTCATCAGGAACTATATCACCGGGAGACAAACCTGTAGTATCCACACCGATTGAAACATTCTTCGGACCAAACATTTCAATAACTTCATCGAGTGTCAACATTCGATTGAAATAATTATCAGAAATCTTAGATTCCATATCTTCAGGATACAATTTCTGGCCTATAGTTGTTACGTGTTCATCATCATATATTTCAATCTTACTTTCCAGAAATTGAATTTTTTGTTCGACAATTTCATCTAATTTACTTTCATCTTCACATTTGAAGACATAACCAACAATGAAACGATTTTCTGATGCAATTGAAATATAGAAATACATGATGTGTTTCCTTTCATTATTTGAGTGCATCAAGTTCTTTTTGTATAGCGTTGCGAATATCCCATGCAGCAGCGCTTTTTGGTGGATAAGATAATAACTGACTAGTATTGTTTATTTGATCAGTTGCCACGACATAGAGTCGTTCCAACACAGCCTTGATACCTCTGTGTTGGTTGATCAAAGATATAATATCATTGGCATTAGCGATTGCCGTATCCGAAATACAACGAGGGCAGGTAACACTCATATTTGTGCAATCACCATAATGTTCGGTTTTTTGACCAGAAGTAATTATTGCTTTGGCTAAATCCAAATGTCTTTCTGGATTTATTTCATCTTCATCACGAGCAATTAAAAATGCCGCAATAAGTTCTGCTTCGGTCATGAGACAAACCCTCATCAGTAGAGTTTCAGATGTTTCGTGATTGGATCGATGTTTTCGTTTTTATCCGGCCCGATAGCAAGAGTGGTATAGGTCGGAACGCCCTTGAATTCCGTAAAACCAGAATCTTGAATGAGACAAGTAATCAAACCCTTTTCTTTGGCGACCTTCTCAAGTTCAAGCAATTCTTCCTCACTGTTAACAATGACAGTGACCTTGGCAAATCTTCCGGTTAACCATGGATATGATCGATCATCCAAATTGGCCACGAATGTACGCACCAAACCACCATTTGGATTTTGTGAATTATAATAATTACCAAGAGAAAGGATTGCACCAAGCGATGCATGAGCACCTTGTGCAATTTCCTTGCCTCGGCGCATTTTCAAATCCTTACGGATTACGATTATTTGTTTATGGGAATATTCGTTCGACATTGTGGTTTTCCAGATAGAGAGCGGACAGTTTCCGCTCCATTTTATATGCCTCTTGCTCCCAAGGCAACGCAAAATATTCTGTTCTGGAAAGTTTATCCTCAATATTTTTGTCGTCAAAAAACTTCTTGCGTTTCCAAAACACCTTAGTTTTCTTGCCCGACTTCACTTCACGAATTTTGCCTGTGACATATTGTGCGACATGTATGGTTTCATGAGCAAGAATTCTGAATGTTTCTTTTCGTGAAAGATTCGGCTGGATTACGATTACATATCGATCAGGATAATAATACATCCTACCGTAATCTCTATGCATATGACGAAAGTAAATTTTTATATTCGCCTGCTCAATCAAAGCACGGTTTCGAACCATTTGGCGCAACATCCAGTAAACAGCTTTGATCGGTTCATTGCGAGCGAATTTAGGCAACAAGGCAACCTCCACTACCTATTTATCAAGCAGGTTGCCTTGTTTAGACCAAATTTACCAATCGTTGATGGTGGAACCGGGGTTTCTTTTTTTTATTTCTTTTAGCTTGTCACGCCAAAAAGAATCTGGTTTTCTCATTCCCTGCCGCCAAGGATCACCAATTAAGGGCGCTCCACACATCCATTCAATGTTGGGATCATCCTTGACTTTCTGCTCGGCTTCGGCAATGGTCATAAACTCTTCCCATTCCTTTCCGGTCTTTTTATTCCGAAATCGGTAAGTCGGCATTAGTTCCATTTTCCTTTTTTGGATTTTTCGGTTTGGCAGAATTATCAAACCATTCACTTTTTTCTGTCACTGTTTTGAAATCACCGTGGCGTTTCACGAGTTCTTCCAGAGTGGATTCTTTGCTCATCAGATTCTTCCTCATTCAAATATCGATTAATCTTCCGTTTTTCTCTTCGATTGATATAGTTCCGTTCCTTTTGCTCCCATGCCTCTTCATCATCATCATAAAAACGGGATCGACTCTTACCCAACTTTAGTATCCTCCAAATCCAACAAGCCCGGAAAGGCTTCTTCGACAACCTTAGCTGTGATTCTGTATGGCAATTTCTTTTCTTTCATTGCCAAAAGCAATTGTGCATCCGCTGGCATAACACTTTCCAGTAATTGAACGAAAAGATTCTGTCTCTTGATTGGTTTCTTTTTCAAGCCTTCTCTTGTAATCAATTTATATTGATCAAGATTCATGAAATCGTCACCCTCATCAACAAACATATAGAGAGTACGAATTTCGGCATACAAAAGACCTTCATTATCGAGATATGGTGAAGGTTTATATTCTGGTGAACCTTCAGGCAATCCCCACTTGACCTTTGGATCAAGGGCATATTTGAGAACAATATAGAGTGGTGGGGATGCATATTTTCGCAACACAGCGGCCTTATCAGAATTTTTTCTAGGCTTTGATGCCTCTTCTAGAATTTCAGCCAATCCAAGTTTCATTTCGTCACCTTTAAAATTCATGAACACTTTCGAGTAATTTTCTCATCCGCTTCTTAATTAGATAATTGAAAATTTTACTTCGATTTCCGTGTGTTTGAGAATTGTAACTTTCCATAATTTTATCCACAACTCTATCAGGTATTTCAGACAAATCAATCAGAGTCTTATTTCTTTTATAATTTCTAAGCAATTCATCATCACCCTCCCCATTAGGCAGAGTTTTTGAATATTCTTCTAATCGTTTTGCGGTCATGGGTTTTTGACGAATTCGTTCTGCCAGAGTGTAATCTGGCATCATGACATTTGGAACACCATCACCAAAATCTCCAGTTAGAATACATTCTGTGAGATATGTTTTGGGATCAGGTTCAGAAACCATATGATGTCGAATAGGATCATATTGCACGACCGATTCGTTATGCAGTTGAATTAAATCATGATCGGCAGAAATAATCAGAATTGGTTCCTTGTCATGAAAATTTCGTACCAAGACTGCAATAACATCATCACCTTCTGCTTCTGGTGTTCCCACAACACGATAGGGAAAATTCTCTTTGATTTCGGAAACGATAAGATTCATAAATGTATGAATTTGTTTCCAATCGATAGAACTACTCTCGCGATCTTGTTTTCTTCTGATCTTGTAATAAGGAAATATTTTTTTTCGCCAATAATCATTACCATCAATAGCAATGATCAATTCGCCATATTCCTTGTTTTTAACAGAAACATTACGCAGTGCATTAAGAATGAGATGGCGAATTAGGTTTTCACTGATTGTTGTATTATATGGGTTCAATTGCGAAAGCACAGAAGCGTGCATAATGCCGCTAAAATCAAGAATTTTCATTGATACCAGTGATTTTTGTATTCTGAAATACTAACATACCTTCACTTTCCTCGACAAAATAATGCTTGGCAAGGTCTTGGAAGGGATGTTCTCGACCATCATGCTTCATAAGCAAAGAGCGAATTGCTTGAACGATAAAGGCAATTTCCTTATCGAATGAAGTGTTATCCTCATCACCAATAATATCATAACCGGCAGCTTCCATGTTTTCGAGAAAAATTACTGTAAGCATATCTGCCAATTCATCGATGTGAATTTCTCTGATTGCATTCACATTCTCAATAACCTCTTCTATTGTTTGTGGTGGTCGATTTTTTGACACACCGGGAAACATAATCACATTATTGGACACGGACATTTTTAACTCCATGTTTCATTCCCTTCTCTTATTTAGACCTTGTAAGAGAACATTTCGGTTTGGAACTGACGAGGAAGATGCAGAAGAGATTTCAAAAAATTTTCCCATTGGGCCTTTCTCAATTCCCAATTATAGAAAATATTGGCATATACTGATTGTGTTTGGAGTTGTTTGATGAAATTCGGATTTTTCTCCCTTGTTAAATTGATGGCATTGTTCAGCGCCGCATAAAAAATGTTGCCATGAACATTTCGATTTTCATTCCATTGATATTGCATTGTCCAATTTGCAGCGGTTTCAAACAATGCTCCATAATTTGGATGAACACATATCAATCCAGCCGACATAGATTCCATCAGACACAGACATGAGGTTTCCATCCACACACTCGGATAGGCAAAGATATCAGCCTGTGCTAGATGTTTACGTATCTCTTCATTGGAAACTGTTCCATGATTTGTTACTCGTTCCATGCTTTCCAATTTCTCGAAAAGCTTCTTATATGGTTCGTCTCTCTGTTCCCATCCATAAAGCTTGAAACTGGAAAAAACATCCAAATAGATATCATCATGTTTTTCACAGAGCTTTTCAAAAACAGGCGCAAGAATATCCAATCCTCTATGTGGAGTTGGATGATAAATTAATCTTATTCGACCATCATTCTGTTTATTCCAGTCGATAGGATCAATGGCATTATGAATTACTTCACAATGATTCCACGGGATGTTGTAGTAATTCATATATGTTTGCATTTGCCAATTAGAGACAAACACAATCTTATGAAATTTCTTCCATCCACCATTTTTTAAATGATCAGATTCGGGATCACCAACAAGGTCATGAGCTACAAAAATTCGCAGCTTTGTTTCATCTAATGGCGAACGTAGTCGTGAATGGAAGATTTGAAAATGTGATAGCAAATCGAATGGAATTAACTCGATCATTTTCCTTGCTATATATTCAGTTCCCCCATTGGCGTCCTTGTTCGCCAAAATCAGATTTCCATTGTTGATCTCGGTCATCTCATCATTTCACCTTTAAAGAATGCCCAATGCATCAAGGTATGTAGTTAGAATACTTTCTTGTTCTTGGCGCTTGTCAGTGTCCATCGAACGAATCTTTATGACTTCCTTTAAGGCAGGAACATCAAAACCATTTCCCTTGGCTTCTGCATAGACATCCTTAATGTCTTCCTGAATGGTTTTCTTTTCTTCCATCAGTCGTTCGATTCTCTCGACAATCGATTTCAATTGATCTTTGGCCACATCACTCATTTCGCGACTCTCCTTTTCCTGAATGATCTTAGGCAGGACCATCCTAAATACTCAAGGAAAAACGGAGGTTTTTTGAAAAAATGATGGCCTTGATTGCGTTCCTTGGTTCCCCTTTTGGGAAAATAGTAGGATGGATTGTCGGCGCACTCTTACTTGCTGGAATTGCCACAGGAGGATATTTCTTATGGAAAAATCAAGTAGAGAATAGAGTGCTCTATGAATATAATCTGAAACAGGCCGAACAAGCTGCCAAGGATCGCGCTGAATTTATCGAAAAGATAAAAGAAATAACCATAGCGCAAGAGGAAATTCTTGAGCAACTGCGCCAGAAAAACCAAGAATCAAATGCACTGAAAGACAGTATTGATGAATATCTTCAATCCGAAGAAGCAAACCAATATGATCGCCCATCTTCTGAAATTTTGAAAGAAACCATTCGTCGTTTGAGCGGAGAGAAATAAAAAATGAAAAACTTTTTAATCGCTTGTGGGCTAGCGCTATTCTTGGCCGGTTGTCAAACCACACAAAATCTCGTGGTTGAAAAAATGTATGTCCCACAAGTCCCGGAAGAGTTTTGGAACTGTCCTGTTGTAAAAAAATATCCGCAAGTGAAAACACTCACGGATCGACAGGTTGCCGAATTAATCAATGTATTAGCTAATAACAATCGCATCTGTTCTAACAACATGAATGCAGTTCGCAATTATCTAATACGTGCAGGAAAGATTTCTTCTACTTAAATGGTGCCCTCTGCCGGACTCGAACCGGCACGCCGAAGCTTCGAATTTTAAGTCCGATATGTCTGCCAATTCCACCAAGAGGGCTATTTCTATCACTCCCAATATGGAGCGACATAATACCAGTACGTTATACTTGTGTAACACCATTTGTTGGTCGAAGGAAGATCAGATTTTATCCTATACTGAGAACGAAACATTGCCACCAAAGGATAATCTTTACGAATATTTTCTTCACACCATTCTTTTTTGATTTCTTCATTCTCGGCAGAAAAAATATGAGTTTCTTGAAAATAAAATGGAAAGTATTCACGATCCATTTTATTTTCTTCAACCATACCTAACATCTTAGAAAAGAAATCAGGAATTTCAAACCTGAGAATGTACATTTCTAGATAATTCAGACAAATGAATAGCATCGATGGCTAAATCTTCGTCGTCATTCCATTGAAGCGCACATCCATAATCAATAATTTTAAATTGCTTAAAGATTAATGGATCGCGAAGCGACATCAAAATATCACCACCAGTTTCGATCCATTCTCGCAAATCAACAGTAGTTATACTACCATCATAAAATTCAACATCCAAACCATATTGGTTTGTGTTTGTGGACACTGCTTTCAATCGCATGAGTTCAATCCTCTACCAAATCATCCCAAGAAAAATGTTTCCATGTTACACCTTCCATGGCCTTTTCATATTCAGTAATTGCCTTGTTGTTACCCATGGCTTCTCTGATTGCCAAAAGAGCCTTACCGATATGAATAGCTCTTTCACTTTCTTCAAAGACACCATCACCGATTGTATCAGCTTCATATACTATGTCGCCATTGTCATAGGGATACTCGGCTCGAAAATGACCATGGCGCAAACGCAGATAAGCAATCTTCTCTCCTGTTGCACGATCCAGAACATCATATTGTTCGGGACATGCTCCACAAGTGAGTTCCAATTTAAAATCCATGATCGGTTCCTTAATAATGGTCGGGGCGACAGGAATCGAACCTGCGACCTTTCGCTCCCAAAGCGAAAGCTCTACCGGACTGAGCTACACCCCGACTAAATACTCTTATGGAGAGTTTCAAAGCCTTTGTCAACGAGGAATTCGATTCCACGCTGGAATACCATGATCGCCTAAATCCAGTGTTATGGAAAGGCGAAAAATTGCGCTCGGCTATTCGCAAAAAACTCATTCAGTTTGGGCACAAATATGCTGAATTCAATAATGTTCCAGCAAATTTGATTGAAGATATTATTCTTGTTGGTGGAAATGCTGGTTTCAATTACACCAGATTTTCCGACATCGATGTTCATGTAATCATAGATCGAAATAAATTAGGTAATCGCACTCTTGTTGATGAGTTGTTACAAGACAAGAAAAAACTTTGGGGATACATCTATACAATCAAAATTGCTGGTTTTTCAGTCGAAGGATATATTCAACACAAAGAAGACAAACCACCAAAGAGTCAAGGTGTGTTTTCTCTTTTGAAAAACGAATGGATTCAACATCCTCAAGTCCCACCTTACTTTGATACAAAATCGATAGGATATCAAAGCAAGGTCGAATCTTATATTTCCTCGATAAACGATCTGATTGATTCCAATGCATCGATGGTTGCATTCAACAAAATGAAAAAGAAACTTGGCAAGCTTCGTAGAGCCGGTCTTTCATCTGGTGGAGAATATTCTGCGGAAAATAGTGCATGGAAAGAACTTCGAAACCTTGGTCTATTCGACAAGATGAATCGATATATGATTAATCATTTCAATAAAAAGTTGTCCTTGGAGAAATAATGAGCGAACCATTCTGGATTGAAAATGCCCGAAAATATATCGGGCTAAGAGAAATCACTGGTCCCAAACACAATCCGACAATTATCAGATGGTGGAAAGATATCAATACATCATTCACCACAGATGAAGTCCCTTGGTGTGGTGCATTTGTTGGTGGAATTTTGGTGGAGTCCAATCTTCCTATTGTAAAGGGATCGGCAGGAGCACGAAACTGGCTCAATCTTCCAAACAAACTCAATAACCCTGCTGTTGGTGCCGTGGTTGTATTCTGGCGCGGCAACAGAAATGGTGCATCCGGCCATGTTGGTTTTGTAGTTGGGCGCGATAGATATGGACACATCATGGTTCTTGGGGGCAATCAAAGCGATGCCGTAAATATCAAACCATTTGATACGGGAAGAATCCTTGGCTATCGTTGGCCAAGTATCAGTCCTAAAGCAGAAAGATTCAATCTTCCAATCTATAATTCAGATGGAAGACCTTCAACAAACGAAGCGTGAGGAAAACATGGCCGATAAATTTAGAAATCAATCAACCACACTTGAAAGCATAAGCTTCGGAAATGGATTTTCTATTACCCCTTCCGATGCAACAGTTTTCAGTCAAGCAACTCGTGCAATCTATGTGGCAAACACCGGAAATCTTACCGTGATGCTTACAGACAAGAACGATTCAAACAATATCGTCTCGTTCCTTGCTGTTCCTGCCGGGACAATTCTTCCGATTCGAGCACAGCGGGTTTATGCAAATTCAACCGCCACAGGTCTTGTTGGTTTGTATTGAGAATTGGGACGCAGCTTCCTTACGGAAACCTCACGCTCTAAGCGCCGCTTTGTAGGGCTAGGCCCATTTATCAGCAAGACGTCCCATCCCTCACGGGGAATCAAGCAGGCTCGGGAATAATCGTTTCCTGCATTCGTTTATTTTCGATTTTTGTTCTTGCTCTTGAGAGTCGAGATCGAACTGTTCCTATTGGAATTTCATGTTTGATTGAAATTTCCGAATATGTAAGGCCGCTTTCGGCATCCCTTAACATATCGATGATTCTTTCAGAAATTTTCCATTCACTAAGAATTTGATCAGTTTCGATCAATTCGAAATCACGATGCTTAATCATTGTTTAGAGTTCTCCTGATAGAAATTCATCTGTTCCTCGATTGAATTGAGATGAAAGTTAAGCATGATCTTGAATTCTTCAAAATTCCGCTTGTTGACATGCAAATCAAACGCCAGAAGAGCAGCGATAACATTCGAGAATTGAAGATGCGTCAGCTTTCTTCGCATGTTCTCTAACGTTTCATGCATGACGGTAGAAACCAAAAGGATTTCTTCCGCATTTCCCAATTCTTGAATATCCGAGTTATGGTTTGTCATCATTATCCAATTCCCTCATGATGTGTTTCAGGACTCTAGAATCAGCAAGGTTGAAAATCGGGATATCATACTGTTTGGCAAGAATCAATGCGGTTCTTGTTCCACCAATCATCTGTGCATTCTTGGTCCAACAAATTACGATGTCAGAAGGTTTGTCGAGTGTCTTTCCAAGAATTTGATAAGCATTGCGCCCATGTAGCAAACGAACACCACGACCACAACGGGGCCAAGCCGGATGTATACCAGCGGCAATTCGTATTGCCTCATCACAAACGCCATAAAGAGGCGATGGATTGTCATTGAATCTTGGCCAAGGCAGATAAATTTCCATCCGATCTTGCGCCTTGGCTAACCGAAAACCCTTCTCAAAGGCTGAATCTGCACCATTTGCTCCACCACTACGAAGCATAAATCCTTTGGACGCAAGAAAGGAAGCGATTTTCACCATCGCTTCCTGAATGTCTAATGGAGTTTGTTGTGAACCGATTCCGGTTAGAATCATGACCGTGGACCACCTTTCACAAACCCCTTGGATTCATATTCAGCCAAGGAAGCCGGATCGATGCGGGCACGCTTACCAGTCTTTCTATTCACGACCCAAATTTGGCCCTTACCGCGTGATTTCTTTACCGAAGGCAGGGATCGTGGAGCTTTCTTTCCACGAGCAACCGGCTTGACCTTATCATTTTCGATATCTTCGCGATTTGTCTTGAATCTTGCCAATTCGGACAGATACAACCTTTTGGCGCTCTCGATAGCCGCTTCCTTGGTCGAACCATTGAAGCGAACATCCCACATTTTTCCAGAAGGCAAAATCACATAGGCCAACCACGCCATATTCGGCGCAATTGGTTCCTCACTGAAATAGGAAATGATTTTTACTTCAGGATTGTCTGCCATAAAGCGTTCCCCATTGTTAAATAATTGCGCAAGGCATTTGCTGCCTGCTTCACGGTGATGTTTCCATATTCGGAATGTTCCACACAAGAGGGATAGAAAAGGCCATACAGCGCATTTCCCTGCTTGGTAGGTTTCACATGGCTGGAGAATTTAATCGCACACATAAGCTCGCCAAGGCCACCAATACAGCATCCTGAGAGAAAATTATTCTGATTGGAGATGTTCTTGGTTCGAGTCCAATGTTTCATGTTGAAACGAATCTTGATTTCATATCCGCGATTTCGAATATGATCTTCTATCACCTTACCATTTTGCATTGCATCAAGAACCTGACACAAGGCATCATATTCATTTTTCCGAATACCCAATTCTCGGAAATTCATAAAACAATCATTAACAATTGCATCCACTGAATTATTCCTCGTCGTCAGTAAGTTCCCGGACTCTATCATAGGTCAACCCGGCGATCCAGCTTAAAATCGAAGCGAAAACCCACACTGGCAGGGCGAACAAGCCACCATAAACCAGAGCCACCAGAGAGAAAATCTGCACCGGCACGCGAGTTGCTGCATAGGTTGCGAACATTCCATTCTCGATAGCCCATCCGAACCAGAGTGCACCAAGACCAAACAACAGGGCGAACACACCAGTCAGGAAGAGGAATCGCCGCAAAGCGGGAAACAGAGCCGCAAACCCAATCAAAACATATCGATTGAAAATAAGCTCAAACATTTTAAAACCCCTTCTGTTACATAAACAATATATCATAAGCGGTTCCGTTTGTCAAATCTCGCCTGCTAAATATGAATATGAGTACATTTATTTTTCAGGAAATTTCCAAGCGTGGCAAGGTGGTCGGGATCACAACCAAAGGCGTTCAAACTGCCCGCAATTGGTTTCGCAACAAGGCACGGCGAGTTCAAAACATTGATCGTGACGAATTGCATTCCTCTAACAAATCTCGATTGTTTACTCGTATCGGGCCGGAAGATATCGGAAGTATGTTGATGTTTTTCTATGAAGCCAAATGGAAAGACAAGCTTCCTTATTGGGATCGATATCCTCTAATATTTGTCATCGAAACCTATGAAGATTCTTTTCTTGGTATCAATCTTCATTATCTCCCCCCGATGATAAGAGCTAAATTGATGGATGCTCTTTATAAGACTGCTATAACGAATGATAAAAATAAAATTGAAAGATTAAAAATCAATTATCAAATTCTTGCATCGGCAGCAAGATTCAAAGCATTTAAGCCATGTGTGAAGAAATATCTCAAAACTCATTTACGCTCTCGTTTCTTTTTTGTTGAACCACGAGAATGGGACATGGCTTTGATGTTGCGTGTTGCTCAATTCCAGAAGGCCACAGAACAAACTGTCTGGCGACATTCCAAAAAAATAATAGAGGGCAGATAAATGGCTTTCAACATCAACGAAGTTCTCTCTGAAATTTCAAATTCAGGAATTCTGAAAAACAACAAATTTGAAGTTGAATTCGGAATGCCGCCTTCTTTATTGAAACAAGAAAACCGCAAGGATATGATTTCTGCCAACAAAAGAGTTAGGTTGTATGCAGAACAGGCGAACATTCCCGGCGTTGCATTAATTACCGGGGATATTAGAAGATATGGAATCGGTCCTACCGAAAAGAAACCAATCGTTCCAGTATTTTCGGATATGGCGATAACATTTCGTGGAGATGGCGAAGGTCAAATTCTTCGTTTCATGCAGGAATGGTTGAAAACCGCGATCAATTTCCAGTATGGCAAAGGAATACTTGATAAAGTCAATGGTATGAGTGCCTATGAAATAGGCTACAAGAATGATACTAAAAATCAAACTGGCTATGCCATTGATGCTTTCGTTAAAGTATTTGATGATACTGGCATTGAGCAGATCAGAATTTTGCTGCGACAATGCTTTCCGATCTATGTTGCGGATGTTCCTCTCTCATGGAATTTCAGAAACGATTATATGAAAATTCCAACCGTCCTTACTTTCATGGATTGGAACTATGCATCGACAACTGATGCACCACAACAGGAAGATCAGAGATAAGCATTTCTAATATTGTTTTGTTGAAGTGCTTCGAGTCGTTTCTTTTCCATGTAATCCAATATCATCTGCACATAAGTTTCTCGTTCGAATGGAATAAGGTTTTCAATCTCTTCCATGTTCCAACCATGAAATTTTTTCAGAGAAAAGTTGGTCTGATAATAGTTAGCCAAATCATTATGACTAACTAAAACTGAAAAAAATCGGATAGAGTCTTAAGCTCTATCTTCCTCTCATCACCCAATGAATTTGTATAAGTGATTACATGTTCCATGCTCGGCATTTTGGAAAAGAAATCCTGAATTTGTTCATAGGCTTTAGAATTGATGTCAGAAATAAATTCAACCAATTCTTCCGTTGTGTAATCACGAGGATCATAGACTTGATCTGGTGTATAAATTTTATCAATAGATTTAATAATCATATGTTCCAAGGCTTCGATGCCGCTTTGAGTATGAAGCTTATTATCAGAATAGAGTTCTGCTGATGGCCATTTCATGGTCATTTTGATATCATCACTCAAATTAATTGTAGGTGGTGTTTCAATAGGCCATTTCACCTGAATGGTATCCAGATTAATCTCAAATTCATAAATTTGATTATCGGCATTGTCTCGATAGGACACTGGAATTATGTTGCCGATGGAAACGGCTCTGATCTTGAGAAATAGATATTCCAGATCAAAGATTGTAATGGAATTGATGTCGAAATTTTCTGTAACGACACAGTTATTGACGATCTGTTGAATTGCAGCAAGCTTATCGGCATCTTCATCCGAAGTCTTGGCAACCAACAATATCTTCTCTTCACGAGCAGTCAATTGACGAAATTTGATTGTTTTCTTTTGTGAAGGAACAACCACAGAAAATAATGGATGTTGAATTTTAGGAAGAGCCAAAGAAATATCTCCTGTTTATAATCACCTACTATATAGGTGACTTTTCAGGAAATATGTTTTTTGACAATATTTTTATCGCGCTCTTTGTTCAGCAAATGATGCAAATCTTTCTTATGTGCTAACACCACTGCTTCACTCTCCCATCCATGATCGTTTGGATGTCCACCTTCACGCTCGGCATGATAATATCGCGTAATTGATGTATCGCCATGATGATCGCCAGCATAACCAGTTATACGGCCCTTCAAACCAGTTTCTTCAAAGGTTTCCTTGATGGCATTGGCTTGTGGATGCAATCCTCTTTCAACACCACCTTTTGGAAAAGTATGTTTATATCCACCAAAACCATTTGTTGGTTTCGACAACCATGTTCGACCATCTTTCTCTCTCATGATCAAACCTGATGCAAATTTCTTACCACCAAGATGAGGAATTGGAGGCTCATTAATGGTATGATTTTGTCCTTCTACACCTTTCCAATCTTTCGGAGGTTTATATGACTTGAGAGCCACGCCATTTATTTCTTTGGCGTCATGACCAATTGGCTTATCATGAATAGGCTTTCCTGTTCTCTCGTCTTTTGGATGCGAGAAAGACAATGTTCCACCGTCATCATTTTCATTGAGAAAGTTATAAAAGGTTTTCATGTTTCTTGATCCATTTATTCAGATATCGATAAAGCTTTGGTGCCTTAAATGGTAATGCGGCCAAACCAGTACCAATTCCATTGCGTGGATACCAAACCAAGGTTCGATTATTTAACAGATTCTCGACCTTGTTCAGATCATCACAAAGCAATTCAAAACATTCCAATGAATCATCAAAGAAAGATTTCCAAGAGTTATCAGGACGCCATTTCGTCACTATGCCAATAGCATTTGGTTCGCCCCGCATTTCTTTGGCCTGCCCACCAAAACCAGTTCGGGCAACATTATCACCAAAGATAAAATAGCTGCTTGGAAAATCTTTTAGATCATTTCTGGTAATGATCTTGTTTGGCCACTTAACCAGCGGCATTTTCAACAATCAAATAACGCATGTTTGCATTGGACCGTGTGTTTTCTGCCATCACCTTCCAATGAGCCTCCGCTAGTTTTCTATCTGCAAACGGAACACTTACATATTGTGTTCCCGGTTTGAAATTATGAAAATTCAATGAAGTAAATTCTCCACCGATTACAAAATACTCTTTCATTTACCCTCCAACAATCGTTTCAATTCTAACCAATTGCGTGCAGTAGTTGGTTGCCAATGAGAGCACATTCGCCCCCTCCATCCTTCACGCAAACATCTACAGTTCTTCAATAGATGACATCTTCCATAATGATCGGCAAGATAATCCGCCAATTCATCTTTCGGTAAATCTAAATTCATAGAAATCATATTTCTTAGAAAGGGCTTCAAATGCAATTTGTCGTTGTTGTTCGGTATGATACCGACTATAGACAAACCAATCTTTACTCCAAACAAAACGTTGTTTTTTATAACGCGCTTCGATAAGAAATTTTTTCCGCTGCTTATTGCCTTTCTTTCCTGTCTTCACAGGCTCAATAATTGCATCACGGTTCTCCTGTGATCGAAGATGCTTGGCAGCTTCCTTTTTTTCTTTGCGACCCCATGCATAATTCCATGCCATGTATTATCCCTTTATCATGTATCCGATTATGAATCGAGAAGGAACAAGGTTTCCAATTCTGATTTCAGTGGTCGCATAATACTCATGATCTGTTCTTTGCCAAGCCTCATATAAATCTTTATTAATCAATCGATCTCTCGTGTAAGAAATGTTTCCACGCATATGTTGATTCATATGTTGAAGCATCCATCGAACTTGTAATTCTACAACCAAGATTGCTCGATCACTGGCGGGAACATTAATCGGGCGACCCTTCACACCACGAAAGAGAGTTTCGCCACCAGAACCAGACATAGAAGCATAACCAAAGGCAGTATATGGATCAAGCGCAAGCGAAACCCATCCGGCAGTCGATCCACTCTGCGGAGCCTTGATGCCATTCTTGCTTATCTGTTCAAGGTTCCTGATATGCGTTCCATGAAAAAATCGAATTGGATTATGATCCATCCACCATCCGATTTTTGGGTTACGATCCCAAGTCAATTGTCTCATGACACTATTTAAGAAAAAGGCCCCTCGGTCGAAACCAAGGGGCCAAGTCACGGGAGGAACGTTCTAGGATGAACGAACATTCAACATGTACGATTCTATTTGCGATTTGTCAAGAACAAAAAAAGAAGGCCCCAATTTTTAATTTGGGGCCTTCCGTTACTAGCGTTTTTGCTGGAATCGGTAGAGCCTATGCGGGGCGTTTTCCATCTCTTCCGTCGCAGTGTTTTCGAGTTATACTTGGCGGGAATTGGATTTGTCAAGAACAAAAAAGAAGGCCCCAATTTTTAATTTGGGGCCTTCTTTTTCAAGTCATGCGAGCCTCCGATTACGCTCGGCAAGATCAACAATGTCCCCACTCGGCACCATTCGGAAGGTTCCATCGCCGAGCGGATCGGCTCCGTAGTCTTCTCCGGCAGGTCGCAGCTTGATCTTGCGTGTGTAGGTATCGGACGGCAGACCCATGGATTCAGCCATAAGCCGCTTTTGTCCGTCTGCCGTGGAGTAATCGCCCATCACCGCCTCCCGCTTATATGTCCTTTCCACG
>ENA-UOUJ01000611-UOUJ01000611.1-activated-sludge-metagenome-genome-assembly--contig:-NODE-611-length-22556-cov-8.499489_pt1 | contig 22556 bp, 16 predicted proteins | sample MGYA00249839_ERZ747224 | MGnify/ENA primary metagenome ERZ747224 (study PRJEB28782, sample SAMN03220277) | activated sludge metagenome | biome: wastewater; feature: sewage sludge; material...
GAAGCCGAAGCCATCCTGCCCGATCCGGACGCCTGCGTGCAGGATGACGCGGTTCCCGATCAGCGCGTGAATGACGGAGGCGAGGGGGCCGATGTAGCAGTCGCGCCCTATGGTCACGCGGTATCCCACGACAGCGCCCGCGGCCACCCGCGTGCCGCGCCCGATGCGGGCCTCCGGGCCGATGATCGCCCCCGGTTCGACGATGGCGCCTTCTTCGATCACGGCCGAGCGCGCAATCCGCTCTTCCGTGCCCCCTTCGGCTGCCTTGCTGTGGATGGCCTCTGGATAGAACAGGAACAGCGCTTTGGCGAAGGCATGATACGGCGCGGGCGTCGTGAGTGCGACGGTGCCCGCCGGCACGCGTGACAGGAAGCGCGGATCGACCAGGCAGGCGCCGGCCTGCGTTGCGAGGAGCTGCGGCAGATATTTGCGGTTCTCGAAGAACGACAACTGCCCGGAGCCGGCCTCCGATAGCGGCACGACACCGTCCACCAGCCGGTCTGCCTGGCCTGTCTCTCCCTGCACCTCCGCACCCGTCGCCGCAGCAACCTCGGCCAGCGTAAACGGCCCGGCTTTGCGGAAAAAACCGGGATGGTTCATGAGGAAGCCTCTCGAACGTATGCTGGATCTGCTGGCGCAAAAAAGGAGGCGACCCCCTCGGGCAAGAGCCCGCGAAACCGCCGCGTCCCTCTCTTAAAGCTTGGAGTGCGTCCGGTCCAGACCGCCCCCCAGGCAGTCCGCATGTTTGGCGTCCCGCACGCCGCCCATGGAAGAGCTTCAATTCGGGCGCGAAAAATTCTAGCTTCATGTGGCTCTGGGAAACACGGGGAATGCACAGCATGCCAGCCTTTATCGACCTCTTCCTCGGCTTTGGCCTCTGGAACTGGTTCATCGCCGGCCTCGTCCTCATGGCGCTGGAAGCTGTGATCCCGGGAGTCCAGTTTCTCTGGTTCGGCCTGTCGGCAATGGTGGTTGGCCTTATTCTCACGCTTCTCACCTGGGCAGGCGTCGGCGAAGCGATGACCTTGCCCTGGCAACTCGTGCTGTTCGCCACGGTGTCCGTCGCCACCGTGTTCGCGGTGCGCTTCTTCTCGGACCACCAGGCCGTAGACCGGGCGGACCTCACGCTCAACCAGCGTGCCGCCCAGTACATCGGCCGCATCGTTGTGGTGGAGGAGGAGATCCGCGGCGGCCGCGGTCGCGTGCGGGTGGGCGATACGCTCTGGGCCGCGGCAGGCGACGACATCCCTCAAGGCGCGCGCGTGCGTATTACCGGGGCAGAGGGCACCGTCCTCGTCGTCGAGCCCGCCTGACATCCACCCAGCCCCGTGCGCTGACAATCTTCTTTACTGCTCGCCGCTCAGGGGTAGGGGCCGAAGGCTGCCACCACACGCCCACCCGCGAATACTTAAGCGCTCGTTAACCGGCCATTCTCTACTGTCGGCCAGGTCCGGTTTGCGTTCGCGTCCAGGTGTTTGTTCCTCATGAGGGCGCCCCCCGTGGCGGTGGTCTGGCGGCTAGGCTTGATCGTCTTTGGCTTTGCGGCGGCAACGCTCGTGGCCGCGTTGAGCTATGCGCCGACGGCCCGTGCCCAGGAGCCGAATGCCCCGGCGCGTACGACCGCCACTGCCGCACCGGCGAGAAGCGTCACCGCCCCTAGCGCCCGTGATCAGGTCTCAGACCTCGCCAACGCCTACGAAGCAGCCCCGTCTCCGAGAATACGCGGCTCGATAGGCGGTGGGTACGATGACGACGGCGAAGAAGGCGGCGATCCGCTCGACAGCGACCCGCTCGCGGACGAGATCGACCCCTCCGAGTCGCTGACGGGGGAGACCGGCGAGCGCGAAGCGATGCAGCCCGTCGACGGTCTCACGCCCGCAGACGGACGCTTGGATCTTGGAGAGCCCGAACCCTGGAACGACGGCTCCGATCTCGGACGTGACACGCGCCCGTCCGAGGATCTCGATGTCTTCAATAATCCGCCTGCTGGCCACGACCCGTTGCTGTTCCAGATCGAAGACATCGATCCGGTCGAAACCGACCGTCGTCCCGCCCGCTTCGCGCGGATCGAGCCTTATGATCCCGTCGGCATCAGTATCGGCAGCTTCGTCCTCTTCCCCGAAGCGGAGTTGGGCGGCCTCTACACCAGCAACGTACTGAGCACGCCTCGTGCCCGTTCGGACATTGCAGGCGAGATCAGGACAGAGGCGCGCCTCGTCTCGAATTGGAATGTCCACGCGGTCGAGTTGCGCGGCACCACATTCTCGACCTACCACGACGACTATCCATCGGAGGACGATCGCGCGTGGAGCGCGGAAGCGCGCGGCCGCCTCGACATCAGCCGCCGAACCAATCTGCAGGGCCTTGTCGGCCGCAGCGTCAGCCAGGAGGATCGTACCGCCGTCGACGCCAACGTGACCGGCGAGCGCGCGCAGGTCCACAGCGACGAAGCCCGCCTCGCGTTCAATCACCGCTTTAATCGGCTCGCCGTCGAGCTGAGAGGGTCCGTCTCCGACACGACCTATTCGATGCCTCATGACGGTGAAAGCATCGCCGATCGCGATACATTGGAAACGCGCCAGGCCGTGCGCGCGAGCTGGGAGCTGAAGCCCACGCTTGCCGTGTTCGCGGAAGGCGAGCTCAACCAGCGCGATAAGAAGGAAGCGCCCGCGGATGGCATCCGCCGCGACTCGGACGGCGTTCGCACGCGCGTGGGTCTCGACTTCGGATCGACGGGCGCAATTCTGCGTGGGCAAGCAAGCATCGGGTACGGGCGCCAGACGCCGCGGGACGGTCGCCTCGCGCCGGTCGATGCGTTCCTGTTCGACGCGAACCTCGCGTGGCGGCCGAGCGAAATCACGTCGCTGATGCTCACCGCATCGAGCGACATCTACGACACCACCACCGATGGCTCGGGCGGCGTCGCGTCCCACCAGATCGGGATCGAAGGACGCCACGCGTTCCGCCGTCACCTGATCGGCTCGGCAGGCCTCGCCTATACGCATTACGATTTCCACCAGACGCCGATCAGGGAAAGCGCCGTGACCGCTTTTGTCGGGGCGGAATACTACGCGAGCCCCGAGCTGGTCCTGTTCGCGCGCTACCAGCACCTCAGCTTTGCCTCAAATGACGTGAACGGTGACTACGAGACGGACGAGGTTCGCGTCGGCGTCCGCGTGCGCAGATAGCGCACGTGGGGGCACCCGGCCTTATGCTCGCCGGGAGCGTTGCACGTCGAAAGGCTGCGTCTACTCTGGTTTGCGATTGATTCGCTTCATTTATGAGCGCAGGGAGCCTGCCATGTCAGACCGCACCCAATTCGCCGTCGGCCACAACCACAAGGTGGCGATGCCGAAGGTCATGAAAAAATCCCTCCAGGTCGTAATCGCCGCCCTGCTGACAGCGGGTGTCGTGTTGTTCGTGATGATGGTCAACGGCTTCCTCGTCGGCCGCGGCGGCTCGATGGGCGGCCTCGACGTCTGGCTCTCGTTCATCGGCCGCAGCGACATCATCGGTACGATCATCCTGACGGCGCTGGTGACCATCGCCTTCATGTACTGGCAGCGTGATCGCGAACGCCGCTAATTCGCTCGCGAAACCTCGACCTCATCTCAGCGGCGTGCGGACATCGGTTCGCACGCCTTTTTTGCATGCGCGCGCTCCAACGGCGCACTCGCCGATCAACTCCGCGGCGCAGCTTTGAACGCCGGAGCGTCGCTCTCCCGTCATAGGGGAACCCATGGCGTCGCATCCACGGCGCGGGGCCGCATCAGATGCGCCAGGCCAGACGCTCACGACATTCCGATCCGCAATTCGAAAGCTCCAACGGCGCAAGGCAGGCAAGGTCCGCGAAGCGGCAGTGTGGAATGCAAGGCTGCGGTGATCCCGCTGCGCCAGCCGCAAGCCGTTCGCGCTCGACTTAAGCCTGTAAAAGAAAACGCCCGGCAGGCAATAAGCCTCCGGGCGTTTCTGTCATTCGGGATGTGCTCTTAGAGCGTGATCATTTTCGATTGAATCGGGATCACGCTCTATCTCTTTGGTGAGACCGATGATTCACGCTTCAGGCTGATAGGGCCTGAAGCGATCATGGTCTAGAAGTTGGTCGAGGCACCGAAGCGGAAGAACTGCTCTTCGTCGTAGCTCTCTTTCGAGAGGGCCTTGGCGAAGTCCATGCGGATCGGACCGACCGGCGAGTTCCACATGATGCTCGCACCGATGGACGAGCGGATCGTGGCGTCGTCGGCAAGATCGATCAGCCCAGCCTGGTCGAGCCGCTTGGCGCGCTCGTTGGCGTTGAAGAGCGAGCCGGCGTCGGCGAACACGGCTGCCGAGAGCCCGAGATCGTCAGGCACGAACGGAAGCGGGAAGCGAACCTCTGCCGTACCGGCCCAGTAGGTCCGGCCGCCGAGCGCGTCCTCGCGGGGCGTGGACATGTCACGAGGACCGAAGCCGGCGCGGTCGAAGCCGCGGATCGTCTCGCCGCCGCGATAGTAGAGGTCGGTCAGGCGGATATCGTCGCCGCCCCAGCCTTCGATATGGCCACCGATCAAGCGGCCGACGAAGGTGATCTTCTCGGTGATCGGGTAGTAGGCGCGGCCTTCCGCGTTGACGCGCACGTACTGCACGTCGCCGCCCAAGCCCGCCATGTCCGTCGCCACCTGCAGATAGTAGCCGCTCGTCGGCGTGCGCGGATGGTTGCGCTTGTCGTAGGTGAGCGAGGTTCCGATAGAGGAGGTCAGCGAGCCTTCGCCGAGGTCTGCAACTTCGTCGCGAACCACGAGCGAAACCTGATCGCCCCAGCGGTCGTCCACATCCATCGAGCTGTAGTCGATGGTGTAGCCAGTCTGCATCCACAGGTTCTCGGAGAGCGGGAAGCCGAGACGGACCGTGCCGCCCGTGCGCTTCGACTCGTAGCCCGTCTCGCGAGCGTAATCGAGCTCCTTGTGGAAGAGATCGAAGCCGGCCGAGAGGTTGCGATCCAGGAAGCGCGGCTCCGTGAATGACAGGTCGACCTGCATGCGCTCCATGGAGCCGGCGAGCCTGAGCCTCAGGAACTGGCCGTTACCCAGCAAGTTGCGCTCGGAGATGCTGACGTCGCCGATGACGCCTTCCGATGTCGAGTAGCCGGCGCCGAACGACAGCTCGCCCGTCGATTGTTCTTCGAGATCCACGTCGAGGATCACACGGTCCGGCGACGAGCCGGGACGGCGCTTGATGTCGACTTTCTTGAAGAAGCCGAGGGCTTCGAGACGCTTCTTGGCGCGGTCGACGAGCAGCGGGTTGAAGGCGTCGCCTTCAGCCAGGCGGAACTCGCGGCGGATCACGTGGTCCTTCGTGCGAAGGTTGCCGTTCACGTTGATGCGCTCGATGTAAACGCGCGGACCTTCGTCGATCAAATAGCTGAGCGCGATCGTGCGCGAGGCGGGATCGGGCATGGCGCGCGGACGCACGCGGGCGAAGGCATAGCCCTGCTCGGCGATGAGAAGCGTCAGGCGCTCGGTGCTCTTCTCGATGTCCTGGCCGTTGTAGATGTCGCCCTGACGGGTGAGCACTTCGCCGGACAGATAATGAGGATTGACCTCGGGCAGCGAGCTTTCGATCGTGACGTCGCCGAACGCGTAGCGCTCGCCTTCGTCGATCGCGAAGTTGAGGTAGAAGCCCGAGCCGCCGCGGTCGAGCTCGGCGTTGGCCGCGACGACCCGCACGTCTGCATAGCCGTTCTTGAGGTAGAACTGGCGCAGAAGCTCGCGGTCGAGGTTCATGCGGTCCGGGTCGTAGATGCTCGTTCCCTTGAGAAAGTCGAACCATCCGGCCTGGGTCGTGGAAATGATGTCGCGAAGCTGCGCGTCGGAGAACGCGTAGTTGCCGACGAAGTTGATGCCCTGAACCTTCGTCGCGCCGCCCTCGTTGATTTCGAACACGAGGTTCACGCGGCTCTGCTCGAGCTCGATGATCTTAGGCTCGACCCAGGCAGTATAGCGGCCCTGGCGGCGGTAGACGTCGAGGATGCGCTGCACGTCGGCCTGCACGCGGGCGCGGGTGTAGACGGAGCGCGGCTTCAGGTGGACTTCGGAGCGGAGCGTGTCGGTATCGACCTCGCTGTTGCCCTCGAAGGCGACCTGATTGATGACGGGGTTCTCGACCACGTAGACGACGACCGTGTCGCCCTGGCGATCGATGGAGATGTCTGCGAACAGGCCCGTGGCGAACAGGGCCTGGATCGAGCGATCGGCCTTGCCGGCGTCGTACGCCTCGCCGTTCGTGAATTGGAGATAGGAGCGAACCGTTTCGGGTTCGACGCGGCGATTACCCTCAACCCGGATATCGCGAATGGTCTGTGCATGGGCCGGAGCGGAAGACACCACGACATCGACGGTGAGCGCCGCTGGGACCGCAAGCGCGAGCCACAGCATAAAGCGCACGCCATGACGCGGCATGCTCCTCAGTTGAACCCAGATCCGTGACTGCTTCATGTGCGGATCTGCCTCGCCTTCATGCCGATCCCCCTCGACTCGCGGGACCTGTCGGCGACGGTCCCGAGCCCCGTTTCTTGATACGTTGGATGATCGCTAGGATCCCAACATGAGCGGTCTGAGAAACGCTGAACACCCCTCCGAGACCCCCAAAGTCTCGAATCGTAGCTCCCACAACCCCTCACTTCAGGCATTCTTAACAACTGGGTAAGGCACTGGGAAGTGGCAAGTTTACGTCACCCCACGCAGATTCTAGCCGCCCCCAAAAAGCCACCTTTTACCCAATCGCATCAGGTCGTTGAGGTTGACGAAGATGATCAGCGTCATCACCAAAGCGATTCCGATTTTGAAGCCGATTTCCTGCACGCGCTGGCTCAGAGGCCGGCGGCGGATGGCTTCGATCGTGTAGAAGACCAGATGACCGCCGTCGAGCACCGGAATCGGAAGCAAATTCAAGAGGCCGATGTTGGCGGAGATCAGCGCCGTCAGCCGCAGCAGCGGCTCCCAGCCATGCTCGACCACGCGCGCCGTCACCTCGGCCAGGAGAATTGGCCCACCAACCTGATCGGCCGACTGGCGACCCCAGATGATGTCGCCGATTCCCGTAATCGTTTGAACGATATTGGAGTAGGTCTCCCGGACACCCAGGCGCGCGGCCTCGACGAAGGGCACGGCCACCGGCTCCGGACGGTCTTGGGCTACTCCGATGCGCCCGACCTGCTTGGTGCTCCCGTCCGGCAGGGTAATTTCGGCCGCCGTCGGGATCATTTCGACGGTCCGGCTCTGGCCTCCGCGGGTGATGGCCACGGCGAGCGGGCGCCCGGCCGCCGGCTGGACCATTTCCACCACGTCGCGGAACGACGAGATGGACGCGCCGTCGATGCTGGTGATGACGTCGCCCACCTCGATACCGGCCTTGTCCGCGGCCGAATCCGGCACCACCGCCCCGACGCGGGCCGGCACGTGGCGGCGAACGCCGATGTCGCCGAGGCGCACGGTCACGCCGAGGTCGTCCTTCTCGTCGCGCATGGCAGGCGTCACGGGGAAGGTCAGGGCCTCGCCGTTCCGGTCGACCGCGATCTGAAGCGTGCGCCCGCTCGAGGTCAGCACCAGCCGCGACACGTCGTCGAAGGTCTCGATACGCCAGCCGTCGATGCGGGTGATGACGTCCCCGGCCCGGAGTCCGGCCTGTTCCGCCGGCATGCCGGCCACGACCTCGTCCACCTGAGCGGTCACCCGCGAGACGCCGGTCGATACGTTGAGTGCGGTGTAAATCACGGCTGCGAGGATGAAATTGGCCAGCGGACCGGCCGCGACGACCAGGAATCGCTGCCAAACGGGCTTGTCGTGGAAAGTGCCCGCGCGGGCGTCAGGGGGAAGGTCGGCGCTGGCCGCTGTCCCCGGTGAGCTCGCGACGTTGGTATCGTCGAGGAACTTGACGTAGCCCCCGAGCGGGATCGCCGCGAACCGCCAGCGCGTGCCCTTCCGGTCGACGAAGGCGGCAAGCTCCTTGCCGAAGCCGATCGAGAAGGTGGTGACGGTCACCCCACACCAGCGCGCCACGAGAAAATGGCCAAGCTCGTGGAAAAACACGACCGCACTCAACACGAACAGGAAGCCGAGGCCCTGGATGGTCCACGTCGAAACCTGACTCAGAAGTCCTTCGATCATCCTTGCTCAAATCCTGTTCGCTGAGAGGTCATGCAAATTTTGCGTTGGTCCCGCCGTGCGAAAGCGTCGTCCGGCTGGGAGCAACGGGGGTGCACCTTTAGCCCGGAAGAAGCGTTCGTGCCATGCTTCGCACTTCGAGATCGACCGCGAGCACGTCGTCCAGCGTCTCGAGGCCGCCGAGGAGTCCGCGGGCTTCCGCCGCCTCGAGGCATAAGCTAACTGTTTGGATAATATCGAGAAATCCGATTTTCTGGCCGATGAAGGCGGCAACAGCGACCTCGTTGGCCGCATTGAGCACGGCCGGAGCCGCCCCGCCGCGCCGCAGCGCGTCGGTCGCGATGCCGAGGGCCGGAAAACGGTCGAGGTCCGGAGCCTCGAACGAAAGCGTCTTGAGCGCGAGGAGGTCGAGCCGCGAGACCGGCGTCGTCAGGCGCTCCGGCCAGGAAAGGGCGAGGGCGATGGGCGTGCGCATGTCGGGCTGGGAAAGCTGGGCCATGACGGAGCCGTCTTCGAGCATCACCAGGCAGTGGACCACCGACTGCGGGTGCACGATGGCTTCGAGCTGGTGCGCCTCGACCGCAAACAGGTGATAGGCCTCTATGAGCTCCAGGCCCTTGTTCATGAGCGTTGCGGAATCGACCGTGATCTTCGCCCCCATCGACCAGTTGGGGTGACGAAGCGCCTGCTCGGGTGTGACGCGGGCGAGGGCAGCCTTGTCGAACGAGCGGAACGGTCCGCCCGAGGCCGTGAGCACGATCTTCTCGATCGAAGACGTCGGCGTCTGCCCGATGGACTGGAACGCACCCGAGTGCTCGCTGTCGACCGGCAACAGCTCCGCTCCCGACGTGCGCACGTGATCGAGGAAAATATTGCCTGCGGAAACAAGGCATTCCTTGTTGGCGAGCGCGACCCTGCAGCCCTGGCGGGCGGCCGCGAAGGTCGGCTTGAGGCCCGCGGCGCCCACGATCGCAGCCATGACGCAGTCGGCGGGTTCGAGCGCGGCAGCCTCGACCGCCTCGGCGCCCGCAGCGACGCGGATACCCGTGCCGGCGAGGTGGGTCTTGAGGTCCTCGTAATGCGCGGGATCGCCGATCACGGCGAGCTGCGCGCGGTGGGCGATCGCGAGCTCCGCAAGACGCGCCGCATTGCACTGCGCTGTGAGCGCCACGATCTCGAAGCGATCCGGGTGCCGTGCGACGAGATCGAGCGTGCTCGTGCCGATCGAGCCGGTCGCACCGAGCACGGAAAGACGCTGCGGTCGCCGGGCCCCGGGTGCGATCCCGGCCCCCGCCCCGGCAGTCGCCTCGGTCGCGAAGGCCGAAGCGCGCGATACGGGAGCCGCGTGCGCCATGCGTGACATCTCCATTCGCCGATGCGGCACGAGCTGAGCCAGAGAGAGGCCGTGCCGGCACGACAGGTTCGAGGCGCTTTATGCGCCATATCGTGGGTTTGAACCAGCTCGGGGGCTTTCCGCACCGAGCGGTTCGCGAAGTTTCATCCCCCCGCCCCGAAAAGGCCGGCGAAGAGCGCGTCGGCGGGGGCCTTGGGATCGAGGAACAGAAGCACGAGAGCAAGCGCCACCGCGACGGGGACCAGCCCGTCCACGCGGTCCATGAAGCCGCCGTGTCCGGGCAGCAGGCCGCTCGCGTCCTTGAGGTGGAAGGCCCGCTTCAGCGACGATTCGGCGAGATCGCCCGCCTGCGCGACGAGGCCCATCGCGATCCCGACGAGTGCGAGCGGAAGCGCAGGCGCACCCACGCCATAGGCGAACGCACCGGCGGTGACCCCCGCCGCGCTGATGCCGCCGAGAAGGCCGCTCCAGGTCTTTTTCGGAGAGATCGAGGGCGCAAGACGCGGCCCGCCGATCAGGCGCCCCGAGAAGAACGCCGCCGTGTCGGTCGCGGCCACCACCAGCATGATGAAGACGACGGCGTAGAACCCCATCGGCTCGCTGGCGCGCAACCAGATCAGCGCCACCGCCGGAAGTCCCGCATAGAGCACGCCCGCTGCCGAGAGGATGGGGCGCGATCCGAATTCGAGCGCGAGAACGATGATCGTGCCGATCAGGAGGATTGCGACGCCGAGGGCGGCAAACCCGAAAGCGGCAAGGCCGATGGCCCCCGCCGCCGCCGCGAACTGGATGACAAGCGTGAGATCGATGCCGTCGCCGCGCACGACATGCGCCCACTCCCAATTCAGGATCAGCGCCACCACGAGCACGAGCGCCGCGAACGGCAGCGCACCCGCCCACGCGAGCGCCAACGACACGGATCCGAGCAGAAGCGCGGTTCCGATCCTGAGACCGAGCTCGGCTGCCGCGCTCGACGATGCCGCAACGGGAGGCTCCGGTTCACCCCGGCGGATCTCGTCCTCGTTCATCGGACGCGCCCTCAGGCCGTGGATCGGCGGGGAAGACCACCGAAGCGCCGCTCGCGCGAATTGTATTGGGAGATCGCCTCGGCGAGAAGCTCGAGGCCGAAATCGGGCCAATAGGCGTCGAGGAAGACGAGCTCCGTATACGCCGATTGCCAGAGGAGGAAGTTCGAAAGCCGCCGTTCTCCGCTGGTACGGATCAGCACGTCGGGGTCCGGCAAATCGCCCGTGTCGAGCGCGAGGCGAAAATGGTCCGCGGTAATCTCGGACGGCGCCAGGCGTCCCGCCGCGACGTCCTCGGCGAGCCGCTGGGCGGCTCGCGTGATCTCGTTGCGTGCGCCGTAGTTGAAGGCGATCGTGAGCGTTAGCCGGGTGTTGTCGCGCGTCAGGTCGCACGCCTCGTCGATCAGCGCGAGCATCTCCTGATCGACGTTCGTGCGCTCGCCGATCACCAGGATCTTGACGTTGTTCTGATGCAGCTCTGCGAGATCTCCGCGGATGAAGCGCTTCATGAGCCCCATCAGGTGATCGATCTCGTCTTTCGGCCGCGACCAGTTCTCGGACGAGAAGCTGTAGAGCGTGAGGCACGGGATCGAAAGCTCGATGGCGGCCTTCACGGTCCGCCGCACGGCTTCCACGCCGGCTCGATGTCCCGCAGCCCGCGGCAAGCCGCGATCCGCTGCCCATCGCCCGTTGCCGTCCATGATGATGGCGACGTGCCGCGGGGCGGGCGAAGCGCCGAGTACCTCCTCGGAGGATTTGGATCTGTCGGCCACGGGATCTCGGCGGGTTGTTGCGGCTGGCGTGTGCGGACTATCTGACGGGAAACGATTCGGCGTCGCAAGCTGCCTAAACTTTTTGAATTTCTGCGTCCTTGGCAGCGAGCGTCTGGTCGATTTCCTTGACCAGCTTGTCCGTAAGGTCTTGCACCTTTGCGGAATTCTTATGGTGTTCGTCTTCGCCGATCTTTCCGTCTTTCTCGAGCTTCTTCAAAAGCTCCATCGCCTCGCGCCGCACGTTGCGCACCGCCACACGGTGGTTTTCGGCATATTTGTGGGCCTGCTTGGCGAGCTCCTGGCGGCGCTCCGCGGTAGGGGCGGGGATGGGCAGCCGCAGCGTGGTGCCGTCGATGATCGGGTTCACGCCGAGATTGGATTCCCGGATGCCTTTTTCGACGGCCGACACGTTGGACTTGTCCCACACCTGCACGCTGATCATGCGCGGTTCCGGCACGGTGACGGTCGCGACCTGATTGAGCGGCATCCGCGATCCGTACACGGTCACCTGCACGGGATCGAGCAGATGGGCGCTCGCGCGTCCCGTCCTGAGGCCAGCAAGCTCCCGCTTCAACGCCTCGAGGGAGGCACGCATCCGCTTCTCGATTTCTGCGGGATCGAATGTTGTGAGCGACACCGGGCTCGTCTCCTTCTTGTCTCTTCGCAGCGGCCCCGGCATCCGCGACCAGGCAAGAGCGCTGGGATCGACGGGGATTTCGGGGAAAGCCGCCGCGTTCGGAATTCAGCCGTGGATCACTGTGGCCCGGGCCGTACCCCGCAGCACTTTGATCAGATTCCCCGGCTCCTCGATGGAAAACACAATTACCGGAAGATGATTGTCCCGGGCAAGCGCGATTGCCGCTCCATCCATGACGCGGAGATCCTTGGCCAGCACGTCCGAGTAGCTGAGCCGGTCGAAGCGCTGGGCGTTCGGGTCTTTTTTCGGGTCGGCGGAGTAGACGCCGTCGACTTGCGTCGCCTTGGCGACCGCATCGCAGCCCATCTCGATGGCGCGCAGCGTCGCCGCCGTATCGGTCGTGAAGAACGGGTTTCCGGTGCCGGCGGCAAAAATGACGATCCGCTCGCGCTCGAGATGATAGAGCGCCCGGTGGCGGACGTAGGGCTCGCAGACGGTCGGCATCGTGATGGCCGAGAGCACGCGCGCCGGCGCGCCCGCCGCTTCGAGCGCGCTCTGCAGGGCCAGGGCGTTCATCACGGTGGCGAGCATGCCCATGTAATCTGCGGTCGCCCGGTCCATGCCGCGGGCCGCGCCCTGGAGGCCGCGGAAGATGTTGCCACCGCCGACGACGACCGAGACCTCGCATCCTGCGGCCAGCGCACCCGCGAGGTCGGCCGCCAGCCGGTCGACCACGGCCGTGTCGAGGCCGTAGCCGTTCCGCCCCATGAGCGCTTCGCCCGAGAGTTTGACGAGCAGCCGCTTGTACTTCAGCGCTCCGTCATCCGCCGTCATGCTTGTCTCCGTCGTAGTGTCGTGTCTGCATTCGTTCGCCGCGGACATCGGCGGGCACTTTGCCCTGCCGGCGCGGCCCTGGCAAAAAAAAGCCGGCGATTTCGCCGGCTTTTCCCCTCTAGCCTTACTGTTTTGCTGCGCCCATCGTCTTGGCGACTTCGGCGGCGAAATCTTCTTCTTTTTTCTCGATGCCCTCGCCGAGCTGATAACGGACGAAAGCGGCCACCTTGACGGGGGCGCCGACATCTTTTTCGGCCTGCTTCAGGATCTCGGCAACGGTCGCCTTGCCGTCGATCACGAACACCTGCTTGAGCAGCACGGCCTGGTTGACGAATTCCTTCTGTAGGCGGCCTTCGCCGGCCTTGAGCAGGATTTCATCCGACTTGCCGGCGTTCTTGGGCTCGGCTTTGGCCTGCTCCAGATAGATCGCCCGCTCGCGGTCGAGCGCGTCCTGGGAGAGATCCTCGACGTTGACGACCTGCGGACTGGCGGCTGCGATGTGCATGGCGAGCTGGCGGCCGAGCGCCATCAGCTTATCCGTATCGCCTGCGCTCTCGAGCGCGACGAGCACGCCGATCTTGCCGAGGCCGTCGGCGGCCTTGCTGTGCACGTAGTCGGCCACGACGCCGTCGTTGACGGCGAGCGAGGCGGTGCGCCGCACGGCCATGTTCTCGCCGATGGTCGCGATCGCTTCCTTCATCCGGTCGTCGACCGTCCCCTTGCCGCCGGGATAAGCCGTGGCGAGGAGCTTTCCGAGATCGCCGCCGGCATCGGCGGCAAGGCCCGCGATCGTCTGGACGAGTTCCTGGAATTCGGCGTTGCGGGCGACGAAGTCGGTCTCGGAGTTGACCTCGACGACGGCGCCGGACTTCACCTTGGAAATCACGCCGATCAGGCCCTGCGCGGCCACGCGATCCGACTTCTTGGCCGCTTTCGCGAGGCCCTTCTTGCGCAGGAGGTCGATGGCCGCCTCCATGTCGCCGTTGGTCTCGGTCAGCGCCTGCTTGCAATCCATCATGCCGGCGCCGGTCTTGTCGCGCAGCTCTTTGACCTGGGCGGCGGAAATCGTGCTCATGAATCTCCTTTCGCGCTTCAACGAAGCGTCGTGTCCTTGGGGCGGAAGACGGATACGCGATCCGTCCGCAGTGGAAGGCCGGCGCCTGTGCGGGCGGGGGAGCCCCACCCGCACTGAGGAGTTAGGCGGCGGACGCCTCGACGAGCTTCTTGGCCTGGGCGACCCAGTTCTCTTCGCCGATCTGACCCTTGAGCTTGAGCTGACGGTCGAGCGCCGCAAGGTTGTCGGCGTCGAGGTCGGCGATCTGCCAGAAGTGGAACACGCCCGCGTCGTTGAGCTTCTGCTCGATCTTGGCGGTGACGCCGGTGATCCGCTTGAGATCGTCGGCTTCACCGCGCGGCGCGTCGATGCCCTTGAAGGCCGCGACGTTCGGCAGATCTTCGGCCGGGGTCTCGGCCGAGGCGCCGACGTCGATGCCGGACGCACCCTGGCCGCGCTCGATGCCGTCGAGGGCGGCGCGGGCGACGAGGTCGCAGTAGAGCGTGATCGCGCGGCCGGCGTCGTCGTTGCCGGGGACGGGGAAGTCGATGCCGTCGGGATCGCAGTTGGTGTCGACGATGGCGACGATCGGAATGCCGAGCTTACGGGCTTCCTTGATGGCGATGCCTTCCTTGTTCGTGTCGATCACGAACAGAAGATCGGGCACGCCGCCCATGTCCTTGATGCCGCCGAGCGCCTGATTGAGCTTGTCGCGCTCGCGCTGGATGTTGAGGACCTCCTTCTTGGTGCGGCCCTGCGGATCGGCGAGGATGTCGTCGAGCTGGCGCAGGCGGCGGATCGAGGTGGAGATCGTCTTCCAGTTGGTCAGCGTGCCGCCGAGCCAGCGGTGGTTGATGTAATACTGCGCCGAACGCTTCGCGGCGTCGGCGATGGCATCCGAGGCCTGGCGCTTGGTGGCGACGAAGAGCACGCGCCCGCCCGAGGCGACGGTGTCGGAGACCTTGTTCAGCGCTTGGTGCAGCATCGGCACCGTCTGGGTCAGGTCGAGAATGTGGATGTTGTTGCGGGCGCCATAGATGAAGGACGCCATCTTGGGGTTCCAGCGGTGAGCCTGGTGGCCGAAGTGCACACCTGCTTCCAGGAGCTGGCGCATGTTGAATTGCGGCGCGGTCATGTGCGTCGTGTTCCTTTTCCGGTTGGTCCTCCGCGCGCCTTGAGAAGAAAAGCTAGGCACATGAAAGGCTTAGCTGTTCCACCGGAGCGACCCTGCGGGGCTTTCAATCCGCCGGGCGCATGAGGCACGCGTGTGAGATGGGCGCTCCTTAGCCGCAAAAGCCCGAAAAGACAAGTTTTAAGCCGCGCTTGCGCGCCCGCCGGGGGACTTTAGGCGTCCCGGACGCGAAGCTGGCGTCTCCCGGTGCCCAGGACCGCGCCGAACTGCCGCATAAAGCGCTGAAAAATAACAGGAATATGACAGGTCTGTGACGTTCGGCTTAAGGGCGAATTCATCGCTGCCTGCTAGCTCTCGAACCAGGGAACAGCGGAGCAGCGCATGTTTGGGTCATCAGTACACTTGCTTCGCGAGAGCAACGGCGGCGCCGTCTTTCTCGAGCGCGTTCGCCGGACGGTCGATGTCGCGCTCCAGCCCATCACCGATATCCGCAGCGGCGCGGCGCACGGCTGCGAAGCGCTCGCGAGAGAGACGCAAGCCCTCGGCTTTGCGTCGATCCAGCAGTTTTTCGCTTTCGCGGAGCGCCTCGGGGTGCGGGTCGAGGTGGACGCGTTCCTGTTCGGGAAGGCCGCCCAGAAGATCGCCACGCGCAAGGCTCATGTCGACGCCCTCCTGTTCGTCAATCTGGATCGGATGCGGGCCGCCCAGATCGACGACACGTTGCCGGCCTTTCTCGACGAGTTGGCACGGGCCGGGCTTTCGACGTCCGACATCTGCATCGAGATCACGGAGGGCGGTGAAGCCCCGAGCTGTGTCGGCCTGATCCAGGCGGTCGCAAAGCTGCGCCAGCACGGATTTCGCATCGCCATCGACGATTTCGGGACCGGCCACTCGGGGCTCCAGGCGCTTTACGAGCTGCAACCGGAATACGTGAAGATCGATCGCTTCTTCATCAAGGATCTCGACCGCGACGGTCGCAAGCGCGTGTTCGTTTCGCGCGTCGTCGAGCTGGCGCATATTCTCGGCACGCAGGTGGTGGCGGAAGGCGTCGAGCGCGTGGAAGAGCTGCACGCATGCCGCGACGCGGGATGCGACCTCGTGCAGGGCTTTTTCGTCGCCATGCCAAGCACGGACACGGCCGACATCCTGAGCGTGTACAATCGCGTCGTCGAGAATCCCGACCGCCGCCTCACCCCACGCAACGAGATGACGCTCGAAGCCGAAGGCGTCGTGATGCCGCTCGAGGCGCTGCCCGACACGACGCGCGTGGCCGAAGTGGTCGATTACTTCCTCAGCCATCCGGAATGTGCCTACCGGCCCGTCGTCAACGCGCGGAGGATGCCGCTCGGCATCGTGCGCGAGCGCGATCTGCGGGGGCTCGTCCAGTCGCCGTTCGGGCGGGATCTGCTCCAGAACTCGGCGTTCCCCATGACGCTGCGCGATTTCACGACGCGCTTGCCGACGGTGGATGCCAGCATCTGCCCGACGCAGTTGATCGAGCAGTGCGCGCACGCGATCGACGAAGGCGTGATCGTGACCGAGGGCACGCGATACTTCGGCTTCGTGCCGTCGAACGCGCTCCTGCGCCTCGCCGGGATGATCAGGCTGCGCCAGGCGCAAAGCCAGAACCCGCTCACGCACCTGCCGGCCAACGACGCGATCCTGGGCTTCATCGGCCGCGCAACCGAGGAGCGCGACGTGAGCCATGCCTTCGCGCATCTCGATTTCAACCACTTCAAGCCGTTCAACGACGTCTACGGGTTTCACATCGGCGATCGCGCGATTCTCATGTTCGCCGATCTTCTGCGCGCCGAGTTCGGACGCGACGACGTGTTCATCGGGCACATTGGCGGCGACGACTTCTTCGTCGGCGTTTCGGGAGAGATCGACGGCTTCTCGCGTCGCGTGCGGGACGTGTGCACGCGCTTCGCATCGAATGCCGAGAGCCTCTACTCCCAGCAGCATCGCCAGAACGGTTACATCGAGTGTGCGGGCCGGGACGGCATCGTCGCGCGCTTTCCGCTGCTGACCTGCTCTGTAGCGCTGCTCGTCCTTCCGAAAGGCGGCAGGCCGGCGACCACGGACGAGATCGCCCACGAGCTGACCCGGCTGAAGACGATGTCGAAGAAATCGGAAGCCTGCTTCAGCACGGCGACGATCGCCGCGCAGGACGGACACCGTCGCGAAGCACGCGAGATGCTGCCCATGCTGGAGCGCGTCGCGAATTGAGGCTCGTGACAGCAGTTAGCCCCGTCCGAGGCTCGACAGCGTCTGCATCGGTGTGATCGCGTCGGGGTCCTGGCGAAGATCGATGACGAAGGGTCCCTCGGCCCGGAGCGCGTCGCGGAACACGGCTTCGAAATCCTCGCTTTTCTCGACCGTCGCGCCCGCTGCGCCATGCGCGCGGGCGAACGCCGCGAAGTCCGGGTTGACCAGATGCGTCCCGCTCGGGCGGCCCGGATACTTCCGCTCCTGGTGCATGCGGATCGTGCCGAACATGCCGTTGTTGGCGATCAGGATGACGATGGAGAGGCCGTGCTGCACGGCGGTGCCGAGCTCGGTTCCCGTCATCGCGAAGCAGCCGTCGCCCGCAAAGCACACCACGGGCGCGTCGGGGCGCTCGAGCTTCGCCGCGATTGCCGCCGGCAGGCCGTAGCCCATCGAGCCCGATGTCGGCGCGAGGCCCGTGCGATAGCCCTTGAACTGAAAGTAGCGGTGCACCCACTGCGAGTAATTGCCGGCACCGTTTGTGACGAGCCCGTTCGCCGGCAGCAGTGTCGAGACGGTTGTCACCACGTCTTCGAGCTTGAGCGCGCCCGGCGTCGCACGCGGTGTGACGCTCTCTTTGTACGCCGCGCGTAGGTCCTGGCGAAACCCGCTCCACGCGCGGTTCGCAGGATCGCCGCCCGGCTCTCCGCGGAGATTGGGCGCGAAGCCGGCGAGCGCGTCCGTGAACGCCTCCGACGTGGCCACGATGGAAAGCGCGGCGTGGCGATAGCCGAGAATGGCGTTGGGCTCGGGATGAACCTGCACGAAGGTCTGGCCTGCGCCGCCGAGGAGGGCATACGAATCCGTCGCGATGTCGGCCACTTCCGCCCCCACCGCGATCACGAGATCCGCCGCCTTGAGCCCGGCTTTGAGCTTCGGGTCCGTGGTGAAGCCGAGATGCCCGACATAGGAGGGATGCCGGTTGTCGACGTAATCCTGGCAGCGGAACGACGCCGCGACCGGAAGGTCGAAATCGCGTGCGAAGCCTTCGATGGCCTGCCGTGTCGCATCCGTCCAGCCGGGACCGCCGACGATGATCAGCGGACGTTTTGCGGCCTGAAGCCGCTGAGCGAGATCGCTCATGTCGCGCGCGGACGGTGCGCCGCCCGCGAGAACGGCTGGTGCGAGCACCGTGGCCGCCGTCTCTTCGGAGAGCACGTTTTCCGGAAGGCCGATCACCACCGGACCTGGCCGCCCGGAGGTCGCGACCGTGAAGGCGCGCTGCACATAGTCCGCCACCCGATCTGCCTGCCGGATTACGGCCGTCCACTTGGCGATTCCGGAGAAGAGTGCGGCGAGGTCGATCTCTTGAAACGGCGCCTGGTCGTCGAGGGGCGTCGTCGGCAGGCCGACGAACAGGATCATCGGCGTCGCGTCCTGCTGGGCGACGTAAACGCCGGAGACGGCATTCACGACGCCCGGTCCGCGCGTCGCGAAGGCGATGCCGGGACGGCCGGTGAGCTTGCCGGTCGCCTCTGCCATCATCGCCGCACCGCCTTCGTGCCGGCAGACGATGGTCTCGATGGCGGGCGCATCGTAAAGGCCATCCAGCGCGGCGAGGAAACTTTCGCCCGGCACTTCGAACACGCGCGTGACGCCGTGCGCGGCCAATTGGTCGATCAGGATCTTTCCGCCGTGCGGCATGAGGTTTACGGGTCCGTGAAAGAGGGATGACGTGTCTCCCGTCACACATAGGCCACATGCCCGGCTTGAACCACCCTCGGCGGGCACAGGTCCTCGCCCCCGCCGGAGTGCTGGTAAATGCAACCGAAAAATCCAAGCGCCCGCCGAAGATCGCGATAGTCTCGGGCCGCGACGGCCGATGACGGAGACGAAGGAATGACGCGAAGACCCCGGGCATCGGGCTATGTCGGGCTTGCCCTTGCGGCGTGCCTGGCGTTCGCGGATGCCCGGGCGGCCGAACTCCCGGTCGCGACCGAGCCGGCGCAGCCGCTCCATGTCCGCGCCAAGGCCGTGCTCGATGCCCATTGCGTCCTTTGCCGGGAGCTCGATCAAACGGCGGACGGCGCCATCCCGGACCTCGACACGATCGCCGGCGATCCCGGTCTCGTCAGGCCCGGCCGCCCTGACGTCTCGCCGCTCTATCAGCGTATGCTGAGCGCGCCACCGCCGCGCGGCGCGGAAGAGACGCCCGATGTCGCCGCTCCATCGCCGGAGGACATCGAGATCGTCCGCGACTGGATCGCGAGCCTGCCCCCGCGCGAAGCCGGCTGCCGGGGCCGCACGCCCGTTTCCGCCGACGACGTGACAGACATGATCCGCCGCTGGACCGAAGCGGTCGGTGCCGAGGAGGCGGCGGCAACGCGCTTCGTTTCGCTCGCGCACCTGTGGAACGCCTGCGCCGCACCCATGCGCATGATGGAGCTTAGGATCGCGACGGCGACACTGCTGGGCGCGCTGACGGGCAGCCGCGAGGAGCTGCAGCTCGAAACCGTGGGAGATAAAAGCGTTCTGCTGGCTATTCGCCCGGACACTGGCGCGCTCGCAGCAGCCGGCTGGGATCGGCTGACCGCCGACGCCCCCCTTTCGGCGAGCGGCGCGGTGCCCGCGGATTGGCTCGCCGCCCATGTCTTGCGCAGGCGGACGGAGGCGGATGTCAAAATGGGCGCCATCGGTCAGGCGGTCCTGGACGGGGTCGGCGAGCGGGCCGTCTCCGCGCTTGCGCGCCATTGGACGCGGGATGTCGATCTCGTGCGCGCGGCTGCCGAGCGTGGCCTCTCCCCGGACGAATTACGGAAGATGCTGATGAAAGAGGAGGGCGATTTGCTTCTCCCGTCGCGACGCCTGGCTTACGGCGCGGTTTCGCGCGACGTCTGGCAACGCATGGCGCGCGCACTCGGCGGCGGCGCGAAAGCGCGCATCGAGGACGTACAGGGGATGGACCGGGCCGAAGCCGTCGACGTCGTGCTCTGGCCGGACCAGCCGTCCTATCGTCCGCGCGACCTCGTGACCTTCAACGTGCGGGTCGACAAAGCCTGCCACCTCACGCTGATCGGCGTCGATGGCGCGGGCCAGGCGACCGTGCTGTTCCCTAACGAGCTCGAGCCCGAAAATCTTGTGGCGCCGGCCGTCACGGTGCAGGTGCCGGGCAACGCCGCAGGCTATCAGTTCCGCTTCGATAAGGCCGGCGAGGAAACGATCGTCGCGATCTGCCAGCGCGGCGCGTGGCGGCCCGAGGGCATCGCCTACGATTACGAACGCCAACGCTTCGCTTTGCTGGGAGACTGGCGAACGTTTCTGCGCACCGCAGAGGCGCGCAAGAAGGAGATTCGTGCGAGGCGGGAGGCGGCGGCTGCGCGCCGCAAGCGCCGGGGCCGGGAGCCGGTCGAAAAGGAGCCGCCGCCGGTTGCACCCGCGGAGACGGGTGTGGAAGGCCGCGCGGCGATCACGATCGTCGTCGAGCCCGGCGGCGGCCGCTTTAATGCGGAGCATTGAGCGCGTTGCGGGCATCCGCTTGCGGGTCGCGATCCTTGCCTTCGGTCGCATAGAAGAGATCGCGCAAATCCAGCATCGGGACGGTGTGCTTGCCCGGCGGAATTCCCTGCGGGCTGGTCTGATGCGCAAGGATCAGCCAGCGCCCATCCTTCTCCTGCCGTTCCAGCACAAACGTCGTCGACGCAGCCCGCTCGTTGGTTTTCTGCACGGCCCACGCGTAAAAATAGCCGCGCTCCCAGACCTGCACCTTGGCGAAGTTGGGGTCGATCTTGAGCCGCTCGATCTCATGCGTGAACGTGAGCGCCGTGGCGGCGAGCGAGGTGTAGACCCGTGGGCCTGCCGAGGCGGCACCCGTATGCACGTGCCGATAGTGGGGCGTAGAGTTGATCGAGATCGGCGTCATCAAGCGGTGGACGTGCCCGTTCTCCTTTTCTTGCAACTCCTCATACCATTCGCCGATGATCGCACGGATTTCGGCCTGGTCCGTGCCGGTGGCCGCGCACGCACATGGCGACACGGCGAACACCGCGACGGCAAGCGCAATCGCAAGAAGCGCGACGAGGGCGGCTCGGATTTTCATCCGTAGACGTTGGGGTGTCTCTGCGGCGCTTCTACGGCCGCCGGAGGGCAGGGAACGGGCAAAGGCCGATCAAAATTTCGGCCCTCGAATCGGCTACCTAGGGAGCCATGATCGAAACCTACTCCGATCGCCTGACCCACTGGCTGGCCGAGCTGCGCGAGGCCTTGAACGCCGCCGATCCGCTGATCGCGATCGGTGCTGCGCTCCTGCTGTTCGTGATCGTCGTGGTCTGGGTCTCGCTCAAGCGCGGCCAGCAAAGCGCGCTCGCGGCCGCCGAGCTCGCTGAGATCAAAGGCCGTCTCACCGCCATGAGCGAGATGGCCGTCCGCCGCGAGACGGAGCAGGCGCGCGTGCTCGACGTGCGGGTCGAGGAAATCTCGGGCCGCTTGTCCGAGCGGGTGGACGCTCTCTCGCGGCGCATGGCGGACAGCCTCGACACGGTGTCTCATCGCCTCGGGGACAACCTCGCGGAAGCGGGCCGGCGCACGACCGAGAGCCTCTCGAATCTGAACGAGCGTCTTGCCGTGATCGCGGAGGCCCGCCAGAGCCTCGCGAACCTGTCGTCGGAGGTGACGTCGCTCACCGGCGTGCTGGCCGACAAGCAGGCGCGCGGCGCGTTCGGCCAGCTTCGTATGGAAACCATCATCCGCGACGCGCTGCCCGCCGGGACGTACGAATTCCAGCCGACGCTATCGAATGGCAAGCGCCCGGACTGCGTGATCCGCCTGCCGAACACGCCGGCGGTTCTTGTGATCGATTCCAAGTTTCCCCTCGAAGGCTTCGAGGCGTTGCGCAAGGCGTTGACGCCGGATGCCGCAAAGTCGGCGCGCGATGCGATCCGCGCCGCCGTCGGCAAGCACATCGACGACATCGCCGGCAAGTATCTGATCGCGGGAGAGACGCAGGACACGGCGCTGATGTTCGTGCCGTCCGAGTCGGTCTACGGCGATCTCCACGAGCATTTCCCCGATCTCGTCCAGCGCGCGCACCGCGCCCGCGTGGTGATCGTGGCGCCCAACGTCCTTATGCTCGCCGTGCAGACAGTGCAGGCCGTCATCAAGGATGCGAAGATGCGCGACCAGGCCGGGCTCATCCAGCGCGAGGTTGGGCTGCTGTTGGGCGATGTCGCGCGCCTCGTCGAGCGCGTGGGGGAGCTCGAGCGCCATTTTGGACTGTCGGCCAAGGCGTTGGAGAAGGTGTCGGCCTCGGCTGGTCGCATCAGCGGGCGTGGAGAGCGCCTGACGGCTCTCGACCTGGAGGACGAATCCGGCGCATCCTCCGCCCCCGCGGCCGAGTTGACCG
>ENA-UOUJ01000612-UOUJ01000612.1-activated-sludge-metagenome-genome-assembly--contig:-NODE-612-length-22556-cov-4.446247_pt1 | contig 22556 bp, 20 predicted proteins | sample MGYA00249839_ERZ747224 | MGnify/ENA primary metagenome ERZ747224 (study PRJEB28782, sample SAMN03220277) | activated sludge metagenome | biome: wastewater; feature: sewage sludge; material...
GAAGACGACGACCTTAATTTCGTCGGCAGTTGCATAGCTATTCATTACCTTCACATACCGATCAAAGGTCTTCTTCGATTGCTCGATCTCAAGAGCCACCGTGCGATACTTCGCGGCCACTGGAAGCTGCAATGTCAGGTCGGGAAATTTAGCGTCCTTGCCATCCCGTGTAGTTTTCATCCACAGCCAGTTCTTGCGTTTCAGCTCCGCTTCCGTTGTAAAGCCATCCAACACCTTTTCTTGCTCAAGGCTTAAAATGATGTTGGCGGCCTTCTCGTCGTGGTCGAATTGACCGAGATGGGGCTTTGTAACGGCCACGATCCCGCGCCGCTCAAGTTCTACCAAAGAGCGATTCCCTAAGATCAGAACGTCCGGCAGCATCTTGGATTCGTGAGGACGGAAATATCCGTCCTCAACGAAGCGATGCCAAATCCGCGAGTTCCGGCTATAGGATCGCGTGGTAAAAAACTGATGCCAAAGGGCTTTACTCAAGAATCCCGTCTTCGCGGCGAAACTGATCTCTTTCAGTGGAATGTGCTTTGTACTCACTGCGCGTTCCAGCGAGTCGGTTCCGTGATGATGTACTCAAAATGACCCTCGATATAGCGATTACCCACCACGCGGCCCTCGGGACTCCACCTGGGCTTCGCGTAAGGACGGCATGGCTCCCGTTGCTTGACGAGGAGCCGATGCGCGTCCATTCGCGTAGGCTTTGGCCTCTCGTGTTTTGATTTCATCGTGGAGAGCAGAGCCAGCAATCAGGCCCGCCATTCCACCAATCGTCGCACCAACCACCACGTTGCGAGTTCGATATTCCCCCTTTTTTCCAGGGTCGGCGATACCACCTAGGGCGGCCCCGCCAGTAGCTCCAATCAATCCTCCAAGTCCGGCACTCTTGCCTTGGGTCGCGCATCCGTTAAGGAGTAGCGCGGAAACCAAGGTACAAACGATCACATACATTTTATGCTGCATTCTTACCTCCATGAAATTGAGGCGTTTCAGTCTCAGGTAAATCCGCAAGTCCGGCTGTTGCCGATTTTTCAATTTTCAAAAATGGCTCAGGCGGTAGATCGTCAAATTTCTGGAACTTGATGTTGATGGTTCGACTTCCGGCCTCATGCGGAATGACCATCACGGCTTGGCCGACACCAAGTTCATTTTTGAATCGGTTAGGATGGATGATAAATTCGTCCACCTCACGGGCCGACGCATCTCCCGTATCCTCTTGGCTGAATACGCCGCGCTTCGTGCGCGAGGTGTATTTCATGCTCTTGACGGTTCCGATCACCTTCGAGAAGTATTCTGCCGACTCAGGATCATTGCCTCGCATGAACACTTTGAGATTCGCATTGGTCAAAATCGAATTGGCGATGGCATCACCCATTGTCTTAATGTCGCCCAAAGCCTGATGCGCGAAGACGATCCCGACATTGGCACTTCTTGATTTGTTCAAGATCGTGACAAAGCCTGGGTAAAGGTATTCAGAAAAATCATCAAGGAAGACCGAGTAAAACCTGTGATTCCGATTTTCTCCACGGTGACGGTTTGCGACTGCACTTTGAAGGCATTGCAGAATCATCTTCCCAGAGGCTTTCCCCAAGAAAGGCGAAAGCATCACGGGAAGCTGGAAGTAAACGATCTGATTTTCCCTCAAGGCACGATCCAGGTCGATGCTTGGCTTATCCGTATTGAACAAAGCCGAGGTTTTTCCAAAAGCAAAGTGACTAAGAGCTGCTGTGAGGCCACTTGTCCTTTGCGCCGTTTCTGTCGGCGGCAGGCTCGCGTAATGCTTCGCCCAATTCTTCAAACCTTGGTTTCCGGTTTTCTCCGTCAGAGCCTTCAGCTTGTTCGGTGTCGAAATGGCTTCAAAAACCTTTAAGAAGGTCGGAAGCTCCTGACTCTCCGAAAAAATTCTCATCACTTGAGCGAAGATTTCAAACTGAACGCTTCGGTAATACTCATTTTCAAACTCGAACGAATTGAAAACGCGCTCGGCCACCTCTTCAGGGCTACCGCCAAGAAGAGGGTTGAACTGGTGTGACTCATCTGGGCTACTTAGTGAAAACAAGCGAAAATCCCTTTGCCGCTTGTGTTTCACCGCATACGCCCAAAGTTTATCGAGAAGGCTTCGGTCTGATTTTCCATCAATAAGAATCAGGCCACGCCCTTGCTCAATATCTTGAATCGCCCAGGGCAAGATCACGCTCTCGGTTTTTCCGGCATTGGTTGTGCCGATCACTTGAGTGTGCATCGCTCGCTGGCGGGTTTTGATATAGACTTCTTCTTTCTTATCCGTGACCCCGCAGAAAACGGAGCCTTCGGACTTTCCGATGACCGCTTTCTCTTGATTTTGTTTCTTCAAATTGGATTCGCGTTTTCTTAGCATCCAGTAAAAGAGCGGCGTTAAGAGCAACACACAAAGGCCAAGGAGAATGATTTGGTTTTGAGGCTCTCTGATCCAGACGTTCAAAAAGTTAAAGACCTTATTCAAGACCATCAGGCCAAAAACAATTCCGGCTCCCCAAAGCAGCGTTTGATCGCTGACTTGGGAGCTTTCTTTCTTATCTGCCATAAGTAGTTCCAGGATCGCGGAAAGCGAAATTTGCCGTTAGAACGGCATAAAATTCCGTTTGATTTGAAATCTCAATCCATCGCTTCTCTTTCTTGAGGTCGTTCGCCCAACTCTCGGCTCGATCCTTAGCAGTTTCGGCAATGGCATTCTTCCATCCATTGTCGTCGCCGCCAGGGTTTCCACCCAAGGCTCCGCGTTGCATAGAGCCTTCCGCATAAGCTCCGATAAAACGCGTGAGCGTTTGCCCCACAGTATTCTTCAAGGCTTCAGAATGAACGCGGCCAGAAACTCCAACCTGTCCATCTGAACCAACGCCTATGGCCGCAAATTCTCGATCTCTTCCATCAGGGAATTGAACGGACTTCCAGCTCACATTGGCTCGATCTCCACCATCATCAAAGGTCACATCCCCAAAGAGTTTTGAACCTTGGGGGATCGCCAACGAATCCTCGTGAATGTAATCACGAGTGACTACGCCGATGACGGGCATCCCTTGGTTCGCAACGATGGCTCGCTCATAGAGCCTGACAGAAATCCGACTTCCAGGGGGAAGTTGGGTTTTGCTATCTAGGCCGCCACGGGCAAGAATCATCGAGCTATTGCGCTCGTCACCGGACGAGGCAGAACCGCCACCGCTTCCATAGGCTGGCGCATAGAGATGGCTCAAGTTTGATGGGGTTGATCTCGCATAGCCTTGACCCGCTCCGAATTGGCTTGCGGCCTCTTGAGTGGGATCACTGCTTGAAGCTGTCGAAGGGCGTTCTCCCAAGGGGGCCTGTTCGTGAAATTCACCAACAGTTTCCTTGGGTGCAGGAATCATTAAAATCACCACAATTCCGATCAGGAGTGCCACGACTCCGCACTTCGCAAGTGACGCCCAGTTGATCTCTCTCCTCTTCAGAAAATAGACCTTTTCTTTGAAGGCGAAGTTTTTAACACGCTCCATTAAAGATTCTTTCGCCGCTACTTCCATGCGACCCCCTTGGGAATCGTGAGATACGATGTTTTCTTTCTTCTCAGCTCGATCCGCAAAGGCTCCACCGTGGATGCATCACTCCCTTGATAGAGCGGCCTCCTCCCAAGTCTTGCCCCGAAAGCGCAAGACTATGAATGGGCCGCGTGACTCCGCTTTGAGTGAGCCACAACCAATCGGGACGGAAACGCTCGCGGGCCTCGGAGCGCACTTCAAACTCGATCAAGAGAACACCGTCAGCCGTATTTGCGAGTCTCTTGGTTTCAAGAAACAAGGACTCGTTTTTTAGATGATTGCGATAGTTGCGCCAGCCAATCGCGGAACTCTTTACTTTCTCTTTAGGGTTTTCAAGATAGACAACGTAATCGGAAGCCCCTTCAGGCCCGCTTACAAGCTGCACGTTGAAGCGTCTGTAATCGGTGTAGATATACAGATTGCTTCGTGCGCTCCCATGAAGCGGTTTGATCGTGATGGCTTGATCCAGATACTCAACTTTGAACGCAGATTGATCGCCAACCACAAGACTGTTAGGTCGATCCGGCACTTGAATAATCGTTGCGACTCCAAGTGCCGTCCTGACCGTGACGATCTGATCCTTTTTGACTTCGACCGTTCGCACTCTGGCCCAGGTGCTTAACGGCAGTAGAAACATGAGAATTGTAAAAACAATTCGTGAAAACATAAAAGCCTCCGTGAAAGAGGGTTTTCATGTCTCAGGTGATAAAATCAGTTCTGATATTCTTTTTCCTTAGAGACATACACGCCCCACGGATTTTGCTCCGTGCGTGGGCCGGACTCAAAGCCCAATTCCAAGCGTAAATCTCCAGCAGCTTTAAGACCCTGAATGGAAGTGATTCGATCTCCCTCGATGACGGCAACGCCTTTCTTCAAATCGACACGAATTTCTACGGGGTAAGCTCGTTGTGCAACGATCTTATCCACGGAAAAGCGAATGACGTTTTGCATGGAGCCGTCAAAGGCTCGCTTTGCCGAAGACAGAATAAAGTCTCCTGCCTTCCCAACCTGGGCCGAAACTGTTTTCGGATTCCAGTTGTAGCGGTATTTCAAATACTCACGCAACGCTCGCTCGATCTCAACTTTGGGGTCGGGCTTCGGGGCTTCTTGGTAGTAAGAAGCATCCGGCGCAAGCGTTAAAACCGCCGTGGGCTTGATCGCCTGATAGAAGAGAAGCGTTACCAGCAGACCACAAATGAGGTATGCTGAAAACGCCGACATTTTCAAAAATTGATTCGAGTGCGAAAGCTCCGCAAGAGCCTTCGGAAGTTTTCTAAGTTTCAGTTTTACAGATTCGTTCATAAATGCCTTTCGCTAGTAGCGGTACATATCCCGCTTGCGTTTCCTCTCAGCTTGGTAGTTCGCAATTTTATTTTTGGCGTATCCGCTTGCGCCGGAGTACGCCGCTTTTCCCTTCACGGCTAAAGACATTCCCTTCGTAGGAACCGCCGCCATCGCCGCGACTGCTTGTTGCCCAATTCCTGACGACATGGCTTGTGCCCCTTGGCTTCCGAGAGACTTTACAAAAAGAGGAGTTGCCAGCATCGCAATCGCAATGACGAAATTCATCACCACGATGGTTACATAGGCACCCTCTGTTCTATAGGCATCGCCAAAGGCTAGAGATGCAAGCATGGCCCCCAGGATTGCCCAAATGATTTTCCAGCAAGCCACCTCGATCATTCCTCGAAAGAGATTGGCCGTCACATTACCTGTTGCCGGAAATAGGTTGAACAGCAACAAGAGCGGAGCCGATACCATGTAGAACACCCAAAAGAAGTGATACATTGCAATCATCAGATAACGGGCAATGAATAGAATCAAAAAGCTCAAAAATGTAAGTACCGCCATCAGAAGATCGTTGAACCCAAGCAGGATACTTGCTGACCCTGCCGGATAACTCTCACTCTTTTCCTTCGCCATCTGAATCACGGCATCAAGTGTATTCATGGAGTCGATCTTCTCCGCAATTCCATCTGCCACGAAGATGATCGCCTGACTGATCTCAGGAAAGGCCGCCAGAAGCAGGGTTGAAATCATCGCCCGCTTAAGCACATCCACGAAGTCAAGACTGCTCCCAGGTGAGCGCAGCCATGTAACGGCAATGGAAAGGCAAAAGAACACGGGCAACATCAAGTAGTACATTCGCACGAACTCCTGGTGAAGATCGCGCATGAGTGACCCCATCAAATTAAAATCTGGCATAAGCTATTCTCCTTTGAGGGTGCCGAGCTTGGTTTCCCTCGGAAGTTTGCCAAAGCCGTCAGATAATCCATCGTACTGCGCTCGAAACTGTGCCGATTGCAGTTTTTCCTTTCGGTTCTGCAAAGCCATATTTTCACCCATCGCTTTTAGCATCATGGAATTGGTGCGAAGCACTTGGGTTGTGACTCCGATCAGAACAGCCATGCTCTGAGCGGTCAGTTTCGCTGCCCCTTGTGGGCTGACGTTTTGCGAGTGAGCAAAAATCCTTTTGCTTTCTTCGTCAGCCTGATCTGCGAATCGAAAGAGAGTTCCATTCATGGAAATGCTCTCCGATGCGGATTGATCCTGCGCTTGCTGCAAGCGAAGCTCCGCCGTCTGTGGGATTTTTCCATACAGATCGTCAATGATCCGTAAGACCTGATCGGCTGTCTCAAGATTTCCGTAGATTCCAGGGTTAAATCGTGGATTCATCATCTGCATAACCGTAAGACCGTCCCTGATCCCTCGGTTGATGTCTCGAAGTAACCCCAAGGTGTCGCCGCCAGTTGAGAGAATCTTCTGGAGCTGTGCCAGTTGTTGAATCGCGTTTGCGAGAATCTGCATCAGCACCGCCACATCGCCGCCGAACAAATCCGCTTTCGCGGGTTTCGGGGCGGTGATGGAGAGACACAAAAATCCCACCACAAGAATTTTCTTCAGTTTCTTCATGCTGCACTTCCTTTCGCGGCTCCTTGAGCCACGCCGTTTGGATAAACAAGTGCTGCCTTCTCAATCGCGTGAACCAAATCCAATCCCGAATCTCGAAGTGTGCCGAGATAAGCATTGTCCTGGGCATCTGAAGTCGATAACCAGTATTCAAAGGGGCTTGGGTAGATTCGCACCACCTGGCGGTGATCTCCCTCGATCATAAACCCTTCCGAAAATTCACCTTTCTTCTGTCCAAGAGAGTGAATCAGACCAATTTCCTGATCGTTGAGCTTCAGCGTTTCGCGCAAGATTTCAGAATCTCCGCGCTGAAGCATGATGAACTTCGTTGCAGTGTTATTGAGAATGGCTGGCCCAATGGGGCTTGCCACGATCTCTTCAACGCCTTGGGTGATGAAGGTGATACCCGAACCTGTTTTTCTCAGCGTCCTCGCGCAATACTCCATAAAGGAAGCCGCCGCATTTGATTTCAGTAGCTCCCATGCTTCATCAAGAATGATCCGCTTCTTGCTTGTTCGATCTCCCTCAACCTGAGTAAGAATGAAATCTGTCAGAATCAGAATCATCACGCTTTGCAGATCGGGATAAGCCGATAGGCCCTTCAAATCGAAGGTACAGATCGAGGCATCCGTGCGAAGACTTCCCATTCCATCAAGAAGCCGCCCGTAGGGGCGTTCTCCCGTCCAGAGGTAAAGCATCTTCGATACGGCCCGCATCGAATCTTCCTCGAACGCTGACAAATAGCGGGCGAGGTCGCTCAATGTGGGAACTTCCCCTTTTGCTCTGCGGCTCTTGTAAAGCTCGATGATCGCTCGCTCTAGGAGGGCGCGATCGAGCTTCGGAAGTTTTGCCTTTTCATCCTCACTGACCATGCTTTCCACGCAAGCGAGCAAAGACTTGATTTTCTGATTGCTCGGCTCCTGAGTTGGATCAGGTAGATCAAACGGATTGATCCGGTACTGGTCAGATAGGTTGATCTCAAGATACTGACCTCCCAGAGACTCCGTGAGTTTCTTATACGATCCACCAATGTCGATGATGAACACGCGAAGCCCACGGGCTAGTTCTTGAAGCAGGATGCAGTTGTTCAAGAACGATTTACCTGCGCCGGATGATCCGGTGACTAGCGAATTGTAGTTCGGCAAGCCTGGATCAAATGCGTTGAAGCTCACAAGTCCGTTCAAACGATTGCGAAAGAGAACCACTGGATCACGGTCGCCTTCTCGCGGCCCATACACCGGAAGGAAATCCGCAAGATTGTTGGTCTTCATCTTCCGCGCTCGCTCCAAAGAGAGCGGCGCTGCGGGAAGATTACCTTTTAGCACCTTCCACGCGCCGACGCTTTCTTCCAAGCCCTCGGCCCCTTGCAGGGCGCGGAACCGCGCTAGAACCTCACGCACATCGCGGTTCAGACGTTTTGTTCCTTCGGGATTTGCAGGAGCCTTCAGGACAATACTCAGTTGAACGGCGTAGATACGCTGGCCCGTGTTCAAAAGCTCCCGAATCAGCTCCTCGGTGGAGGAGAGCTTCGTTTCGCTCTCAAGATCGCTGGCCTTGTTTCCTGAAGTAACGGCCATCGAGTGCGCCATCTTGCGCTTTTGATTGAGCTTCGCCATCTCGCTTGCCTGTGGCGGCACATCGAGCGACAAAATCAAGTCGTAGTGAAACGGCAAACGCAGGAAATCCGCAATCATTCCGGCGTAGGTGACTTCCGGCAGGGTTTTAAGCGTAATCACTCGATGGTAAAATCCATCGAGAGTGAACTGCTCAAAGCCTAACACTAGATCGCCGAAGACCAGTTGCTCCCGTGGGGATTGCGTAGCCAGCCAGTCCACTTCGAGAAGAACATCCTTTTCAATGTCGTTCTCATCGAAGGTTTTGACTAGAGGTGCGGCTTCACCAACGGATCGCTTGGGATTCAAAAACTCATAGACATTCCCAAGAATCTCCTCGCGGGTTAGCTCGCGGCAAGAAAGGCCCAGGGCTTCAAAACCAGAAACTAGCGTTTCGATGTTTTGTCCCAAGACTTCCAGCGTTTCCTCGTAGGCTTCTGCCGCCTTTTCCGAAAACAGCTCTTTCTTTTTGAAGATGCTAACGGCTTTGGCTTCTACCACCGGAACACGCACATAAATGAACAGTTCCGGTCGGTACAGTTCACCGTCCTCCATAGCCTTGTTCAGTTTCTTCTCACGGTATTCCGCGATGGATTGAACGAGGGGGTGAATGTTTACAGTCTTCCCAGATGAGTGCGCCGCCAGTACGTCGGAAAAATCCGATCTCACTCCCAGAACGAATTGAAGACTCGTTCCCTCCGAGATTGAATTGAGAGCCGAGCGAAGCCCCATCGTGAAGCTGTTTGTTTCGGATTCATCGAAACACTCAACGTCAATCAATCCAACTTTGAGGCCGCCCACAAGGGAGCCATCAACGAGGATCGCATGGGCTTTCGGGCCATCAATGAAATCCCAATATGGCAATTCTTCCGCAAGAGCGGCGTCTTTTAATTTCTTACTCATTGTTCTTTTCCTTTTTGAAGTAGCGGCGATAAAGCGTGTCGCCGCGACCAGCCGCAAAGTAGGCTGGACGGACATAGTGCTCGATTAGGTGTTGCAAATAGTTGTCGGGCCTTCCGCGCTTCGCAAAGAAGAGGAACAACGCCAAGAAAAGCGTTGTTCCCCACACCATGAGATAGCGAAAGGACGTAGCCCCGAAAACAAGGTTCGTGACCGCGAGGTTCATAAAGATTAAAAGCAGATCAGATAGTTCGTATCCGAAAAGTTTTGATTTCATCTCCAACGCTCGCGGGACTCGGCTCGTTAGTAGTTCATCGTCCATTGTTCACCAACCTTTAGCGAACCGTTTGGGCGATGAAGTCCACGATGGCCTGTGCGCCGAAGCCGAACATACAGCCAAGCACCGCATAGATGATGTGCTGTTTGGCGTTCGGATTTCCGGTAAAGAACGAGATGGCAGCAATCGCAATCCCGATTACGGAAAGAAGCGGCAGGATCACTCCTGTCAGCTTCGACTTGATCCCGATGAGGCTTGACTCCAGACTGGCGTGTGCGAAGTCTGGAACCAGCATCATCGAAAAGACCATGAGGCCAAAGAGAATCAGATATTTTTCGTTTTTCATTTTAGCTCCTTTTGAAAAAATCAAAGGAAAGCTCAAATGATCGCGCAGATGGATTCTCGAAAATCTACGCCGCCTGATCGAACGATTCAGGCTCCGGCAAATCATTTGCGCGGGCCGAAGGTTCGGGGTGGATATTGACGTAGATAGGCTTACTCAAAAGATCGAACTCAAGCTCGATAACGCCTTTGATAGAATCGACGGTGCCACTGCCGACGATGTTCCAAAAATATTTTGTGCGAGCTTTGGGACTCTTGTTTGGCTCCCTGGTCATCACGAGATACTTGGAGGGGTCGTCTTTGTGGGGAAGGATGTAGTACCGATCCCACGAAAACATCCACAGCCGAAGGCTGAAGATATTTTGACCATCTTTGAGATAGGCCATGCCTACGCTCTTTGTTTTCTTGATTTTGCCATTGCTGTCTTGTTGCCCTTGATAGACTTGAAAACGAAAGTATTGGCTGGATTCTTCGCTAGTATTTTGATTTTTCATAATTTCCCCTTTAGGCCGCAAGGCCATTTTTTAACTGATAAATTTTTGCCGACTTACCCGTGACAGGTAAGCCCGCGTGTTGAAGTAGTCTGACTCTCAAGTGGTTGATTGCTGATTCGATCAAGGCATCGGTGGACTGCCAGCTTAGTCCGATGCGATTGGCAATTTCTTGGATGCTCATATCCTGCCAGAATCGCATTTCAATGACGGCCTTTTGTTTATCAGACAGGTAGGCCAATGCCTCACAAAGCTGTCCGAACTGCTCATGGCTCAACGCTGCGGGCTTCTTTAGGAGCATACGTCCTCCTTCTGATAGTCCTTGCGGATCGAAGCGGGTTTATTGAACTCAAGTCGTTCCCATTGCTCTAGTCCGTCCTCGTGAGGCCGGAGCAACCATGCTGGAATCTGGCAAAGCCAGCTCATAAATTTTTTGACCATGTGGCCTCCTTCTTTTTGGAGAGCTTCATTGCTCTCTTGAAAAGACATATTTCAAGAGGCACACCAACATGGCAGACCACGCGCAAACTGCTATTATCGTTTACGATTTTCTATTTCTGATATTTTTAGAGCGAGAATAGTTATCGAGTTTTGATCGTGGTTACGATCAGCGCAGATTAGGAAGTAAATAGAAATCAGATAGTTATGGAAAAGTCGAAAATGCGATCAGTGTTTGGTTTTACGATCACTCATAGATGGCGTGACAGCGATTGAGATTAAATTAAAGTGAGAGCTGGTTTAGGAAACATTCTGATGCCCATTGAGAGGCATTTTCCTTGAATGGCCTTTGAATTGTAGGAGTTCGTAATCAAAACCGTATTCTGGAGCGTGAATCCACCACGCTCAATTACATCCAATCCAGAATCAGATGAGCCATAAAGATCGAAGTCTGAGAGGAGAAGGCAGTCCGGCAATTTCTTTCTGTTATTCCGCGCCCAATCGAGAGCGGAATGTGAATCGAAAAAATGCTCCACGGCTACATTGATTCCCTGAGCCTGAATCTTCGTTTTCCATATTTCATGTATCGAGGGATCGTCGTCGAGAATTAGTAGATTGGGCTTACTGGACAAATCAATCTCGCCCACGATACAGCCAGGTTGTTCGGCCATAGGCAAAGAGATTAGAACTTCTGTTCCGAATCCCTCGTTAGAAACGATTTTGAAGTTACCATTCCATTGACGAACGATTTCTTTGGCGTAGTAGATACCGAGTCCAGATCCATTCTCTTTACCAAAAGAAAATCCCTTTTCTCCGATTTTTTGAAGTGCTTCATTGGGGATTCCACTTCCAGAATCTTGAACGGAGACAATGACATTTCTTTCCTCAACGAAGATTTTTAAGAAGACGGAATCCGCCTTGGCTTCGACCGAATTATCAATCAAGTTTGAGAGCGTTCTTTTTAGTTCATCTTCTTGAATCGCGGCAAAGATCATTCTTGCATCTGGCAAAAGTTGGATTCTAAAATTGATCATCTCGGATGAGTATTGAAGCCTCTTTTCCTCGAAGACCTCATGGATCACGGGAAATATCAGTGTCGGCGAAGGTGCCTTGGCGGAGGCTTCTCTAGCCATAAGAGCTTTGTTCTTATCCACAAGTCCGCTTGCGACCTCGCGTATTCTTTGAATGGCTCGATCCAAAAGAAGCCGAGTGGCATCGGGCATCCCGACGGTTGAATCAGACACTACTTTCAAGGTGTTTAGTGGGGATCGAATATCGTGAGCCACGCGAGCGGCCATCTCGCCAAACATGATTTTGCTTTCGTTTTCAACGGCGTGTTTTCGGGAAAGATCAATTTCCTTCCGCTTTGCATTCCACCATTCAGCAAGAAATGGAAACTCCTGCCTGATGATTAACGGTGATCTTTCACTTTCGACAAGTTCGGAAAGCGCATCTTTGATGAACTTTTCACGCCTTCTGTATTCTCGTCCTTCGACGCGCTTTATACTGAGGAATAGAACCAGTACAAAACCCACAAAGAGCAGCACGGTTCCGGCAAATGCCTTTACCAAGAAGGATGAGTGAATGTCGAAAATCAAGAGAAGTTCGGGTCTGTGGCTGATTCTATAGAAGGTCTTTTTATCAAGGAATCCGCTATCGGCAACATTGATCTTGCCTGGCTCTATATCCTGGGAGTCAAAGGTAGAAATTGAGGAGCCAAACTCGATAAGGCGTTGAGGAGGTGTCGTGGATGTATCAAGCAGTACGACACCTTTTACGAACTGAGAAGACATGAGGACGCGTTGATTTTTGGTGATGGTAGTTAGTAAATTTCCCTCTTGAATTGCTACCGTTTCTGATTGCAGCCAGCTTCCGACAATTTCCTCCCCAACCGATGAGAGGTAGAAATCGAATATGAGATAGATTGCGAGGGTTGTAAAAGCCAAAGCAAAGGTGACAATTCCGATTGCCCTGGTTGGCCGTAAAGAACGGGCGATCCTTAGAGGCATAACCGCTCCAACTTCCCACCAACAAAGGGCGGTTGATTTTCAAAGTAGCAGCGATGAACGGCGATGAGATCATCCATTTGGTGCGGAACTTGTTCGTCAATGGAAAGGCGTGGAAGATAGATCGTGTCTGTTCCTTCTTGGCATAGGCGATTTTCGAGAATTTTCTGACCAGCTTCACCATTACCGAAGAATGAAAGCCGTTGTTCATAGAATGTGGACGGGATGCGATTATTTTCTCGCATTCTCGATACTGCGACGGCATGACGGTACAACTCGCAAAGTGCCCGATACTCCGTTTGGTTTTCCGAAGTAGTTGGCCCACAGGCCCCGCCAGAGACAACACCGTAAGGCCGCAGGAACAGAAAATATAGCTTTACCGAAAGGCCAAGAGATGGGTCAATTTTCGGTTGCACGAGCTTAATTTCCTCAGCTTCTACATAGCGATCTATCTGTTCCAGTAGATTCTTAGATAATGCCGAGGCCCTACTTCGATCATAAACGGAAACCTTATGGGCCAGGTTGGGCCTGTCCCACCAAGAAGCCCAAACATAGCGTTCGACAGCCTCTTCAAATGCGTTTTTCCGTGCTATCTCTTCCGGCCTATCCGAAATTCCTTTTGGAAAGGCGGCAAATCCGTCTGACCGCTCTGTTGAGCAGGATTTCAAACCGCGACGGTATCCGTCAGAAAAGGCATATCGTTCCGCTCGCTCCACTAGGCTTTTCAGAACTGCCACCGAAGGGTCTGAGTCCATACCCGTATAGATAAACTCAGAAATCGTTTCGGTACTCTCTTTATCGAAAGAATTAGCCAGGATAGTCGCTCCAACTTCGCTGACTTCAATACGCTTCGGAAGAGCGTTGCGCTCTCTGAGCTTCAAAGTGAAGTCGGTTAGAAAGGAAGAACTATCCCTCGTTTTTGTCATCTGCCTACCTTGAACACCTGCCAAGGGGCCGGAGACGTAACCGCGAAAGGAAGCTCCGCCAGCAAAGAACGATCTCTCGCAGCGAAAAATCGCCGAGGATGAGCATACACATTAAACTTCGCATCCTCGAACAAGTATCTGTTGGCCTTCGCATACGCCTTGGTATCATCTTGCATTTCCGCGATGAGGACTTGTAGCTTCGGATCATCGGCGACGTGTTGAAGTGCCTTATGGAGATTTGGAGTAAAGAGCATTTTCATGTCGCCAGAAGGATCAAGTGCCCAGAATCCAGAACCAGCATTGAAAACGCTGATCTTCCCCTTTGCAAAAAGGTCTGCCGCGTCTGAGCGAGATGCCGCGATGATTGGCTCCTGCGGAATTTTCGTAAGGGTTTTGAGCGTATCCCTAAGAATTTGAAAGAACAGAGCGTTCTCTTCCGACTTGGTATATCCCCATGAGATAGGCACCTTTGCAAAGTGAGCTTTGCAAGTTACTTTGTCCTTCTCGGTCAAGGCTTCTCCATCGAGTAGTTCCGTTCGACTGAGGTAGCCAGGAAGGATTTTAGTGAAAACTCCAGGCTCAGGTGTTTGGCCCGTGATTTTTAGATAGGATTGGCGAAACGCTTCTGCGAAATACTTGCGACATTTTTTTTCCTGAAATGGCTTGGTATTTTGATTCAGTTGCAAGACAGAAAAGCGCGATGCCGGAAGATAGCGCGTGGCGAATTGGCCTTCTACGCTTTTGATCTCAGCCGGAGAAAACATGGACTCGTTTCCAGCCAGCACCGCAGTTTTCGGAATCTGCGCAAGTTTTTTTGTCACCTCTGAGGCCACAAGATAATCAAACTTGATGGCATCGGGCGCGTTTACTCCTTCAATTTTCCCTGGCTTCCGCTTAGTGAAAAGTAGCGCATCTTTTCCCGTATTTGCTATTTTGTAATAGCCGCTTGCAGGAATGTTTTCGCAGGAAATTTTATTCGTCCTTTGATCCACGCATTTACGTGGAATGACCGAAAAGAGTTCAAGGCAAAATCTGAAAAGTGGATGTTTGACGGGGCGATTCAGAGAGATCGTTACCAGATTTCCTTTAACCACAATTCCCGATGGAAAGCTCTTAAGCGGAGCTTCTGATTTTAGCCACGAGGCCAGGCCCGCGATGTTTTCAATGACAGGAAACTTAGGGCGAGTATAAGCCATCCGTACAACGGAAAAAGCTACATCATCTGCCGTAATGTCTGAGCCATCATCAAACTTTAGACCGCTTTTTACGTTCCAAGAAATGATTCTCTTTTCTGGGTCGTATCCGAAAGAATCTAAAAGCTGGCTTTTAAGCTGATTATCTTCAGATGCTTCCAGTGGCGTTGCATAGATCATTCGCGCTACGGGCATATTGGCTGTATTGTCGGCTTCAAGCGGATCAAACGATGTTGGCCCAGAGGTTTCAGTGATGACATAAATGTAGGGATCGACTGAAGCCAAAGAATCAGACTGGTCAGACATGAATCCTCCAATGAACAGTAGCATACAGAAAATTACTGATTTTGGCTTCATCCATAGATCCCTGTTATTGGCCTTTGCCTGGATAATCTTGGCTGCTCATGCTAGCATTAAACGCATCGACATTTCTCACATCAACGTCTTGGCCGACGAGCGATTGCAGCATATCAACGATTTTCGCAGCTCGGTCATGGTCGTAGGCTTTATCCAGCGATTCCAATTTTTCTTGGTTGATCTGATACCAGTTCTCTTCAGCAAGCGGGATCAAATATCCCTGGCTTACAAGCTGCTGAATAACCTTTTTCGTATCGACACCGCCATCAACTTGAACGGTATTGCTCTCTGCATGGACAACGCCAGCCATTGAAAGCGTGGCTAAGATTGCTCCCATTGTTTTCTTATATTGCTTCTTCATTTTCCCCTCCTGTTACTATTCCTAGTTTTTTCATTCTTCCGTACACGGTTGCATACGGAGTTTTCATTCTATGTTTAGCGGCCTCTCGTACCGAACTCGACTTTGCGAGATTGGCGATGAGATACTTTCTCTCGCTATCCTCAAAGCGGGCCATCAGTTCCTCATAGGTGCAATCGTAAAAGTCCGTTGGCATTGGGCTAAAATCTTGAAAGAACTTGCTGCTCAAATGCTCTGGGCGAATCCTTTGAGACGGGATGATGCTCATTAAGCGTTCCATCTCATTTTGAAGTTCTCGTATGTTTCCTCGCCACGGAAACCGCTCCATCAGTCGAACGGTTTTCATCAATATCGTTTTTCCCTCGCCATCAAACTGTCTTTGGAAGTGAGCAATAAGCGGCTGAATATCATCCGGCCTTGCTCGCAAAGGTGGAATTTGCACTTTGACGACATTGAGGCGATAGAAAAGGTCTTCGCGGAATTTTCCTTGGCGCACGGCCTCCTCCAAATCTTTATGGGATGCCGCGACCACTCGAACATCAACCCGCGTGATGTTGGTTGCACCGACAGGTTGAATTTCTCCTTCTTGCAAGAAGCGAAGGAGTTTGACTTGGAGTTCAGGCTTCAGATCGGCGATTTCATCCAAGAAGACGGTGCCAGTATCGGCAAGTTTGAGCTTTCCGATTTTGGCTCTATCAGCTCCGGTGAAGGCCCCGCGTTCGTGTCCAAAAAGATCGCTTTCAATCAGAGCTTCAGGGATGGCCCCTACGTTGATAGCTATGAATGGGCGTTGTCGGCGGTTGGACTTGTTGTGGACGGCACGAGCGATAAGCTCTTTGCCTGTGCCGGATTCACCGTGGATCAGCACCGTGCAGTCTCTAGGAGCCACAAGCTGAACCAGGCGGGCAACGTCGGCAAGTGCTTGTGATCGACCGACCATGCCGATTGACTCAATGATAGATCGGTTTTCGTCGGCGGTTGGCTCTCGAAACTCCTCGGCGGTTTCTTCAAACTTTTTGCAGAACAGACGAACCTTTTCGCGGAAATCTTCTGGCGAAGTTTCTTTTTCGATAAAGTCCGTGGCTCCTGCCGCAAAACAGTTCTTTAGGGCTTCGCGGGAGTAGTCGCCTGAGTTGATTGCGACGATCAGGTTGGGATTGATTGCGAGAATCTCTTTGGTGAGCGTGGCTCCGTCTTTGTCGGGCATCTGGTAGTCGAGGAGGATAACCGCATAGTCGCCTGGAGCGGCCTTAACCATCGCTAGAGCCGTGTTCGCATCGCTCGCTGTATGCACTTCGAGATCGGATTCATCTTTCAGGGAATGTTTGGCCGTTGAAAGAGCAAGCTCCTCATCATCCACAACTAAAATCTTGAAAGCCATACTCCTCCTTTGCTCGAAGATTCGAGCTACGATGGAGGGTAAGAGCAACAGCCGGACCAAGTGAGAATTATCGAGTGATGAAGATTTAACCCCCCGAAATCACGAGGAGTTTCTATTACGCCCAGCGCAAAAATGCAACCCCTTTAAGCAACTTTTGATCGGATTTCCGATCATGTGGAGCAGGACTTCGGATTCAAGATCTTCGTAAGTCACTAATATACAAAGTGTTTATCTTCTTTGTTGGATACCTAAGAATCTGTTTTTATTTTCAACCACGAAACCCGCTCTGGACGCGGTTTTCCAGGCGAAACACCTGAAAATAAGCGGAAAATCGAAAATCCAAAATGTGATCGGATTTCCGATCAGTCGGGTGGTTTGCTCCGCTAGAGCTTGGTCACTTACGACGAAGAGTTTCGTACGTTGGGCGCCCGTAGCACTTCAGTTTTTGGTCAGTTCGATAGCACAACACCATCAACAAGACTCTTAATCAGCTTCCCTCGGAATGCGGGATCATCCAAAGCAACTCCGAAGTATTTCATGGATGAATTTTTCGCTCTAACAAGCGTCACAAGTGGACTAAAAATTTGAAGAACTACAACATGAACATCTGCGGTATCCTGTATAATTTTTTTGTTCTTCGCATTCTTCAAAAACTTTTCAAGCTCGTTGAGAACCCCCAGAAGAGAACTTCTAAATTCATTTTCAGCTTCCTCATGTCCTTGTTCTAGTTCTTGGTAAAACAACTTAATCAATGATGATTGATCAATGAAGAATAGGGTCAGCTCTTCCAAAAAATTCTCTAGGCGAATTTTAAATTCCACCTTTGTTTCTGCTTTACGGAGAAGCCGTTTTGAATGGACAAGTCTTTCATGAGCCATTGTGCTTAGGGCTGCGGCGAGCAATCCTCTTTTCCCGCCAAAGTAATAACCTATGAGTGAAACATTCACTCCTGTGTGTTCCACAAGATCATTAACACTTGTGCCTTCGTATCCATTCTCTGCAAAAAGAGTGATAGCAGCTTCTATCAGTTTACTTTTGGAAGACACTTTCGTCACTCCTGTTCAACTTTCCATTTGGTAGGCTGTGATTACGAACTTCCTTTGGCAGAAAAATCTTTGCCATCAATCCTTTACTCCAAACACGGTAACGATCCACATAAGAGAAAATTGCCGGAACTACGATCAATGTTAGAAGTGTCGAAGAAATAAGACCGCCCACAATGGCCCATCCCATCGCCGTTCTCATTTTTGAAGCCTCATTCAGACCAATCGCAATCGGCATTGTTCCCGCAATCAAAGCAAACGAAGTCATGAGGATCGGTCGCAAACGAGCCTTTCCCGCAGCAATAATGGCGTCTGTTCTTGATTTTCCTTCGCCGATCATCTGATTGGCAAAATCAACCAACAGAATCGAGTTCTTCCCAGACACACCAAGCAGCAAGAAAATTCCAAGTATCGCAAAAATACTCATAACTTCGTTTGCGAGGTAAAGAGCGTAGAAGGCTCCCGAAAGTGCTAGTGGCAATGCCGATAAGATAGTTACTGGGGTGACAAAGGACGAATAGAGGCTACAAAGAATGAGGTAGATTAAGACGATGGCAAATCCAACTGCGATGACTGCCGATGATCCCAGGTCTGCCGAATTTTCTACGTCTCCCGCCCAGTTATAGCGCATTCCCGCAGGCAGCTTGTTTTCACCTTCGTTCAGATATTTCTCTATGTCCTTGGCTACGTTACTCAAACCAACTCCAGGGGCGAGTCCTGCTTGAATTTGAACGGAACGACCTCGGTCTAATCTGTTAATTTCTGCAGGACCTAAAACCTCATGAGCTTCTGCAATATCGGATAAGCGGACGAGTTTATGATTGACGTTGGGGACCAGAACTTTGGCGTAGTTGTCTTTTAGGTTACGCTGGCTTTCTTCCAGACGAACACGCACATCATACTCTTTTCCATTCTCTCTGAATTTTGCGGGAGTGAAGCCTTCTACTTGGCCACGCAATTCAACACCCATCGTTTTTGAATTGATGCCATATGTGTTGGCTGATTCAGGGCGTAACTTGATGGAGAATTCAGGCTTTCCATCACGAGCATCAGATTCAACATCTTTGATGCGCTTATCTGCTTGCATGAATTTAACAAGTTTAGCCGCATACTCTTGAACCTGCTTTTGATCCGAACCGACTAAGTTCAAGATAACTGGCTGCCCCGCCATACCACCTGTGACGTCGTAGTCTTTTACGACAAGGTTGGCATGAGAGAATTCGTGGAGTTCATTGCGTAAAACTTCCTTAAACTGAGCGGTTGTGCCGCCACGTTCTTTTCCTGATTTAAGAAGAACGAATAATTGACCTTTATTGGCTTCTCCGTTGAAGCCCCCTACAATAACGGGAGCCAACTCGATGTTTGAGTGAGCTTTGACGATTTTCTCAATTTTCTCGGCAACCTCTTGAGTTCCGTCCAAACTCGTACCAGGAGGAAGCTCGAATGTGATGACGATCTGTCCATTGTCCATTTCTGGAATAAAAGCACTTGGAACTTTTTGGGCGAGGACAATACCCAAAGCAAATACGATTAAACTTCCCACAAATGCAACAATCGGACGTTTTGTGATCAACTCAAGAAGACGACCATATCCATTTTCAAGACTGGTCTGAAATCTATCAAACCATCTCAAAATCGCTCCAATCGTTTTTGAGTAGAAAGAATTCGTTGAGTGACTGTCGTGCTCTGAGCTAACAAAATATGCGGACAACATGGGAATAAGGGTTAAAGCCACAACAAAGCTAATCATCATCGAGAAAGCCATCGTCAGTCCAAATTCTTTTAAGAACTGGCCAATGGTTCCTTGCATAAAGCCAACTGGAACGAAAACCGCGACGACAACTAGGGTGATCGCAAAGACGGATAGCTGAAGCTCATTGGTTCCGAACTCTGCTGCGGCTTTTGCTTCACGCCCTTCTTTCATGCGTTTGTGGATATTTTCGACAATCACAATCGCATCATCCACCAAAAGACCTACGGCAAGACTGAGGGCAATTAAAGAGACGATATTGATTGAAAAGCCCGCCCAGCCCATAAGATTGAAAGCTCCAATCATAGAGATAGGAAGAGCAAGGGCTGTGATTAAAGTTATTTTCAGATCACCAAGAAAGAAAAAGACCGTGAGAACGGTAAGAATAATGGCAATGATGATCGTCTCGTAAACGTCGTAGACGTTGTCGCGGATCATTTTACTGCCGTCGATCACCATTTGAAGATGACCTTTTGATGTTCCGCCAGTTAGCTCGGCATTGATTTTATCAATAGCCTTCTTTGCATCGTCAGCGACTTTGATCGTATTCGTGCCAGACTGACGATAGACGAACATGAACAGAGATGATTTTCCGTTAATGAAGGTACGGTTTTTTTCATCAACCATCGTGTCGATGACTTTTCCTACAGCTCCAACTTTAGTTGGAACTTCATTGCCGTAAAGGTTGATCAAAATATCCGAAATCTGCGGCACGGATTCAAACTCCCCAAGACCGCGAAACGAAAGTTCCTTGGCTCCAATGTTCACTTTTCCGCCTGGGATATTTTCTCCCGAAGCGCCAATTTGAGCGGCTACTTGGGATACAGACATCTCTTTTTCACGAAGTTTATTGCGATCTAAAAGGACCTGAACCTCGCGTTTACGCCCACCGTAAATTTCGACAGCTCCGACGTTATTGACCTGCTCGAATCTCGGCTTAACAAACTGATCAGCTAGGTCATAAAGTTCGGCTTGAGGAAGGTCGGCAGTTAAAGCCAAGATTAAAACAGGTTGATCCGACGGGTCGAATCGGCGAATGATCGGCTCCTCAATTTCAGTCGGCATTTTGCCTCGTGAAAGATTCACCTTATCTCGGACCTGTTGCTCAGCTCGATCTGCATTAACCCCAGATTTAAATTCGGCAACGACTTGGCTAATTCCTTCGAGGTTCTTGGAAGAAAGACGCTTTAAACCCGCGATTGAGGAGATTTGTTCCTCAAGGGGACGGCTAACGAGAGTTTCAATCTCTTCAGGTCCAGCTCCTGGATAAACGGTAATGACTGCAACGACAGGCACGTCAACATTGGGGAATAAATCAACACTCATGGAATTGAAAGATGCAATACCTCCGATAATTACAGCCAACATCGTGCAGACAATAAGGACAGGATTTTTAATTGATAGACGTGCGAGATTCATTTTATTGCTCCTTTTCTGCGCGAACTGTTTCGTAGGCTTTGATTCCTGAGCGCAAAGTCAGGAGTTGGGCGGCAATCTGAGTTCGTATTACTTCCGCCTGAGACTGATCCTGCTCAAAGAGAAGGACTTGATATGTGGTAGCTCGACCTTGCCTGAAGCGGGTTTTCTCTTTTTCAAGTTTAGCTTTTTGGGCAACAACTAACTTATCAGCCAACTCAAGAGACTCTTTTGAGTCTTGAAGCATCTGTCCAAGTGTTGCCCAGTCTTTTTCTTGAATAAGTTGCTTGTAGCTGTATTGCTCTCGCTGTGCGGTTTCTGCTAATCGAGCACCTGAGCGAGCCTTGCTTGATGAAATAATATCCAAGGGAAACTGAAGGCGAATCCCGACGGCCTGACTTCCACGATCTCCACCATAGAGGTGAGAGTTTGCATCGGAAGACGAGTCATAGCTGCGCCCATTAAGAGCGTAAGAACCAAATACATCGACAGTGGGCTTATTTCTTTCAGCGACAAGTTTCGCATTCGCAGCAGCTGCCTCAGTCTGAGCTTCTGCCGCCAAAACATCATATCTATCTGAAGGGCGTTTCTCAGGAACAGAAAGACGCTTTAATTCAGAGTAAGGAATTGGATCAAGAGAATCAGAAACCTCGTTGGAGATCAGATTTCTTTGAGCATTAAAGTTTTTTATTGCTACTTGTTCTTGGCTGACAGCTTTGCGTAACTCCAGTTTTCGCGCAGCCACCAGAGCTTCAGCCTGAAGGACATCGCTGTCTTCTCCCAGTCTCATGCTCGATTTTTTACGAAGATAGGTCAGAATGCCTTCAGCGGAACTTAACGCCCGCTCTTGCGTTGCCACTGTTTCTTTGCTCGCTACAAGTGACCAATAGGCATTCTCAGCCTCAATCTCAAAACCCTTTAACTGAGCTTTAGATGCATATTCCTCTGCCTTATTGCCAGAAATAATGAGACTCTTTTGAGCACGACTGCTTCGTCCGAAACCATTTCCCCATAGAGGCATTGAAAGTTCGAGAATCGGATTAACGTCATAGTAGTCATCAGGTGCGCCAAGACTTGGAAGCGTGGAGTTCACATATTTAGTTCGCGCAAATTGATAGTAGAGCTTACCTTGCAAACCAAAACTAAACTGCTGGGCAAGTCCAACAGAGTATTTGTCGGCTTCGATTCTGTCGTATCTTAAAAAAGCAGGATTGGATTGTTTCGCATCCGACGCAGTTAATCCCTCCGCAAAGAAACTCGGTCGAAAAATCAGGTTGGCTTCAGCCGATTTATCGCTGGCAGATTCCGCTTGTTTCTGCGCACCACTTAGTCCGTTGTTAGAGGAGCGAACTTGCCCCAAATACTCGTTTAAAGTGAGTGCATAACCTGTCTGCGCCTCCAGCAAGAACGAAAGTATCGTCGTATATAATAGGGTTTTTCTCATAGCTCTGATCCTTCTGGGACACTAGAATCCTTCCCATTTTTTAATCGTTTGATTACTTTTATGAGCATAGCGCAGTACAATAAAGTAATCAAGCGTTGAGCTGACCTGAGAAAATGCTGCCACTTTTAACTTTTATCTCCTAGCGTCAATA
>ENA-UOUJ01000614-UOUJ01000614.1-activated-sludge-metagenome-genome-assembly--contig:-NODE-614-length-22546-cov-4.582722_pt1 | contig 22546 bp, 17 predicted proteins | sample MGYA00249839_ERZ747224 | MGnify/ENA primary metagenome ERZ747224 (study PRJEB28782, sample SAMN03220277) | activated sludge metagenome | biome: wastewater; feature: sewage sludge; material...
ATTTTGGATCGGCATCAGCCTCGAAAGTGGGTCAGTTTTGGATCGGCGGCAACACACCAGCACCGAGGCGATTGGCCGGTGCCTGCTGCGGCTGGTGATCAATCCCCTGCAGCGGCTGGAAGTAATCGAGAACGCCGATATCGCCCAGCAGGCTGACTGATGCGGCAGGCCAAATGGCGCCTTTGCGCTATAGGAGATTGACTATATTCACTGCTTTTACTGCGCAGCGAGTAAAGCGCATGCCTTTACCTTTTTGCATTCCTGCCGGTGCCGTAGTGCAGCGTCCTGCTGCAGCTGATCGCTATCATTGACGACTTCGTTAGTACTACGGGCAAGACGTCATGAAGAGCGCATTGGTGATATTGCTGGGAATGGTGGCGGTGATGGCGTCGGCTGCTGCGCAACTCACCGGCCCGCAGCGGTTGCGGGCTGCCCGCCGGGAAACGTTCGAGCAGCTGCGGTTTCCGTCGCGCGATGGCGCTACCTTCACCGGTGCTCAGGTACGGGTGGTGAAACAGCTGCACGGACGGTTCGATGGTATGCAGCAGCCGGGACCGCGCTGGATGACACAGGCCTCAGACGATGCATTCTGGTACTGCGTAGGGCCCGGGCCAAGCTGATATCTGGCCATTCCGGTTTCAAGACGTAATGGCTTCCAATGGGATGTCGAATGGGTGGTACGCCCTTTGGACGAGGGCCGCATGCGTGCCGCGCTGAACGGCGACACCGAAGCATTACGATTGGCCTTTGGCGAGCAAACTGCACGGGGATGAGCGGAAATTGAGCACGACGCGTGTGCAGATTTTTGTGTAGACGGAATATTGAATCGTCCCGGTTTGAAGGCGGCCATCATTCGGGAGCATGTCCGTTCCTAGCCGGAGGTGGACGTCGGCTGGGCAGGGGATTAGGGATGTTTATCGAGGGCAGTGAAACAGGACTTTGGGCCAGTGTGCGTAAGTGTCCCTTGATGTCTTCCTCAAATCATCTGTCTCGGGATCTCTGTACGAGATCCCTGCATCGAATGCCTTTGATGAGAATCATTGAAGAGAGGCTCAGCGTGGCGAGCACTTATGCGAACGCCTGTGAATGGAGTCAGCCGCGAGGTCCTCGTCGCAGGAGGCTGAAACGGTCATGTCTGTCGCCTTCATGGCAGGAGTATTCGATCCGTTCCAAGCTGGGTTCATTTCAGTTCTTGAGACTGAATTACTAAGAGCGCAGCCAGACGTTTCCAGGTTGCAGAAATACTCAACGTACTGATCAACTCAGTTCTTGCGTAGATCGAAGCTGTCGATCACTTCGCCTTCAGTGTTGATCGCACGAAATGACAGTGCACCCGTTCTTGGGTCGACTTCCACGATCTGGTACGTGCGTTGCTCGGTCGTGCCGAATGTAGCGAAGTCGGGCAGGGCTTGTTCGTTCAACTTCGTGCCGGACACGGCGACTAGGTAGATCGTTCCGTGATCGCCTTCGGGCGCGGGTTCGTGGCCGCGCATCGGTACGGTACGCATGTAGGCGTGGTCGTGGCCTTGGAAGGCGATGTCCACCTTGTGCTTGTCGAAGATTGGGCCCCAGGTCTCGCGTAGCGGATAGTTGTCGCGGCCAGGACGCGAGGCGTAGAAAGGATGGTGGTAGATGACGACCTTCCAACGTGCATTGCTTTCACCCAGCACGCGGTCCAGCCACTCGACTTGCAGGTCCGGCTCAACCAGGTCGTAGTTCGAGTCCATCACTACCACCAGCATGTCTTGGTAGGTAACGTGGTAGGTGCGGCCGGAATCGAGGGTGTCGGTGCCGTTGTCGGGTAGCGCGAAATGCTGCAGGTAGAGCGTAGGGTGCCCGCCGTGACTGTCATGGTTGCCTAGTGCCGGGATTACGCTGGCGCGATCGAATACGGTCGAACCTTCATGGAAGAACTGGTCCCACTGGTCGCGCTCGGTGCCATGGTCGACCAGGTCGCCGGCGATCATGTAAAAGCGGGCATCGGGAAAACGTTCATCCGCTTGGCGGATCAGCTTGCCCCATTCGTCCAGCCCGTTCTGCGGATCGCCGAGGTAGACGAAGGCATACGGTTCGGCGCCGGCGTCGGTGGCGGTGCGGAAGCTACGCGCTGGCGTCCAGTTGCGTCCGTCATCGGCGCTGATCGCATAGGCGTAGTCGGTGCCCGGTGAAAGATCGTCGAGGCGTACGCGATGCAGTCGCGTCGTTGGATCGTTGACGATCTGGCGACTGGTGAGTTCGGTGAACGTCGCGGCGACCTGACGCTCGTCGCTTACGTTGCCGGCGCGGGCGATGCGGAGCAGGGTTTTGTCGACCGTGCCATCGGTGCGCCACTGCACGGTCACCGACGTGCGTGGGTCACCTTGCCAGGTCAGCTGCGGATGCTGCGGTTGCGCGCTGGAGGGATAGGCGGTCGTGCGGAAGAAGCCGACCATACGCGAGACGAATTCCCAGGCCTCATGCGAACGCAGCACTGGCAGGCCGACGAATGCATCAGGCAAGGTGTTGAAGTAGTCGTTGTCGTCGAGGTACGGGCGCCCACCAACCTCGGCGACCTGGACGTCGGTGCCGGGCACCAGTGGTGTCATCGCGACGTGGCCTTCGCCCGCAGCTGTTGCCGCGAACACCACGTAGGGCTTCATCTCTCCCGACAGGCTGGGGATGCCGAGGTGGACTTCACCGGCGGGCACGTTATTTTCCCAGACGTGGAACGGGTCTTCGCGATCGACGATGAAATCGAGGTCGGCGCGGCGCGTGAATCCGGTCTCCGCCAGCCAGAACGGTGTTTCGCCGTAGCTGTGGTCGAAGGCAACGAACACGCGCGCTGGACGATCGACGCGGAAATGGACGAACCCGGTGGACAGGCGCTCACGTTCCTCCTTGCTCAGGAAGGCCGCTGCACTCTCGGACGTCAACGCCAGCCGTTGCTCCGGTGTCATGTCGCGCACCATCCGGTCGAGGATGTCGGACACGAAGGATTCCAGCGCGGCGTGCGGATACGCCTCTGTGGCCGGTGCTTCGGCAACGGGAACATCCGGCGATCGCGACAGCGCGGTGCAGACGGGTGCAACGGCCAGTGCGATCGCCAGCGAGGCGGCTTTCAGGCGCAGTGAGAACAGCGGCATGGTGGGTCCTTGTGTGTCGGTGCACCGTGTGGGCTGAAACCCGGTGCTCGAGATGGACTCTAGTGCCTGGCTGCTGACGCATCGGAGGAGATGGCTGTCAGCTTGGTGTCAGCTTCGTGCCAGGCGGATTTGCGTTGTGTTGCACATCGCCTGCCGCGCGTTTCACATCGCAGAGGCGCGCGTGGCTTTGTCAGAACCTTGTCAGCTTGGATATGGAAATCTGTCTCAAGCCGGCCAACCGCCGCGCATGCCAAGGGGGCTTCGATGACGCACGACCAGCCCGGTCGCCGCGCCGACAACCACGGGATGCGCCAAAGGCACGTTCCCTCTCTCTTTTCGACTCGCGAGGTGTACCAAGATGTCACGCAAGATGACGCTGACCGTTCTTTCCGCTGCCCTGCTCTTGCTGCCGGCGTTCGGTGCACTGGCCGAGGCTCCCCAGGCCAATCGTCATGTCGAGCCAAATACACTGGTGCCGAAAGGCGTCATCCGCTATGCGCCCAGTGGTTTTCCCGATCGCATCGTCGCGGTGCCTGCGCAGGATGCATCGACCGGGTTCGCGGTCAGCTGGCGCACGAGTGATGACGTGCAGTCGCCGGTGATCGAGATCGCGGTGGCCAAGGAATCACCCGACCAGTGGGACGGTGATACACCGCCGCGCCAGCTCAAGGCCGACAGCCGCGTCCTGGCAACGGCGAACGGGACAGCCCACCACCACCATGTCGTGGTCGATGGTCTTTCGCCCGACACGCTGTACGCATGGCGGGTGCAGGGCGATCGCACCTGGAGCCCCTGGCGCCAGCTGCGCACGGCCGCACCGGCTGGAACGCCGCTGGAGTTCCTGTACGTCGGTGACACCCAGAACAAGAACGCCAGTCTGGTGACACGGGTGATGCATGAGGCCGTGCGTCACGCGTCTAAATCGAACCTCGTGTTGTTCGCAGGTGATCTTGTCAGCGAAGCGGTCGATGATGACGAGTGGGGCGAATGGTTCGATGCCACCGGCCCGCTCGCGACGATGGCGTTCGCGCCTGCGCCGGGCAACCACGAGTTCTTCGAGGAGCACGAAGACACGCCGCAGGAGCGCCGCGTGCTGGGCGAACAGTGGAAGCATCACTTCGCGCTGCCGGCCAACGGTGCTGCAGGCGTCGAGCCGACGACCTATTGGTTCGACTACCAGGGCATCCGCTTCGCGGTGATCGATGGCACCTCGGCGCTTGATCTTGATGCGGCGTCCACCCAGGCCGAATGGCTGGACAAGGTGCTGGAAGCCAATCCGAATCGCTGGAGCATGGTGCTGATCCACCAGCCGTTCTATTCGCCACGCGGCAAGGCGCGCAACGACAGGCACCAGTTGTTGCGCGATGAGCTGATGCCGGTCCTGCAGCGTCATTCGGTGGACCTGGTGCTGCAGGGCCACGACCACGTCTACGGGCGTCGCTCCAGCGATGGCGGCGGCCCGCCGGTGTACACGGTGTCCGTGGCGGGGCCGAAGCAGTATCTCGTTGCCGACGAGGCACGCGACACGATGTCACCGGTCGGCGAGGACACGCAGCTGTTCCAGGTGTTGCGGCTGGAAGGCAATCGCCTCAGCTACGAAGCGCGGACTGTCACAGGCCGCCTGTACGATGCTTTCAGCCTGGTGGATGAAGGCAGCGCGGGCAAGCGGATTGAAGAGACGCGCGAAGGCCGGATCGACGAACGTACCTGTGCACGTGCACAAACCCTCGGCGGACGCGCCGACCGCTGCTGGGAGTGACAGAAGGTGATGACCGGACGATTTGCGTGGTGCCGATGGCTGCTGGTGCTGTCGCTGGTGCAGCCGCTGCACGCAGGCGAATCGATCCGGCATCCGTTCCAGGCGGCGCAGCCGTCAACAGCGCCCGATGAAGTGCTGCTGGCGGTGGAGATCCCCGCCGGTGGCTTCACCAAGTACGAGATCGGCAAGGAAGATGGACTGGTGTACGTGGATCGGTTCCTGTCGATGCCGACGGCGTACCCCGCCAACTATGGTTCGATGCCGCGCACGTTGGCCGGCGACCATGATCCGTTGGATGCGCTGGTGCTGACGCGCACGCCATTGCATCCGGGCACGCTGATCCGCTTCCGCCCGATCGGATTCCTGAGGATGGTCGACAACGGCGAGCACGACGAGAAGGTCATCGGCGTGCCGGTGGACAAGGTCGATCCCACGTATTCCGGCATCCAAGATATTGCCGACCTGCCACAGGTCGAGCGTGATCGCATCGAGGCATTCTTTCGCGTCTACAAGGACCTGCCGGCGGGACGTAACCCCGTGCAGCTCGATGGCTGGGGCAATGCGGCGGAAGCCCGCGCGCTGATTCGTGCGTCATTGCAGCGCTACGAGGACGAGCCCGTTCCCACGCGCTGAAGCGTGGACCACGCGACTGGCGTCAGCCTGCGCTCCAGTCGAAACGTACCAGCGCGCCACCTAGTGGTGATGCCGACAGCGTGAGCCGGCCAGCCGTGGCTTCGGCCAGTTCGCGTGCAATCGAGAGGCCGAGGCCGCTACCGGACTCATCCAGCCGGCCGCCACGCGAGAGCAAGTGATCGATGCGATCGGCCGGGAAGCCGGGGCCATCGTCTTCGATGGTCAGGGCAGTCCATTGCGGGCCGGCGTGCCCCGAGACGCGCACCTGGCGGCGTGCATGGCGCGCCGCGTTCTCCAGCACCGCGCCGACAATCTCCGACAGGTCCTCGGGCTGCACCGACAGGCGCAGGCTCGGCGGGATGTCGACGGTGAATGCGAGCTGCCCGCCCTGGTCGGTGTGTTCGATCACCGTCACCAGTTGTTCGACCACCGTGCGGACGTCGGCGTCGCCACCGGGCGCACGGCGGATGGTCGCCGCGCGTGCGTATGCGAGTTCCGCATCGATGGTGCGACGGATCGCCGCGACAGCGCGATCCAGTCCATCGGCGGCCTGCACGGCACCATCCTCGCGGGCGCGACGACTCTGTGCAGCGATTGCCGACAGTGGCGTCTTCAAGCCATGCGCGAGATCCGCGGCACGATGGCGCGCGAGCGCGAGGTCGCGTTCACGCGCATCGGCGAGTGCGTTGATCGCTTCGGTCAGCGGCTGGATCTCGCGCAGGTGTGCTTCCGGCAATCGCGCGCGCGCACTGTCGCGAAGCAAGGGAAGGCCGCCGCGGATCCGACCCAGCGGACGCAAGCCGAGCCGCACCTGCAACCATGCCGCCGCCGACAACACCAGCCATAACACGCCGAGGAACAGCGCGAGTTCGCGACCGAATTCGTTGCGTGCGGCGGCCAGCGGCGCGCGATCCTGCGCCAACTGCACGAGTACGCCGGGACCATTGGCATCGGGTACGACCAGTCGCTCCAGCACCGAGACCTGTTCGCCATACGGACCATCGACATGGCGCAGTCGCCAGTCGCCCGTAGGCGCGCGTTCCGGCGCGGGCAGGTCGGCATCCCAGAGCGAACGCGAGCGTGCCGCGCCCGCGGCTGTCGAGACTTGCCAGTAGTAACCGCCTGCAGGTGTCTGCAAGCGTGGATCCATTGGCGCGGGATCGATTACCGGCACCTGGCCGGGACCGAGTTCGAGCGCAGCGACCAGACGCAGGCCATCGCGCGTGAGTTCGGCTTCCAGTCGTCGTTCCAGATGGCGTTCGAACAGCAAGGTCATGAACAGCCATGCCACGCACAGTGCCAGCAGGATTGCTGCGGCAGCGCCGGCCAGCAGGCGCCAGTGCAGCGAGCGTGCGATCAAGGGGAGACGCCCAGCAGATAGCCGAAACCGCGGCGTGTGGCGATGACGTCGGCCCCGAATTTCCTGCGCAGCCGCGCGACGATGGCTTCGATCGCATTGGTATCGCCGGCATCAGCGATGCCGTAGAGATGTTCTGCGAGTTCACCTGCCGATACTGCGCGTTCCGGCGAGTGCGCAAGGTGGTCGAGCAGGCGGAACTCGAGCGGCGACAGGTGCGCGGGAGCGCCGTCGAAGGTCGCGCTCATGCGCGTGGTGTCCAGTCGAAGCTTGCCGATGGCGACGACATTGCTGGTGCGTCCGGCTTCGCGTCGCAGCAATCCGCGCACGCGGGCAACCAGTTCGCCCATCTGGAAGGGTTTGCCCATGTAGTCGTCGGCGCCGGCCTCGATGCCTTCGACCTTTTCGGTCCAGTCACCGCGCGCGGACAGCACGATCACCGGACAAGCGCGGCCCGACGCGCGCCAACGGCGCAACACCGACAGCCCGTCGAGTCCGGGCAGGCCTAGGTCAAGCACGACGGCGTCGTACTCTTCGGTGTCGCCCAGGAACCAGGCATCGTTGCCATCGCTCGCGGCATCGACGACGAAGCCGGAAGCTTCCAGTGCACGTCGAAGATCCGCTTGAATGTCGGGGTCGTCCTCGACGATGAGGCAACGCATCAGTCGTCCTCGATTTTCCGAATCTCACCAGTGCGGGCGTTCACGTCGACGTCCAGCACGCGGCCGGTCGTGGCGAGCACCTTCACTTCATATTCCCAACCGTGCTTGTCGCTGAGGTCGAGCTCCACTTCGATGATATCGCCCGGTACGCGCTCCTGCACGATCTGCAGGATGCGGCCCAGCGGCAGGATCTCGCCCCGCTGCAACAATGCGCGGGCCTCGATCTGGTCGTCCTTGCCTGCATGGGCAGGCTGCATGGACAGGGATGCGATGGCCGTGGCGAGGACCAGCGGGATCGCGATGGTGGTGCTGATGAGAGTCTTGTTCATGGCGCACAGCCTGCCGCGCCGAGGCTGACATCCGGCTGACAGCGGCCGTGGCTCTGGCGTCAACCCGGAAAGACCATGCTGCGGGCCGACCTGCCGTGTCGGGTGCCTCCAGCCTCCGGGCTGGCTCCCGGGGCACCCGCCACGGAGGTCATTGGCCGTCGTAGTACGGCTTGTCCGGCCAGCCTTCCGGCGGATCGAAGCCGTAGTAGCCGCCGCCGTTACGGAAGCGTTCGAGGCGTGCCAGTTCGGCCGGATCGGATTTGCTGTCCCAGGTGCAGGCGCCGTTGACGAGATCAGCAGGTGTGAGCACCAGCGGATCCCATACGGCGTCGCCAAGATCATCGTGTAGCGTGTACGACAGCGTCGGCGTGTCGCCGGTCAGGTCGAAGCGCATCAAGCCCACGTTGACGGTGCGGGTCCATACGTCGCGCACGCGCACTTCGGGCACCTGCCGCGTGTGTTTGGCCGCCGGCATCTGCGCGAGTGGCGACGAGCAGAAATCGTAGATGTCGTAGCCGCCCTGCGCGGAGCGGGGGATGCAGTTGAGTTCGCCCATGTGCGAGTCACCGGAAATGCAGACCACGCCGGCGATGCCTTCGTCGCGGATGAAGTCGAAGAGCTCGTTCCGTTCGGCCATGTAGACGGCCCAGGAATCGCCACCTTTCTCGTTCTCGGCCGACGACCAGCCGCCGCCGATGGCGAGGATCTTGAAGGGCGTCGTGCTGGCCTTCAATTCGCGCTTGAGCCAGGCCTTCTGGCGTGCGCCGAGCATCGTCTTGTCGGCGCCATCGGGCGCATCGGTGCGGTCGCGGTGGTAGCGGCCGTCGAGGATGAAGAAGTCCACGCCGCCGTAATGCTGCTTGCAATAGACGCCGGGATTGTCGGATTCACCGTACGACGGGTTTGCCCAGAAGCGTTTGAACAGGCGCAGCGATTCGGCCTTGTACGGGCTGCGTCCGTCGGAATCGTTGTAGCCGAAGTCGTGGTCGTCCCAGGTGGCCAGCTGCGGTACCGAACGCAGCAACGGTTCCAGGCTGGGGACGACGCGTCCGCGCGCGTAAAGATCGGTGATCGCGGCAGGCTGGTCGCTGTCAGCGTAGATATTGTCGCCCAGCCACAGGAACATGTCCGGCTCCAGTGCGCGCACCGTGTTCCAGATGCGCTGGTCGGGGTCGTACTGGATGCGGCAGCAGGACCCGAACGCAATGCGGAATGCGGCGGCGCCTGCGGGCGCGGTGCGTGCGCGATGCGGGATGAACTGGAAGCGGTCCTGCTGGCCGTCGTAGCGCAATCGATACCAGTACTGCGTATCGGGCTGCAGCGCTTCGGCGCGCAGCGTCACGCAGCAGTCGTCGCTAGGCGATGCGACAGCAGTCGCGGTCTGCACGATGTGGCGGAACTCGCGATCGGTCGCGACTTCCAGCAGCACCTCGAACGCGCCGCTTGCGCGGACCCAGACGGTGAGATGGTTGGGTCCGGGTGCGCCAAGCATCGGTCCCTGCAAGGCGCGCGGATAACCGAGTACGCCGGCGATCGCTTTGGGCAGCGCCAGGAAGACGCCGGCGAGCGCACCACCGACAAGGAAAGTGCGGCGTCGCAGGGTCATGCACCTAGCTCCTTCGCTTCACGTGCGGCGTTGAGCGCGTCGATCAATACCGTGTGGATTGCGCCATTGCTGACGCAGACGTTCTGACCGTGCAGGTCGAGCGCGTCGCCTGTGACCGAAGTCGCGATGCCGCCCGCTTCTTCCACCAGGATTACGCCGGGTGCCATGTCCCAGGCGTTGGTGGCGCGTTCCCAGTACGCGTCCCAGCGGCCCGCCGCGACGAACGCCATGTCCACGGCGCACGCACCGGTGCGGCGGATGCCAGCCACCTGGTTGCTGAGCAACGCCATTTCGCGTGCGAACACCGGATGGTCGGGCTTGTCGGCAAACGGGATGCCGCACGAGAGCACGGTGCGGATCAATGGCGCGCGGGTGGAGACATGGATGCGGCGATCGTTGAGCCATGCGCCCTTGCCGCGTTCGGCGACGAACAGTTCGTCCATCACCGGCAGGTAGGTCACGCCGGCGACGACCTCATCGTTGCGCGACAGCGCCACGTTGACGCCCCACAACGGGCAACCGAACAGGAAGTTGGTGGTGCCATCAAGTGGATCCACGATCCAACGCTGTGACGTGTCGCTGCCACCACCGATGCCACCTTCCTCGCCGAGGAACGCGTATGAGGGCTGCGCTGCAGCCAGCATCGAGCGCACGGTGTTCTCGGCTTCTTCGTCGGCGATGGAGACCAGGTCGGTGGGGCCGGCCTTGGTGTGCACGGTGAGCTCGGAAAGTTGCGCGTAGCGGCGCAACAGTCCGGCGCCTGCCGTCTTCGCGGCATCGATCATGTGGCGCAGTTCGCTGGAGGCGTCGATGGACATCGTGCGTCAATCCCTCAAGGTGGTTCGCCACAGGCTGGCGGCGAGCAGCATCGACAATACCGACGCGCCGATCCAGAACGCGATCACCGGGCCGAAGTCGTACAGGCGAACATCACCGACGACGGTCATGCTCTCCTGGATCAGTTTGCCGGAGACATATTCCTGGATGCCGGCACCGATGTAACTGAAGATGCCAATCACGCCCATCGCCGCACCCGCCACGCGCTTGGGTGCGATATCGACGGCGAACAGGCCGCCGAGCGACGTGACCAGCCCGGTCAGCCCCAATCCGAACAGGACCATGCCGGTGATCAGCACGGGCATCGTGTTGGGGCCATAGAAGAACAGCAGCAGGCCGCCGATCTCGAGGATCGCGAAGATCAGGTTCACCGGCGGACGGCGGGCATTGAAGAACTTGTCGGAGATGAAGCCGTACGAGATCGCACCTGCGATGCCTGCCAGCGTGCTGATCATCAGCACCGTGCCGGCCGTCGGCAATGACAAGCCACGGTCTTCCTGCAGGTAGAGGATGCCCCACGAATTGATCGCGTAGCGGGTGACGTAGATCGTGGCCGCCGACAGGCACAGCACCCAGATCGCCGGGATCTTGAGGATGGACAGCTGCAGGCCAAGCACCGACTTGATATCCGGCCGCGCCTTTTCCTCGTAGTAATCCTTCTTCCACTCGTTGACCGTCGGCAGGCCCATGGTGCGCGGACGGTCCTGTACCAGCCAGAACATCATCGCCGCCGCACCGATGCCGAACAGCGCCGGCACGAAGTAGCCGAAACGCCAGCCCAGCCATGCGACCACGCTGCCCACGCCGATGAACGTCAGGCCTTCGCCGATCGAATGTGCCGTACTCCAGATACCATAGGCGCGACCGCGTTCCTTGTTGGAGAACCATGCGGTCATCGCCACCACGCCGCCGGGTGCGCCGAAGCTCTGGAACCAGCCGTTGAGCCCCCAGATGATCACCGCGGTCCATACCGCCGTGGTCAGGCCCATCGCGAAATTGCACAGCGCGGTCATCAGGAACGCGAACGCAAGGAACCGCTTCATACTCGCGTGGTCGGCGAGGAAGCCGTTGGTCAACTTGCCGATGGCATACGCGTAGTACAGCGCCGATCCGATCATGCCCAGTTCGACCGGGGTGAAGATGCCTTCGTCGATCAGCGGCTTCTTCACCACGCCCAGCGCAAGTCGGCAGGTGTAGATCACGCCGTAGCCCAGCGTGATCGCCAGCATCACCCGGAAGCGATGCCGCCGGAACATCGCATCGATGGTCGACGGGTCAGCGGTGACCGGCTGGTCGGCGCCGGTCGCGAAGAATCTCGTCAGTGCATTGGCCATCAAGCGTTCCCTCCCCAGGGATCCGTGGGCCGCGCTCACGCGACGACCCGGTACATCGGCACGGTGGGCGTCAGCGCATCGTCGGAATCACGAAGCTCTGTTCGACATCGGCGCCACCCTTCGGCCAGCGCTGCGTGACGACCTTGGTGCGCGTGTAGAAACGCACGCCGTCCATGCCGTACTGGTTGAGATCGGCAAAACCCGAGCGCTTCCATCCGCCGAAGCTGTGATACGCGACCGGCACCGGGATCGGCACGTTGATGCCGACCATGCCGACTTCGACGCGGTCCGCGAACTCGCGCGCGGCATCGCCGTTGCGGGTGAAGATCGCCACGCCGTTGCCGTACTGATGAATGCTAGGCAGCGCGATCGCCTCATCGAAAGACTCGGCGCGCATGATCTGCAGCACCGGTCCGAAGATTTCCTCGCGCCACGTTTGCATGCCGGGCGTGACATGGTCGAACAGTGTCGGGCCGAGGAAAAAGCCGCTTTCGTGTCCCGAAAGCGAGAAACCGCGCCCGTCGACCACGAGTTCCGCGCCTTCGTCGACGCCCAGCTGGATGTAGTGCTCGATCTTCGCCTTGTGCGCGGCAGTGATGACCGGCCCGTAGTGCGCATCGGCATCGGTGGAAACGCCGATCCGCAGCGACGCAATCGCCGCAACGAGTCTCTCGCGCAGCGCGTTCGCAGTGGCATCACCCACGGCCACGACCACCGGCAGTGCCATGCAGCGCTCGCCCGCGGAGCCATACGCAGCGCCGATGATGTCGGCGACGGCCTGGTCGAGGTCTGCATCCGGCAACACGATGCCGTGGTTCTTCGCGCCGCCCATGCACTGCACGCGCTTGCCCTGCGCCGCGCCCTGTCCATACACGTATTGCGCAATGTCGGATGAGCCGACGAAACTCACCGCCTTAATGTCGGGGTGGTGCAGTATCGCGTCCACGATCTCCTTGTCGCCGTGCACGACGTTGAGCACGCCCGGCGGCAGGCCCGCTTCGATCATCAGTTCCGCCAGTCGCACCGGCACCGAAGGATCACGTTCAGAGGGCTTGAGGATGAACGCGTTGCCGCTGGCGATCGCCGGGCCGAACATCCACATCGGGATCATCGCCGGGAAATTGAACGGCGTGATGCCCGCGACTACGCCCAGCGGCTGGCGCATTGAATACACGTCGATGCCGGGACCGGCGCCCTGCGTGTAGTCGCCCTTGAGCAGGTGCGGGATGCCGCAGGCAAATTCGATGACTTCCAACCCGCGCTGCAGGTCGCCGCGTGCATCGGACACTACCTTGCCGTGTTCGGAGGACAGCAAGGCGGCGAGTTCATCCATGTGCACTTCGAGCAGGCGCTTGAACTCGAACATCACCCGCGCGCGCCGCTGCGGATTGACCTTCGCCCAATCGGCCTGCGCCTGGACGGCATTGGCGATCGCGCGGTCGAGCTCGACGGGCGCGGCCAGCGATACTTTCGCCTGGACGCGTCCGCTGTTGGGATCGAAGACATCGCCGTGCCGGCCGGATGCGCCGGCGACGATGCGGCCGTCGATGAAATGTTCGATGTTGCGCATGACTCAGGTTCCGGAAGCAGGGGGCGGGGCGACGATCCAGGCGTGGTCGGGATCGTTGCGGAACAGCCAGCGGCGTTCGGGGCCGGCCATCACGTTGAGGTAGTAGAGGTCATAGCCATGGGCGGCGCCGACCGGGTGGTAGCCGCGCGGGACCAGCACCACGTCCCCGTCTTCGACCGCGATGGCCTCGTCGAGCGTGCGGTCGTCGCTGTACACGCGCTGGAACGCGAAACCCTGCCGCGGCTGCGTGCGGTGGTAATAGGTTTCCTCGAGGATGGTTTCCTCGCCCGGCGTCGCGGTGTCGTGCTTGTGTGGTGGGTAGCTCGACCAGTGCCCGGCGGGTGTCACCACTTCGACGACCAGCAGGCCGTCGGCGGGCTGCGTCTCGGGCAGGATGTTGCGTACGTGGCGGGTATTGGTGCCCACGCCACGCACTTCGCGCGACATCTCGGCATCGTCGATCCGACGCGGGGCACCATGGCCCGTGCCCGGCGCAGTACAGATGGCGAGTTCGACGTCATCCTTTGCAACCACCGTGTAGGACACGCCCGCAGGCACGTACACCGCACCCGGCGCGCGATCTTCGAACGGTGATGCGCGACCGCCGACATCATCGAAGTGCGATTCACCGGCGACGATGTTGGCCGTGCCGGCTACCAGCACCAGGCAGGCTTCGCGCGCTGCATCAGCGCCGGTGTAGCGCTGGCCGGAGGACAGCTTTACGACCCTGAAACCGACATGCGACCAGCCGGCGCTCTCCGGCGTCACCGACAGCACCGTGCCGTCGGCGGCGGGTGACTGCGGACGGACGCGCAGGCGCGACATCAGATCAATCCCGCCTTGACGGCTTCCGTCTTCAGCGTGCGCAGGCCGAGTTCGGCATAGGGCTTCGGCGCGGCGATGGCAGGATCCTGTTCCGCTTCGATCACGATCCAGCCGCTGTAGTCGATTTCGACCAGTGCGCGCATCACTGCGCCGTAGTCGATGCCACCATCGCCGGGCACGGTGAACATGCCGCCGAGGACGCCGTCGAGAAAGCTCGACCCGCCATCGCGCAGCGTGCGATACGTTTCGTCGCGGAAGTCCTTGCAATGCACATGCGCGATGCGCGCCGGGTGTTCGCGGATCACCTGCAGGTAATCGACGCCACCCAGTGCGGCATGGCCGGTGTCGAGCGTGAAGCCGACCGACGGCCCAGTGTGCCGGATGAAGGCATCCATGTCGGATGCGCGCTCGACCACCGTGCCCAAGTGATGGTGGTAGGCGAACTTCAGCCCCTGCGCCTGGATGTAGTCGGCGACGTCGGTCATGCGCGCACAGAAGCGCGCCCAGTCGCCATCGGCGAGCTGCGGCGTGCCGGTCAGCGGTACCGAGCGGTTGCCATGCACCGCATTGCTGGTCTCGGCAAACACAAACACCGTGCTGCCCATGGCCTTCAGCAACTGCAGGTGCGGCTGCAGCGCGGCGATCTCGGCATCCGCGTCCTGCGCAAGCAGCGAGCCGCTGTACCACCCGCCGATCAGGTCGATGCCGTACAACGCCAGCAGCGGCTTGAGCACGGTGGCGTCGCGCGGGAACTTGCCGCCCAGTTCGACACCTTCGAAGCCGACGTCGCGGATGTCGGCAAGGATGCTTTCCAGCGGCGTGTCGCCGCCAAGCTCGGGCATGTCGTCATTGGCCCATGCAATGGGACTGACGCCGAATCGGATGCTCATGACAGGTCTCTCTTCATGCGGATGCGTTGTTCGTAATCACGGCGCGCGGCGTTCACTTCCGGGCGGTCCGACACTTCGGGAACGGCGACGTCCCACCACCAGCCGCCGGCCTCGGTGGTCTTCAGCGGATCGGTGTCGATGACGACCACGCTGCTGCGGTCGGCCGCGCGTGCGCGTGCCAGCGCGGCGCGCAACTCGCCGAGGTTCGTGGCCTTCTCGGCGAGCGCGCCCAAGCTGCGCGCGTGCGCGGCGAAGTCGATGTCGGGCAGGGTCTCGTGTCGCGAGTCCGCCAGCAGGTTGTTGAAGCCGGGACTGCCGGTGGCCTGCTGCAGGCGATTGATGCAGCCGTAGCCGCGATTGTCGAGCAGCACCACGACCAGCTTCTGGCCGAGCATTACCGACGTTGCGAGCTCGGAATTCATCATCAGGTAGCTGCCGTCGCCGATCATCACCACCACGTCGCGATCCGGCGCGGCGAGTTTCACACCGAGGCCGCCCGCGATCTCGTAGCCCATGCATGAGAAACCGTATTCCAGGTGATAGCCGTCACTGCGCGTCGTCCGCCACAGCTTGTGCAGCTCACCGGGCAGGCCACCTGCGGCACAGACCACGATCGCATCGTCGTCGAACGACGCTTGCACCGCGCCGATTACCTGTGCATCGCTGGGCAGGTTGGTGGCGTCTTCGCCTTGCGTGGCGCTATCGACGGCTGCATGCCACTGCGTGATCGCGTCGCGATCGAACACCTGCGGCGCTTGCCAATCGACCAGCGCGGCATCCAGCGAGGCCAGCACTGTGCGTGCATCACCGACCACCGGCACCGCACCGTGTTTGTGCGCGTCGAAGGCTTGCACGTTGACCTGGAACAGGCTTGCATCGGGGAACAGGCTGCGCGAGCCGGTGGTGAAATCCTGGAGTCGTGTGCCGATGCCGACCACGACATCTGCATTGCTCGCGGCTGCATTCGCTGCGCTGGAGCCGGTCACGCCGATCGAGCCAAGCGTATTGGCGTGGTTCCACGGCAACGCACCCTTGCCGGCCTGCGTTTCCGCTACCGGCAAGCCGGTGCGTTCGGCGAAGGCGGCGAGCGCGGCTTCAGCGCCGCTGTAGAGCACGCCGCCACCGGCAACGAGGAGTGGCCGTTTTGCAGCGCGCAGCGCACTGGCGAGTGCGTCGAGTTCGTGCGCATCGGCAGGTGCCCGGCGTGGATGCCAGGTGCGTCGCGAGAAAAAATTCGCGGGGTAGTCGAAGGCCTCGGCTTGCACGTCCTGGCAGAACGCGAGCGTCACCGGGCCGCAGGTCGCGGGATCGAGCATCGTTGCCAGTGCCTTCGGCAGCGCGTCGAGGATCTGCTCGGGCCGTGTGATGCGATCGAAATAGCGCGAGACCGGCCGGAAGCAATCATTGGCCGACGCCGTTCCGTCGCTGAAATCCTCAACCTGCTGCAGCACCGGGTCGGGCCGTCGGCTGGCGTACACATCGCCGGGGATCAGCAGCACTGGCAATCGGTTGACGTGCGCGAGTGCAGCAGCCGTCACCATGTTGGTCGCACCGGGGCCGATCGATGTGGTGCAGACCATCGCGCGTCGTCGACGCATCTGTTTGGCGTACGCGATCGCGGCATGTGCCATGCCTTGCTCGTTGTGCGCCCGATACGTCGGCAAGGCGGCGCGCGCGGCATGCAGCGCTTCGCCGACCGCGGCGACGTTGCCGTGGCCGAAGATCGCCCAGACGCCCGCGAAGTAGGGCACCTCGTCGCCATCAATGACGACATGCTGGTTGGCCAGCCACAGCATGGTGGCCTGCGCGGCGGTGAGTCGGAGGGTGTCGGTCGAGGTGTCGCGTGTGTTCGATGCGCTCATGTCATGCAGTCTCGCGGATCGCTTGCGGCAGCGCCCGCTGCTTTGCATCACGCCAGGCGTCGACCAGGATCGAGAAGCGTCGTGCAAGGTCGGCGATGGCGGCCTCGTCATCGATGTTGCCTGAGAGCCACTGTTCTGCGGCGTCCGCGAAGATCGTGCGGCCGACGGCGAATCCCTTGACGATCGGTGCCTGCGCGCTGGCAGCAAACGAAGCGATCAGTTCGTCCTGCGGCGCGGACAGGCCCAGCAGCACCACGCCGCGACAATGCGGATCATTGCGGGTGATGGCGTCTTCGATGTGGCGCCATGCCGATGCACGGTCGTCCGGTTCCAGCTTCCACCAGTCGGGCCGGATGCCGAGGTCGTACAGACGATGGATGGCACGTGCCACGGTATCGTCGGCCACGTCGCCGTTGCGCGAGGCGATGATTTCCACCAGCAGTTCATGGCGCGTCTTGCGCGCGGCGTCGGCCAGTCGCAGCAGCTGGCGTTCCTGGCGCTCGCGCAGGTCCTGCGCATCGTCCGGATGGTAGAACGCGAGGCACTTCACGACATGGTTCGCAGGCCAGGTCGCGAGTTCGGTGGCGACATCCGGCGAAGATTCGAATTCGAGCGGGCAACATCCCGGCAGTTCGATCGGACGACCGATCCAGTACGGTTTGCCGGCCGCGACTTCGAGTGCGCGCATGCCGTAGCGCCCGTCGAGCAGCACGCCAAATCCTGGGTCGCCTTGTGCCACGCGATCGACTGCCGCGATCGCCAGCGACTTGAATGCGGCGATCCGATCTGTGTCGGCGCCGGTTGCCTTGCACAGCGCCTCGAACTGGCTGCGGTGGTCCATCGCCAGCACCGTCAACGCCGGATATTGCTCGGCGCGCGTGGTGGCCCAGTGCAGATGTTCCAGCACATTGTCGTCGCGCAGGCGAAAAGGGCGCTCGCCGCCGTGCAGGAACGATTGCAGTTCTTCCCACGTTGGCATCGCCGGCGAGCAGCCATGGCGCGACACGACGATGGCGCCACAGGCGTTGGCCCACGCGCAGCAGTCTTCCAGCGAGGCATCGCGCAGCCAGCCGCGCAGGAAGCCGGCCATGAAGGCATCGCCGGCACCAAGCACGTTGAAGACTTCGACCGGGAACCCGCGACCCACGATGCCGTCGTCCAGCGAGGCCGGGATCGGGCCGGGGAACGCACTGCAGCCTGCAGCACCGCGCTTGCAGACGATCAACGCATCGGTACCCGCGCGGATGGCGCGCAGCGCGACCAGCGTGTCCGTATCGCCGCCGAGGATGTGGATCTCTTCCTCGGTACCTACGATCAGGTCGCACAGGGGCAGCACCTGCTGCAGGCGCTGCGTGACCATACTGTTGGCGACGAAGCGGTTTTCGCCTGCGTCCTTGCCGGTCAGACCCCACAGCACCGGCCGGTAGTCGATGTCGAAGACGATCCTGCCGCCGCTGGCGCGTGCAATTTCGCAGGCCTTCAGCGATGCGGCGAAGACGCCCGGCTGCGACAGATGCGTGCCGTTGATCAGCACCGCCTTCGCCGAGCCGATGAAGCCAGGGTCGACGTCGGACTCGCACAGCGCCATGTCGGCACAGTTCTCGCGATAGAAGATCAGCGGGAAGGTGTCGGGGTCGCGGATGCCGAGGAACACCAGCGCGGTCAGGCGCTGCGGATCACCGATGACGCCATGGGTATCCACGCCTTCGCGGACGAGCTGTTCGCGGATGAAGCGCCCGAAATGATCCTCGCCCACGCGTGTCAGCAGGCCCGTGCGCAAGCCCAGCCGCGCACCGCCAACGGACGTGTTGGTCGGGCTGCCGCCGATGTACTTGGCGAAGGACTGCATGTCCTCCAGCCGGCCGCCGGTCTGTTCGCCATACAGGTCGATGCACGAACGCCCGATTGCGATCAGATCCAACCCATCCGCCCTCGCCATTGCTGCTCGTCCTCCGGGGTCCGTGGCTGACGGCCCACTTTTGTAAAATCTATTCTATTTTCAAATCAATGGCAAGATTTGTTTCATTTTTTTTCCGGGCGTTGCTTCGCGCCAAGCGTCGATGCGTTGCGGGTGGTGGTGGTCGAGAAGGCGTAGGAAATGACCAGGGTCTGGGCCAGACACATGGATGTGGACAGCGATCGGAACTTGCGGATCTCCGCTTCCTTGACCTGCAGCACCAGCGTGGCGGGCTTGGCGACCGGGCTGACCGGGCTGTCGCTGATCGACAGCACCTTGCAGTGGTTGTCCACCGCCACGTCGATCAGGTGCACGGCTTCTTCTGCGTAGGGCTGGTAGCTGACTACCAGCAGCAGGTCGTTGCGGGTGATGCCGTGGATCTGCTGCTGGGTCATGCCGCCGACGCTGTCGATGAACACGGTCTTCTTGTCGACCTGGTGCAGCGAGTAGGCGAGGTAGGCCGCAACAGGGAACGAGCGCCAGAAGCCCGCCACGAACACCGTATCGGCCTGTGCGATCAGCTTCACCGCTTCGTTCAACTGGCGCTTGTCGATGACCTCGCCCAGGTGCTGGAGCGCCAGCACGTTGCCTTCGACGAACTCCGCCAGCACCTGCGATGGATCGTCGAAGCGCTTGCCATCGCTGGCCTTGCTGAACTCACGCACGCGCTCGCCATAGCCCAGTGATGCGTTCGCCGACAGCAGCCCGTCGCGGAACAGCCGCTGCATCTGCGTGGCGCCATCAAACCCGAACGACTTGGCGAAACGCACGATCGCTGACGGCTGCACGCCACAGCGCTCGGACAGCACTGCTAGCGTTTCCAGCGCCACCGCGTTGGGTTCGTCGAGGATGTAGCGCGCAACCTGCTTGAGCCGTTTGCTCAGGCCGTCGTAGCGGGCCAGGATCGCCGAGCGCAGTTCTTCGGCGCTGGCGGGTGGAATGGGTTGGTCGGTCATGCGGTGGCCTCTGTCGTTCTTCCCTGCGTCACGCGAGTGTCCGGCAAAAAATGGAATGCGGCCGGATTTCTGGAAATTCTATTGCATTTCAATTTGGAACACATATTCTATTCACTTCGAGCGGCGGGAGGGTCGCATGGAGCGGATCAACGTGGTCCTGGTTGGGGCCGGACGCATGGGGCAGGTCCATGGGCCAAATGCCGCACACATGCCCGGTTTGCGCCTGCGTTATGTAGTGGACCCGAGGCCCGACGCTGCGGCTGCCATGGCAGGGGCGACAGGCGCGGAGACCGCAACGCTGGAGCAGGTGCTTGCCGATCCGTCGGTCGGCGGCGTGCTGGTCTGCAGCTCCACCGACCAGCACCTGGCCAATGCACTGCAGGCGGTGGCGGCGGGCAAGGCGGTGTTCTGCGAGAAGCCGATCGACCTCGACCTGCAGAAGGCGCTGGCGGCTCAACCGCAATTTGTAGGCGCACGTTTCGTGCTGGGATTCAATCGGCGCTACGACCCGCATTTCCTGGCGCTGAAGCAGCGTCTTGATGCAGGCGTGGTCGGCCAGTTGGAAAGCCTGCACATCGTCAACCATGACCCGGCCGCGCCCGCGCCGCATTTCATCCCGACCAGTGGCGGGCTGTTCAAGGATTTCACGATCCACGATCTCGACATGGCCCGCTGGATGCTGGGCGAGGAGCCGGTCGAAGTCTTTGCCACCGCGAGTTGCCTGGTGGACCCCGAGATCGGCCGCCTCGGCGACGTGGATACCGCACGGACCGTGCTGAAGACGGCATCGGGCAAGTTGTGTGTGATCTCCAATACCCGCCGCAGCGGCTATGGCTACGACCAGCGCATCGAGGCATTCGGTTCACGGGGCATGGCCACGGCTGGGAACGTTTCGCGTGACACCGTCCAGGCGCTGGACGAACGCGGAACGACCGCTGCGCCCATCGCCTACGCATTCCCCCAGCGCTATGCCGAGTCTTACCGTGCGCAGATCGCGCACTTCGCCGAGGTCGCGCGCGGAACCGCGCAGCCACGCACGCATTACGCCGACGGCATTGCCGCACTGGTGCTGGCCGAAGCGTGCCAGCAGTCCATGCGCGAAGGCCGTCCGGTTCAACTGTAGGGAGAGCTATTGATGTCGAAGATTGCATTGATCGGTGCCGGCCGCATCGGTCGCATCCACGCACGCAACGCTGCGCTGCATCCGCGGCTCACGCTGGCGGCGGTGGTGGATCCGGTCGCTGCCTCGGCGGAATCGCTGGCCGCCGAGTGGAATGCCCCGATCCGCTCGCTCGAAGACGTGCTGGCCGATGGCAGCATCGACGGTGTGATCGTCGCCAGCTCCACGGACACGCACCTCGAGTACAGCGTCCGCGCTGCGCAGGCGGGCAAGGCCGTGTTCTGCGAGAAGCCCATCGACCAGGACCTGCAGCGCGCACGCAGTGCCGCCGACGCCTTGAAGGGTGCGCGGCTGTTCCTCGCCTTCAACCGCCGTTTCGATCCGAACTTCCAGGCGCTGAAGGCGCGACTCGACGAAGGGTCCATCGGACACATTGAAAGCCTGCAGATCACCTCGAACGATCCGGCGCCTCCGCCACCGTCCTATGTCGCGGTGTCTGGCGGACTGTTCAAAGACATGGCGATCCACGACTTCGACATGGCGCGCAGGTTGCTGGGCGAGGAAGTGTGCGAGGTATGGGCTGCAGGCAGTTGCCTGGTGGATCCCGAGATCGGCAAGCTCGGCGATGTGGACACCGCGCGCACGGTACTGAAGACCGGATCGGGAAAGCTGTGCGTCATCTCCAACACGCGCCGCAGCGGCTACGGCTACGACCAGCGCGTCGAGGCCTATGCATCGGCGGGCATGGTGCGGGCCGACAACGTGCTTGAAAGTACCGTGCAGGTGTTCGGCGAAGGTGGCGCGGGCAGCGATCGCCTGCAGAATTTCTTCCTGGACCGTTACGCGGAAGCCTATCGCCGCGAGATGGACCATTTCGCCGACATCCTCGCGGGCGCGACGCCTTCGGTGGGCTATGCCGATGGCGTGGCCGCACTGGCCCTTGCAGAAGCCGCGACGCTGTCGTCGAAGACCGGAGAGGTCGTGACGCTGTAGGCGATCGTCAGCGAATGATGCGTGCCTGCAATGCCGCCTCGAAGTCGGCCAGCCGGCACCGCGTCGGATCCGTGGGCAGTCCGCACAGGGGCTGCGCCATGTAGGTGACGTACGGCGGATTGGCGTCGTCGAGTGGCTGCAGTTGGCGCAACTGCCGCGTGCCCTGGGCGAGGTACGACACGCGCACGAAACGCTCGCCGTCTTTGTCGCGCAAAAGCTCGAAGCCCATGACGCCGCCGACGGCGGCATCGTCCGGCGCGTAACCGGGCACGTGCCAGTGTAGGTCCAGTGCCCCGCCGACATTGGCGGCATTGGTGTCGTGGCCGACCAGAATGTCCAAGCGTGGCGCGGCGTGGTTGCCGAAGTTCGCCAGCACGTGCGCCAGGATGAGCGTTGCCCCGCGGTGGGCGATGTAGGGCGTGCGATAGAGCAGGTCGAACTCGGCGGCATGGATGCGCGACAGCAATTCGATGTCATCTTCGGTCGCGCATCCCCAGCCGACTTGGTCCATCGGCTTGCCTTCCACGTACTCCAGCAGCAGCGTGTGTGCGGCGATGCCGCCAGCATCAAGCGGACCCTTGAACTTCACCCGCTTCCCCACTGCGGTATCTGCCCAGCCGTTCGGCCATGTCGATAGCGTGCAATCCGCTGCAAGGCCGGCCGCGATGCACGCGGGCGGCGTGCAGCAACCGAGGATTGCGTCGAGGCGAGCGAACGCCTGTGCTAGCGGCGCC
>ENA-UOUJ01000615-UOUJ01000615.1-activated-sludge-metagenome-genome-assembly--contig:-NODE-615-length-22481-cov-18.962856_pt1 | contig 22481 bp, 14 predicted proteins | sample MGYA00249839_ERZ747224 | MGnify/ENA primary metagenome ERZ747224 (study PRJEB28782, sample SAMN03220277) | activated sludge metagenome | biome: wastewater; feature: sewage sludge; material...
TCAAAGCTGCTGTCGGCCTTTTTCTTAAAGATATGCTCTGCCCGGTGATAGGTTACATTAATAAATGAAGGCTTGAATTCCATTAACGGATCTAAGTGATCGTAAATAGAATTAATGGTTTTGCCCTTTAAGGGAGGTAATATTTCAAAAGATACCAATGTTCCTTTAGCCTGGCGCAGGTGTTCTGTAACTTTCATTGTTTTAACTGTGCATGATCAAAATAGTTTGCAAACATAGTTTAAAGGAGGCATTTAGAAAACAGCAGCGTAAAACCGGGAAGCAGCGTATCTCCTGCAGGGGTAAAAGCCTTCCTTCCAAATACCTGTTAAAGAATACACCGGAATACACAGCAATTAGCGGCTATCCTGTATTTTTGCCGCAAATGTTTGCAACTTGAGCATTACTATACATACCAGCAATTTAGTAAAACAGTATGGCAGCCGCACGGTGGTAAACCAGGTGTCGGTAGAGGTAAAACAAGGGGAAATAGTAGGCCTGCTGGGCCCAAACGGCGCCGGAAAAACCACTACTTTTTATATGGTGGTGGGCCTCATAAAGCCGGATGAGGGAGAGGTGTTTCTGGAAGACAGGAATATTACCAAACTGCCGATGTATAAAAGAGCGCAGATGGGTATTGGCTACCTGCCGCAGGAAGCATCGGTGTTTCGCAAGCTAAGCGTGGAGGATAATATTGCCGCTGTGCTGGAAATAACAAAGCTGAGCAAAGCCGAACAAAAGAGGAAGCTGGAAGACCTGTTAGATGAATTTCACCTGCATCACGTGCGTAAAAACAACGGCGACTCCCTCAGTGGCGGAGAAAGACGCAGAACGGAAATAGCCCGCGCTCTTGCCGTTGACCCCAAGTTTATTTTATTAGATGAACCCTTTGCGGGCGTTGACCCGATAGCCGTGGAAGATATACAGGCGGTGGTTGCCCGGCTGAAATACAAGAACATCGGTATTTTGATCACCGACCACAATGTAAATGAAACCCTTTCTATTTGCGACCGGGCCTATTTGCTTATTGACGGAAAGATATTTAAGCATGGTACCGCAGAAGAGCTGGCCGAAGACGACCAGGTGCGACGGCTTTACTTAGGAAGGAATTTTGAATTGAAACGCAAGGATTATTTGCACGAGGAGGCCATAAAAGCGATGGGAGAATTTCCGGCAGTGGAGCCCGGGGAGTGAGTAAAAAGGAAGAATCGATGATTGCGTTTTATTTTACTACCATTTTATACTCTCTTTTTGGGAGACAAAAGCATTATAATTTTTCTCTATTTTTCAACAACCTCCCCATTCTCTGTATCATATTTATATTTGATGATCTCTCCATTTAAGATAAGCCGTATAGCTTCTTCAATTACCTCAAACGGCACTACAAACCATTCTCTTGGCATTAGCCGTTGTCCTTGTTCAGTAAATAAATCAATATTTAAGCAAGCTGAAGCAAAAAACCGGTGCAGCAGTTGTTCTAATTTATCAGCATTCTGGTTATAACAGGCGTAGCTGGCAACTTTTATTACATCTGCAAATAAATAGGTTGCTTCGCTTTTAGCATTTCTTATCCGTTCTTCAATCGCAGTAGTGGAAAAGCCAATTTTATACAGATCTTTAATAGCTGCTATTTCAGGATGGGTTGATTTGGATTTCAAAACGTAAATCCAACCTGTTTGAATATCCTCCTCTTTTACCCAACTTTCGTTATCAAAAAACTCATCTTGTATTGATTCATAGGTATTGGTTATCAGCTTTCCGCTATTTTGAATTTGCTTGCCCAAGGACCGATATAGCATATTGCTATATGTTCCATTTTCAAAAATAGTTCTTGTACGGCCATCCATTTGAACTCTATTGCCTGTATTTATTCCTCTTAGCTTCTCGTCTAAATTTGCTGATTCGAGATAAAGCATCACGCCATCCACAATATAGAAGTTCCCGGGTTTTAAATTTTTTTCCAGGCTATAAAATGGTAATAACTTTCGCTTTCCTTCTTTGATTTCCTGGTGTACTTTTTGGAACATTTCCTCATAGGGCTTAAAATCCTTCTCCTTCATTGGTTTTCGTTGTGCTACAAAATCCGCTTCGGCCCTTTCTTCCTCTTTAGGAATATGCTTATACTTAAAAATAGCCAGGTCTTTGCCTGTATCTAATAAGCCAAAATCATCGTCATTCAATATATCATCAATAGAAGGTTTTTCCATTTCTACTTCACCTAAAAGATTGTGCCTGTCAAATGGTTTTACGATTCTTTTTTTCTGCTCGTCCTGCCTAAAGTTTTTCAGCTTTGCCAAAAACCCATATTCAGACATACTGGAAGCATTCGGCTCCCTGCCGTTTTTGTCGAAAAAGGTATTGATTTCTTCAAAAGAATCAATAAGCCTGTCCTCCTCGGATTTGATATTTGAGACTTTGGCTTTTGAATCTAACAAGCCAAAATCGTCATCATTAAAGATATCGTCCAACGATATTTTTTTGTTACTGCTCATTCAATGCCCTTTGTCTTTTTAGCTCACGCAAAAATATTAAAGCTTCTGCCATTCTTCGCTGCTTGGGATCAAAAGAACGAATATCAGGGGCTTCTCCGGTTTTTTCTCTCCATTCCTTTATTTTGGGCCAGAGTAAAATAGCTTCTTCCTCAGTCATTTCTATTTTAATGGATTGAATATGCTCATCAATCAGTTTCAGCACCTGGGTAGTGACAGATTTTGATAAAATTTCAAATGCCTTTTGAAATGGATTTACCTGGTCTATCAGGTCAATGTGTATATCGTCTATATTTACAAAGCTGCCTGCCATCCTGATAAATTTTTTATCCCCCTGTATTTCTATGATACTGTTTTTTATAACAGAATCCACTACTACGTGCTGTCTTACCGCTTCCACATCTTCTTCGCTTAAATCAGGATAAACCTCTCGAATAATTTTGGGGATCAGTACCGTGTTTATCACTTCCGGCTCTACATTTCCCGGCATGGCTTTCAACATCTGGTCGTCCTGTAAAATTCTTGCTTTTAAATCGTTCAGGTCGGTTTCAATAATATCTTTGGCTCTTTGTGAAGTAGGCAGCTTGAAGCCTCTTATTTTAATGGTGTGCTCGTCTTTATCATCACTTTCTTCGTCATCATTGTCATCACTTTTGAGTTTAAATTTGAAATTGGGCGCTAACACCTGTTCCATTAGTAACGATGCCGTAATGGCTTTCAGCATATTGTTTACTGCTACTTTCACTTCCCCGTTTTCTGCATCGGGCTGGGCAATCAGGTTGGTAAACTGCGCATGTGTTTTATTACTGCTATCCCGGGTAGCCCTGCCTATTATCTGAATAATCTCGGTTAATGACCCCCTGTAACCTATCGTTAGCGCATGCTCGCAATAAGGCCAGTCAAAACCTTCTTTTGCCATCCCAAGAGCAATGATGATATCAATGTCTTCGGGAGCTTTTACCTCTCTTAAATAAGCCGTTATTTTATCTCTCGATTTTGGATTATCGTTTACCAAATCGGCAACTTTCAGCATTTTCCCGGAACGTTTGCTTTTTATATATAACACGCCTGTTTGTTCATCCTGATAATCTAAGTCGCCCAAAACGTCAATAATGTGGTTTACCTCTTCGTACTTCTCTCTTGATGATTCGGCAGCGTTTACATTGGGTATATGAATAATCGTTTTTTTGTTTTCATCTAAAATCTCTTCCAAAGCCTACACCGGTCTGTCAGGCTGTTTTTTAAAGTACCTGCCCGTATAAAAATGATAGCCTATTCCTAACGATTTTAAGTATTCATATCCGTTTAACTGCTCATAATAGTTGTAAGTAACTTTAGTAAACCTGGCTTCGTCTTCGGGCAATAGCACCGGCACGTTATCTCCCCTGAAATAAGAACCGGTCATTGCTACAATATGGGCATTTGAGTTTGCCATTATGTTTTTCATTACTTCGCCCAAACGATTATCTCCGTCTGCCGATACGTGGTGAAACTCATCTATGGCAATCACAGTATTGTTCAATTTTTTTTCGTCTAATCCATCAAAAGCAAAGCGAAGTGTAGCGTGGGTGCATATCAGAATCTGTTCATCGCTTTCCAGAAATCCGAGAAATGCTGATACTTTGCTTTTCTCTGAACCGGGGGTACACAGGTTATATTTCGGATGGGGATTCCAGTCGGCAAAAAAACCGTATTGCTTCAACCCGGTTGAGCTAAAGGAGGCCCCGATTGCTTTTTCGGGAACCGCAACAATTGCTTTCTTAATGCCCTGGTTCTTCAGCTTGTCTAAGGCGATGAACATCAGCGCCCTCGATTTCCCCGAAGCGGGCGGGGCTTTTATCAAAAGATATTGCGCGGTTCGGGCCGCGAAAGCTTTTTCTTGCATTTCACGCATGCCGTACTCATTGGTCTTTTTGCTTTTGCCGGTTTGGTTATATTCTACTTTTATCAGGTCTGGCATTGCTCTTTCCTTTAAAATTTTTAAAAACCCCTGCTTTGTTTATCTAAATTACAAAAACCAACACATTGATTATCAAGAAGTTAAATTATTTCTTTGTCTAAACTTTATCTAATTTTATCTAATTTTTTAATTGTCCTTTTTAGATAAACTTAAAACCCATACAGAATTACGTTTGGTTCCCTGGTTTTCAATCGTTTTATCCTTTTTTGACATAGCATATACAATATTCCTGATTTTATTCTCTTTCTTCTTTTTATCTAAAACTGATGGAAGTAAATCCAAAATTAATTCATGAATGTCTTTTTTTGATGCATGACCATATTGCCGGATATATTCCAATATCATCCGCTTATAATGTTCGTCCTTAAATCCCCTCTGCTTAATATAAGTGGCTTTTTCTCCGGTTACATCGGCTACGGAAGATGAGATATAGTAATTTGGTTTTCTTCCTTCGATCAACCCTTTTACTTTTAACCCCTTTGCTTCATCATCGGTGATGCTTTTACTTTTAACTATTTTATCTAACAAAATAATTTCACCCAGCGACAAGTCAGGCATTTGTGCCAGTTTGATGGCGTATTTCATGTCCAGCACCCTGCCTATGATAGTTACCTGCACTTTGTTTTTGCTCAGGTCATAATCGGGTAAAGGGAAAAACTTTTTTCGCTGAATAACGAACATTCTTTTTATACCGCTTCCTGTAGTATCTATCATATTTAAATTGAGCATGGCATTGGCCAAAAACGGATTACGGTACCTTGATTCAGGCGCATCCGATTTTATTACACGCTCTACCGATTCCGGTATAAATGAGCCGGCATTGCTGAAGGTAAGCATAGCATCTTCCCGCTCCACTACATTTATTTTCCCGTTCAGCGTATAATCCTGATGGGCAATACAGTTGTTTAAGGACTCACGAATGATATAAGGGTCAAACTGATCAACTTCATCTGGGAAAAGACTATCATCTTTTATGTACCTGTATTTAAGGTTACGGATTTTGTCTTTCACTTCGTTTACTGCCAGTATAAGCGGGCAACTAAAATGAGCATAGTCTTTTTCAATATTGTCTTTATCCCGCAATATCCAGCTTATTTTAGCCTGTGCAGGACTGATAAAATGGTCTGATTCCGGTTTGCCCAACAATAAAATTGCCGCACGGGTTATTTTACCCTGTATGGTTACTTTGGCTTTGTTAAGGAAAGTGTCGTCATCCCATTGCAGGATTTCCTGCCCATTCTTTTTGTTTTTCTCAATGTATTGCTTCCGGGCAAAATCAATGGCTTCTTTTGAAAGATCGGCAAGGGTGGCGGCATGAATTATTTGTGCCGACCAGTCAAAGGCTTTGTTTTGCATGCGGATAATGTCAAACTCCCTGTCGCTTAATGCACCCAAACTTTCCCCGTTCCTGCCATAGTAATGTCCTTTCCATGAAACAGGCTGCCCCTGGGGTGCAGCAGGTATTTTACAAAGGATTACCGTTTTGCCGTCTTTTTCTACTCGCTCTGTTTTATCAAATGACAGCCGTGGACTGGTATGCTGTGCCAGTTCGTTTTTATACTCATTCAGTTGGTTGTCGTTGATGATAGTGCTAACAATCGTCCTGTCGTTTTTTACGCCTAATACCAACCATGCATTTTCTGTGTTTTTTAAGTTGGCTTCGTTGCTTAACGCAGAAAAATATTGCCCCAATTTGTCTTTGTCATATTGGGTCTTTGCTTCTTTAAACTCTACCACCTCATTTTCGGCAGATAAAGTCAATAGCCTGTTGAGTATGTCTGTCATTGCGTCTCTTTCTTTTTTCGGGATTTCTTCTGCTTCGCAAACAGCGTATCTTTCTTTGTCATCTCCTCATACATTTTAAACAAATACTCCAACCGCTCCGTATCTGAAGTAAATGGTTGTAAGCGGTAACATTGCTCTACGGCTCTATCCAATTCTTCGTGTGCCTGTTTTAAACCTTTGGGCATTGTACCGGGGTTGTAAAGCTGTGCCATTGTTTTTTCAGGGTGTTTGGCTCTTTCATCTAAAATGGCAAATACATACAGGTTTAGGTTTTCCTTTTGTTTAGTGCTAATATCGGGGAAGGGAAATGTATTGTAACACAGCCTGGCTGAATACCTCAATCTTTCTTCTAACTTGCCGCCTACAGCGCGTACCCAAACCATGTGCATTTTGGAATGGATAACACCAAAAAGCCAGGGCTGGGCATCGTAAACTGCCATTGCAGAATCTGCGATAATAGTATCGCCGTTATAAAAACCTAATGGTATATACTCTCTGTTCTCAGAAGAGTGCCTTGGAACTAGGATTGCATCCGAATATTGATGCCTAATTTCTCCGAATTTGTGTGCTGATACCGCTAATTTTCGTGTAGCTTCGCGACTGCTGTTTAATCGATATTCTCTAACGGAATCGACTCTATTTGATATTTCTGCAACCTGTATAGCTTCCTCAACTTGATTGTCATGTATCCAATAACAATAACGCTGGTTTCCTTTAAGAAATTCGGAACTTCCGATAAATGATTTAATAAACTTTCTTGATTTCTCGTTTTTTAGTCTTGCCGCATCATCTTCTTCTAACAGCAGAAATCCTCCGTCATTTGGCATATTTCCAAAACTCATTTCAGCAACCTTAGAAATTGGCTTACTTCTTCCTGTAATAATAATATTGGCATAATCCAGTAAATAAGGGTTTATGTTTTTAGCTTCTTTTCTAATATTTCCTGCAAACAAAAACTTTTCCTCGTTTGAAGCGTTACGAAAACTTAGAATAATTACGGTAACACCTGCATTGCCTTTGGCATTGTTGGACCATTTGAAAGACTGATAAGCAAATCCAATTTCAATTTTATCGGAAATAAGATGTGGCCAAAGCAAAGCTACTTGCTCACCCTGACAAATTGAATTGGTAGTTACAAAGGCTACTTTTGCATTAAGCGCTTCTATGTAATCTTTTGCTTTGTAAAACCAACAGGAGATATAGTCCATATTATTGTATCCATTAATCCCGTGGAATACAATAGCCATATCCGTTTTTTGTTCTTTATCCTGCAACCTTGCCCCAAAATAAGGTGGATTACCTATGATATACACCTCATCTTCTTTTCCAATCGGGCAAACGTCTTTCCAATCTACACGGGCAGCGTTGCCCTGTACTATTTTACCAGCCTGTTTCAGGGGCAAAATGGGTTTGCTTTTTCCATAGCCTTCCAGGCGCTCATCAAATACCCGGTTCATCTGGTGCTCCGCCAGCCAAAGTGAGAGGATGGCCATTTCATGGGCAAAGTCGTCTAATTCTATTCCATAAAACTGGTTTAAGCCGATAGAACTTGTAAAAGCATCGGTAAACAACGGTATTTTTTCTAAAGCAATAAGCTGCTGAATGATTTTTATTTCCAGCACCCGCAGCTCTTTGTAGGTGATAATTAAGAAATTACCGCTGCCGCAGGCCGGGTCAAAAAATTTGATATTGGCAATGCGGGCAATCAGCTTTCTTAGCTGCGTGGCATTATTTTGATGCTTTTCAAATGCCTCATACAACTCATCCAGAAACAGGGGTTTAATGAGCTTTAAAATATTGGGCACTGAAGTATAGTGCATGCCCAGGTCGCTGCGGTATTCGGGTATCACCACCGCCTGTATCATAGAGCCGAAAATATCGGGGTTGATATCTTTCCAGCTCAGTTCGCCCAGTTCAACCAATATTTTTCGTGCTTTGGCAGTAAAAACTGGTGAATCAATTTTATCTTTAAACAAGCCGCCATTTACATAAGGGAATTTGGCCAGATAATTCGAAAAACCTTTGCCGCTTTCGGTATTCAGTCTTTCAAAAAGCCGGTTCAAAAACAAATGGGTATCGCTTCCGTTTTCGGCCGTATGCTGCACCAACGTATTGGTAAAAATGCTTTCTTCTTCAAATATTTCCGTATCCTCCGCAAAGAAGCAGAACAATAACCTTGACAGGAAGATATTCAGGTTATGTACGCTTTCTTTGGAATGGTATATGTCGTGATTTTCATTAATCAGCAAATCGTATAACTGTGCCATCTTGTAGGCTGCATTCCGGTCGGCTTCATTGTCGTTGGTAGAATGATACACTTCACTGCCTGCAAGCGGTAAGAAGAAATTGAAATACCTGGGTAATTCCTCAATGGGAATGTCTAAGTTTTTCCCCAGCTTCAGGTCTTTTGCTACCAGCGTTTTATAATCAGTAAGAATCGCGAAACGGGGCGTATGCTTCCCTATTCGTTCCTGCTTTGAAATAGTGTCAATGGAGCTAAGCAATTTTTTGGTCTCTTCCTTTTTGAAGAATATCTTTTTTTTGTACAGTATTTCACCTTCTATTTTTGAAAGGTTGAAATCACCATTTTTTAGCCGCGTAATGGAAGTCTTGGAAATACCATAGGCCAAAAGCAGGTCAAAAAGAAAGTTCTCTTTTGAAAAGTTTTCAAAAATGCGTTTTACGTTATTTTCTATCTCGTGGCTGTTCATTTTCTATATAGAGTTGAAATCTGCGACAAGCACAATGTAGCCTATCCGCTTTGATATTTTATACTGTTTCGCATAAAGATATAAAAACCATAACCCGGAGCAATTACGAAAAGCCACCAGTAATTGCTATAATGAATATTTTAAGGGAAATGGCGGGTGAATAATCGCTGCAAAGAATTACTTTCTCATTTATCGTAAATGCTTTATTTTGCTGAAATTCAATGGGAATATTAAGCACAACCATATCGCAACTGGCCCGTATGCGCCTGTGGCGTATTGAAGCATGGGTACAACACCCTATAGCATCACAGCGGGAGGTACTGCAGGACCTGGTTACCTCGGCACAGTATACGGAGTTCGGCCGCAAGTACAATTTTTCTTCCTTATTTTCTACACGCGACTTTAAAAAGGCAGTACCCGTACACGAGTACGACGACCTGAAACCTTATATACAGCGTATGATGGATGGTGAAGAAAATATTTTGTGGAATACGCCTATCCGCTGGTTTGCCAAAAGCAGCGGTACTACCAGCGATAAAAGCAAGTTCATTCCCATAAGCGAAGAAAGCTTAGAAGACTGCCACTATAAAGGCGCCAAGGATACGCTTACCATGTATTATAATTTCAATCCCGATTCGGACCTGTTAACGGGTAAGGGGCTAGTCATTGGCGGCAGCCATACGATAAACCAGCTAAATGAGGAGATCCATTATGGCGACCTGAGCGCTGTGCTTCTGCAAAATTCTCCTGCCTGGGGACAATGGATCCGTACGCCTGAGCTGTCTATTGCCCTGATGGATGAATGGGAAACCAAAATTGAAAAGCTGGCCGAAACCACTATTACAGAGAACGTTACTTCCATTTCAGGCGTACCCACATGGACGCTGGTGCTTTTTAAAAGAATACTGGAAATAACAGGTAAAAGCTGCATTGCCGAAGTATGGCCATCGCTGGAACTGTACATTCACGGCGGCGTTTCGTTTACCCCTTACCGCGAGCAGTTCAGAAAAATAATAGGAAAGGACATTTACTATATAGACAGCTACAATGCCAGCGAAGGATTTTTTGCTGCGCAGGATAAGCCGGGAGAAGAGGGTATGCTGCTGTATTTGGATCACGGCGTGTTTATGGAATTTATGCCCATTGAGGAATATGGAAAAAAAGATCCGCAAACCATAGGACTGAGAGCTGTAGAAACCGGTAAAAATTACGCCCCGGTGATCAGCACCAACGGAGGGCTGTGGCGGTATTTGCTGGGCGACACCATACAGTTTACTACCCTGTACCCTTTTCGCATTAAAATAACCGGGCGCTTAAAGCACTTTATCAATGCTTTTGGTGAAGAAGTGATTGTAGATAATACCGACAAAGCAGTTTCCATGGCCTGCGAAAAAACAGGCGCCATTGTAAATGATTATACTGCCGCCCCTGTTTACTTCAGCGATAATGGAAATGGCGCACACGAATGGCTGGTGGAGTTTGATAAGGAACCTGCCAGTCTGGATCATTTTACCTTTGAATTAGACAAAGCGCTGCAAAGCATCAATAGCGATTATGAAGCAAAGCGCTATAAAGACATTGCCCTTCACCTGCCCCTGCTTCACATGATGCCTAAAGGATTATTTAATGAATGGCTGAAAAGCAAGGGCAAGCTGGGTGGTCAGCATAAAGTGCCGAGACTGAGCAATGAACGAACGCTTATTGAAGAAATCCTCCGGTTCAAATTATAATACGTGACAGCGGAAGCCACACAATTTTATATTCTTTCTGTTATCTTGCAGCAATAATTCAGTAATATTCATGAAACTACTCAACAACAAAGTAGCTATTGTAACCGGCGCCGCCCGTGGCATCGGGGAAGCCATTGCACTAAAGCTTGCGGCACACGGCGCGCATATTGCCTTCACCTACGTGAGCAACAGCAGCAGCGAAAAAGCCGCCGCGTTGCAGGAAAAGCTGCAGGCGCTTGGTGTAAACGCAAAAGCCTATCAAAGCAATGCGGGCGATTTTGCGCAAAGTGAAACGCTGGTGAATGATGTGCTTAAAGCATTCGGATCCGTTGATATTTGCGTAAATAACGCCGGCATTTCAAAAGACAACCTGCTGCTCCGCATGTCGCCCGACCAGTGGGATGAAGTGATCAATACCAATCTCCGGAGTGTATTCAACATGACCAAACAGGTTATCCGCCCTATGATGAAAGCGAAGAGCGGCAGCATCATCAATATGAGCTCTATTATTGGCATTACAGGTAATGCCGGGCAAAGCAGCTACGCGGCCAGCAAGGCGGGCATTATCGGGTTCACCAAAAGCATTGCCAAAGAAATGGGCAGCCGTAATATCCGCTGTAATGCCATAGCCCCCGGCTTTATTGAAACCGATATGACCGGATATCTGAAAGAAGGCGATGCCGCAGATAAATACAAAAGCAGTATTCCCCTGGGCCGGTTTGGCACGGGAGGAGATATTGCGGATGTGGCATTATTCCTGGCAAGCGACTGGAGCAGCTATATAACCGGACAGACGATCAGTGTTTGCGGAGGATTGAATACTTAACGGCATTTTTTTTACTTCGCTTCTTCTTATATGCAACTCATCTTATACAGGCAACGTCTGTAAGAATATAAAATTGATTGCATATGAGATATTTCCTCTTACAATCTGATGACCTGCTGAGCAAAGGAACCAACATCGCCTCAAAATTTATTGACCTGGCCATTGCATACACGCCAAAGATCCTGGGAGCGATCATTTTTTTCCTTATCGGCAACTGGATCATTGGCCGACTGGGTATACTGCTTCGCAAAACCCTCACTACACGTAAGTTTGATCATTCCCTCCAATCCTTTCTGGTTTCCTTTTTTAAGATTACCTGTCAGGTTTTATTAGTCATTACTATTTTTGGGATACTGGGCGTAAATACCTCCTCGTTCGCGGCGTTAATTGTTGGTGCAGGCATTGCTATCGGCTCTGCGCTGAATGGCACGCTGGGTAATTTTGCAGGCGGAGTTATGATGCTGATATTCAAACCCTTTAAAATAGGTGATATTATTGAGGCACAGGGCGCAACCGGAGCCGTTACAGACCAGGGTGTATTTAATACTACCTTGCTTACACCCGATAATAAAACCGTTATACTGCCCAATGGACCGCTTTCAACCGGAGTAATTACCAATTTTAATACGCATGGTAACCTGCGGGTTGATCTGAGCCTGGCTATAGCACTCGATGTACCTGTAGAAAAAGCACGCACCGTAGCCATTGAAGCCATGTTAAAGCATCCGAAAGTATTAAAAGATCCCAAGCCCGAAGTAAGTGTATTGAAAATAGGAGACGGCATGACAACATTGGCCATTCGTCCTTATACTACGCAGTCTGATTACTGGGATGTATATTTTGGTGTACAGGAATCTGTAAAGGCTGCTTTTGATGCAAATGATATTGCCGCACCTATACCCCACAGACTTATTATACAAAAGCAATAAATGTTGATCACTAACACAGCGAAAGCTCCGCCTGTTTGCGGGGCTTATTTTTTGCCATATCCCGGCGTATCTTTGCAGCAGCAAATAAAACAACAATAATGAGCAAAAAACGCAAAGGCATCTTTACCGCCCTGATATGGCTTACAACAGCATTCGCCGGAACCGCATATGTTGCACCAGTTCCTTTAAACGTTCCAACAGACCTTATTTCGGCAATGGCTCAGCTTCGGCCTTTCACCGACACCGTGCATTACCCTGAAGAAAAGCATTTTAAAAATATACAACAGCTTACTTTTGGCGGCGACAACGCTGAAGCATACTGGAGCTATGATAGTAAGTATCTTGTATTTCAGCGTACTAACCCTAAGGAAGGATTGAACTGCGACCAGATATTTATTGGCAAAGTGCCCCGGCACGCCGGTGAAAAGTTCGAATATAAGCTGGTAAGCACAGGCAAAGGAAGAACCACCTGCCCCTTCTTTACCAAAGATGGCAAGCATATTATTTACGCATCTACGCACCTGGCGGCCGATAGCTGCCCGCCTATACCCGACCGGAAAAAATACGGCAACAGGTACATTTGGCCTTTATATAACAGTTATGATATTTTTATGGCCGACCTGGATGGAAATATCGTAAAGCAGCTTACCCATGCGAAAGGCTATGATGCAGAAGCCACCCTTTCACCCGATGGCAAAAAAATGATCTATACCAGCGATAAAGATGGCGATCTTGAGCTTTATATAATGGACCTGAAATCGGGAAAGGAAAAAAGAGTTACCCATACAATAGGATATGATGGCGGCGCGTGGTTCAGCCCCGATGGCAAAAAATTAATCTGGCGGGCTTCCCGTCCCCAAACAGAAGCGGAAGTAAAAGAATATAAGGAGCTGCTTGCCGAAGGCCTGGTGGCGCCTACCAATATGGAAGTTTGGGTGGCCGATGCAGACGGCAGCAATGCCCGGCAAATTACAGCATACGGACAAGCCAACTGGGCGCCCGCTTTTATGCCCGACAGCAAACACATCATTTTTGCCTCCAACCACGAATACAAAAGAGGGTTTCCTTTTAACCTGTATACCATTAACGGAGATGGCGGCAACCTGCAGAAAATAAGCCGCGACAAAGGGTTCGACGCTTTCCCCATGTTTTCTCCCGATGGTAAAAAAATTGCTTTTTGCAGTAACCGTAATAATGGCGGCACAAGAGATACCAATATTTTTATAGCAGATTGGGTAGAGTAAAAGTTAATTGGCCAATTGATCTCGTATTACATCTGCCAGGGTATGTATTACGCCACAAATACACGAATAAATCTATCAAAACACATTAAATATTCGTGTATTCGTGGCTATTTTGAATTGTATTCGTAAATCGGCCCGCCTGCGGGCTGCTGGAATTCGAGGCATAAGTGCTCATCATAAAAAGGCTTCATATTCGGCGGAGCCTTTCAGGGAATATTCACTTTTTCTCCCAGAAATTTTGGCTCAGCACCCGTTAAATAATCAATAAATACTTTTACCCTGGCTAATTTTTCCCGGAACTGCACTTTAAAGCCGCCGCGTGCATTCACATCTCTTGCATTAAAACCTATGGCAGCAATGCCTTCCCGCGAAGCGATATAAATGGCTCTTTCATTTTGAAATGGCTGTGAAATTACAGTTACGGAATCCTGTCCGAAAATGGCTTTAAGCCGAACCATGGAATCGAACGTTCTGAACCCGGCATAGTCGGAATAAATACAGGCAGAATCAATTCCCGCTTTCAGCAAATCCGCCCTCATTAATGCGGGTTCGTTATAATAAATGCTGCTGTTATCGCCACTGATAATAATGTAAGTGATCTTCCCCGCCTTTAGCAGCCGAACCGCTGCCTCCATGCGGTAGGTATAATAAGGATTTAAAAAACCTGCCACCAGGTATTTTGATGTGCCCGGTAATAACCCCGTTTTGTTGTACGGTATATCTTCAATAGTGGAATACAGTTTTCCCCTGGCCGCGTTTGTAATAGCCCGGTTACAGAAAAAAATAGCCAGCAGCACAATAGCCAGCAATGTCAGTAAAGAATATAATATGATCTTAACGCTACGCATAGGGGTTGAAATAACTGCCGGCTCCGGTGACCGGCCTGAAGCAAGATACAAAAATGGATGCAGGGGCTGCTGAATCAACTTTTCTTTACAAAGTGCTTAACAGTATTTTGGTCATAATAGCTGCATGTGCCTGCCCTTAGTTCAATCCATATTTTTGTATATAGCGCTCATACAGCTGTGTTTGTTTGCTGGTAAGGTCTGTCTGCCGCCCCTGTATAAAAGCATGGGTTATAATGCTGGTGCGCATATCTAATATATCGCCTTCGCTTATTATAATATTAGCATCTTTGCCTGCCTCAATGGAACCGGTTCTGGCGTCAATACCCAAAATTCTCGCGGTGTTCAAGGTAATGGCGCTCAGCGCTTCTTCTTTGGTAAGGCCAAAAGCCGCGGCCGTGCCCGCGTTAAAAGCCAGGTTGCGGTACCGGGCATTGTTGGCATTGTCATTCAGGGAAAACAATACCCCTGCTTTTTGCAGTATGGCTGGCGTTTTAAAGGGCTGGTCATAATCTTCATCTTCCGTAGCCGGCAGATGGTGCTCCGCGTTTAATATAACCGCTATATTATTTTCTTTCAGCAAAGGCGCAATTTGCCAGCTTGCTTCACCGCCCACAATTACCACATCGAACCCAAACTCTTTTACAAAATCAATGGCCAGCAGCATTTGCTTTACATGCCCGGCATGCACAAACAGCTTCTGGCTTTTATCAAAAAGTCCCTTTACCGCTTCCAGCTTAAGGTTGGTGGAAGCATGCGTGGTTTCCAGGAGGTAGGCGTGTGCCTCCCTGAAAAAATTTTTGATCTCTTCTGTTTTTTCCAGCGCCTGCCGCATTACCTCTTCCGGTTTAGCTGCAGTTGCCGTGGAAAAAGAAGGGAGGTTAAGATGTATACCATTATCCATTGCATACGCAGCATCTTCCCAGTTCCATGCATCTAACTGCACCACCGAAGAAGTGCCGCTGATGGTTCCGCCCTGCGGCACAGTATTGGCCAGTAAAATGCCATTGGCTTTGAGCACATTGATCATCGTTGAAGCCGCATTGTAGGCCACAATGGCACGGACGTTTGGATTGATATCGCCCAGCTCCCGGTAATCGTTGGACCCACGCACACTGCCCGAAATTTCTTTCAGCCCCAGGTCGCTCTGCGGAAGAATAAGCCCCGGGTATACCTGCTTACCTTTTGCATCCACAACCTTTACATCGCCCAGCGGAATAGCTATACCGGTTCCAACCCGAACGATCTTTCCATCCTTCACTTCTATAGTGGCATTTTCAAGTACCCGGCCGTTTCCCACGTGTACGGTACCGTTAGTAATAAACAATAATCCTTTATACGCTTTCGCAGGGTATACATTGTCCTGCGACCGGGCGCTAAACAGGAAAGTGAACATGGCTGCCAGGAAAACTATTTTTTTCATACCTGATTTTTTTAAATGAAGAAAGGAACCGGTACTACTGCAAGCTGCTATTATCATCGTGCCCGTGATCTTCGTTGCAGCTCAACGTGATATAAGTACTGGGTTTAAACGCGGCTACCGGTGATCCCGATTTCTTTTCTGCCACCATCTTCTGGATGATACGGTTACGCTCAGCCGAAATAACGCCGCGCAGTTGCCTGTCGCGCTCCAGGTCAAAATACATAATGCCATCCACTATTGTTTTCTCCGGTTTGGCATAAATGCTCAGGGGGTTGTCACTCCATAATACCAGGTCGGCATCCTTACCCGCTTTAATGCTCCCGGTGCGATCATCAATATGCAGCGCTCTGGCAGGGTTAAGGGTTACCATCTTCCATGCCTCCGTTTCAGGCACGCCACCATATTTTACGGTTTTGGCGGCTTCCTGGTTCAGGCGGCGGGCCATTTCCGCGTCATCCGAATTGATACATACATTCAAATCCATTTTTTGCATAACAGCCGCATTATAGGCAATGGCATCGGTTACCTCCACCTTGTAGCCAAACCAGTCGGAAAAGGTTGACACATTTGCGCCATGCGCCTTCATCTTATCCGCCACTTTATACCCTTCCAGTATATGCGTGAAGGTATTGATCCGGAAACCGAATTTTTCGGCAACCCGCATAGCATAGGTTATTTCACTCTGCACATAGGAGTGGCAGGTAATGAATCTTTTTTGATGCATAATCTCTACCAGCGCGTCCAGCTCAAGGTCTCTTCTTACCTTAGCGAAAGGATTTGCCGCCTGTTTCTTTTTTCCTGCTGTACTTACGGAGGCCTTTTTCAATGCATTCTCATAATCCACTGCCCGTTGAAAGGCGTCCACGAGCACCTGTTCCACACCCATCCTGGTATCGGGAAAGCGGTTGTTTGCAGATGAGGTGGTGCGTTTTACATTTTCACCTAATGCAAATTTGATGAAGGGGTCCGCGCCTTTGAACTTCAATCCCTCATCATCCGCGCCCCAGCGCAGCTTAATGAGGTGCGATTGTCCGCCAATGGTGTTTGCCGATCCGTGCAAAATCTGGGAAGAGGTAACCCCGCCGGCAAGCTGCCGGTATATGTTAATATCATCGGGGTTCAGGTTATCACCTATACGCACTTCCGAAGTAACAGACTGGGCGCCTTCATTAATGGAAGCCGTGGCAATATGCGAATGCTCATCAATAATACCTGCAGTAAGATATTTACCAGTACCATCAATGATTTTTGCCCCTGCGGCGGAAATATTTTTACCCACCTGTGCGATCTTTCCATCCTTTACGAGCACATCTGTATTGGCTACATTTCCCTCTGCTTCACCGGTCCATACCGTAGCGTTTTTAAAAAGCAGGGGCTCCGGTTTGGGTAATTCATTCCAGCCGTAACTACCAAAGGGATAGGTGATCTTTGCAAGAGGAGCTACATAGCTATGTTGTGCGCTGTCTGCTTTACCGACCGCAGGTTTAATAAAGCCCGCCGACCATAATAACGCGTTCCCTTCCGCATCTTCACCATTTCCTTTCCAGGTACTATCCTTATTCACCACACCGCTCAGCCGTATAACCGGTTTTGCGTTTTTGCCGGGTGTAAAGCTCAGGTTTACTAATTTGCCGTTAAAGCTGAATTTTGCCGGCAGGGTATCGGTATTGATGATACTGGCGGCACGAGGGCTTTTAACCTCCAGCGTATATATTACCTCTCCTTTTGCCGAATGCAATGCAAGCGCATACACGCCTTTTATATCTTCCCACTCCACATCCTGCACCGTATACTTTTCACCCTGCACCCAGTTTTGATATACGATAGTTTTTTCGTGGAAAACAGGGCCCGAAGTAATAAGGAAATTGGCCAGCTTGCCAGCTTCAATGCTGCCCACTTTGTTGTAAACGCCGAGGAGCGTTGCAGGTGTTTTAGTCAGCGCTTCTAATGCTTTCCGTTCACTCAGCCCGTTATCAATAGCGCTACGGATATTAGGCAAAAATTGTTTGGGGTCTTTTAAACCGGCAGGGGTTAAACAAAAAGTAATCCCGGCTTTTTCAAAAGCGGCGGCATTTACCGGCGCCAGCTCCCAGTGCTTTAAATCGTTTAATGAAACTAAGCGGGCATTGTCCGGATCTTCCACATCCATTGCCTGCGGATAGTTAACAGGCAAAATAAATGCTGCCCCGGTAGCCGCCATTTCTTTTATCCGCTGGTATTCATTACCGCCTCCTTTAATAATATATTGTACGCCAAATTCATCTCCTATCCTGTCTGCCCTTATATCGGCCCATTTGTCGCCGGCATCAAACACCTGTGGCAACGGCTGGTTATTGTTCCATGCCTGCAGGCTCAGGTTTACACCTTCGGCGGCCGGGTTATTTTTATACCAGGCCGCATCCAGGTAGGTTTGCCGCAATAAAGCAATGGCGCCCATTAAGCTGGTAGGATAGCTTTGAGTGGATGTGCCTTTACTGAAAGCATAATGAGCCGATGCTTTTTCTTTTATGATAACAAGGTTTTCTTTTTTATCTGCCAGCGCTACCAATGCTCCCGTTCCGCGGGCGATGCCATCCTTGCGGTGGGTTAGCGCTGCGCCAAAACCTATAGCGCGAAAGTCTTTTGCCTTATCGTTATCTGTAACAAACAAAGCGGCGGCATCCGCATCGGCCTTAATGGCCTCGTTCCATCCATAGGCGCCTTTTGTGTTTGAAGTTAACCGGGTAGGGGCGCTGTAACTAAATGCTCCCGTGGCGCTTTGCGGCAGAGGCATGCCATAATCGCTGTACATATCTATAAATGAAGGAACAATATACTTTCCCTTACAATCTACCACAACAGCATCTTTGGGAATAGCAACAGCGTTACCCACGGCTATGATCTTTCCCTTTTGTATAAGCAGGGAAGCGTTTTGCAGGGTAGTTTGCGCGTCCTGCACAATAGTGGCATTGGTAAAAATATAGGTTCCGCTGCGGTCATCGGCTACGCCATTTACCGGAAACGTTTGCTGGGCGCATACGCCCAGGGCGGCTGCACAGCAAAACAAGACAAGTATTATTTTTTTCATATGCAGATGCTTTATACATATATATGAGCAGGAAAGATAAGTTTAAAATTGTTTTTTACCACATCCGCCAGCGCGTTGCCGCAACGTATGAGTATCAAAGCCAGCGCCTGTTCTCTTACCCGTTATTCACCTGACCTTTTTGAAAAAAACCCTTGCCAGACCGGAAAACAAGCCTTCGGGTTACATCATTCATTCACTTTTACCGTTATTTCAATGAGAAAGTATTTATTGTTTACATTCATCGCAGCCACTTCTCTTTTTTCCTGTTCACAAAAAAAAGACGCTGATCATCAAACTACACATACCGATGTGCCCTACCTGCAGGATTACAGCATTAAATATAATATAGCCGACAGCGGTACTGCACTATACAAAGCATATGCCGACCGCAATGGCGTTATACAGATCCTTTCTTCCAAAGGTTTGCTGCATCCTTTTTCCGGCGCCATGCTCTATCCCGGAACACTGGTACCCGATGATACTTACCGCCCCATGAAGGATAAAAAAATTACCTCCATAGGCATATACCAGCACCAACTGGTATACCTTGATGATAAAGCCGTGCTCAGCAACGCATGGGCCGGCAGCTTGTATGTAAAACACAGCCTTACTAACGCTAAGGTTTTTGCAGGCGGCAGCGATTTTGATTTTTTGGTATCCGATGGCAGCGCCCTGCAATACCTTAAAAACACGCAGGTGCTGTGGGAAGGCAAAAGCACCGAACAGGTATTGGATATGATATTTGACAGCGCAAAGCATCGTTTCTTTGTGCTTACTCCCGCACAAATATTTTCTTTTTCTCCTGCAGATAAAAGTTATGCATCCTTCTTTACCGCAGACAGTATTACCTGCTTTACCCTGGCCAACGGCGGAAAGGATATAGTGGCGGGTACCCGTAATGGGTATATCGTTATAGATGCAGCTACCGGAAAGCAAAAAGGGGAAGTGAGCAGGAAGCTGCCATGGACGGAGCTTACCGCTATTACGGAAATAGACGGAAAGCTGTGGTTTGGATCTGCCAAAGGTGCTTTTATGCTGAAAGACGATGGTAAGTTCAATTATTACGCGTCTAAACGGTGGCTGCCTTCAGACGATGTGAAACATATTGCCAAAGGTGATGAAGGCAGCGTGCTGGTGCTCACCGGGGCGGGGCTGGGAAAGATCAGCTTTACCCAAATGACATTGGAGGAAAAAGCGGCTTTTTACGACAGGCAGGTGAGACTCAGGCATATGCGCAACGGGTTTAATGCCACACTTTCGGGCATGAAAGATGGGGACCTTGGTACCGGTCATATGGAAGATTCCGATAACGATGGGTTATGGACCTCCATGTATCTTGGCGCAGAAGCCTTCCGCTATGCAGTTACCAAATCACCCGAGGCATTACAAAACTGCCGCGAATCGCTGGATGCTATGGAAAGGCTTTACTCCGTTAATCCCGTAAAAGGATTTCCTGCACGGTCTTATGAAAGGAAGGGATACAGGCTCCACGATCCGGAAAGATGGATACCCGCTCCCGATCCGGAATGGGACTGGAAATCCACGACCAGCAGTGATGAAGCCATCGGCCATATTTTTGTTTTCGCTGTTTTGGCGGAACTGGTAGACGATGAGTCCATAAAAACACAATCCATAGCGCTGATAGATTCGCTGATGCAGCACGTTATTGATAATGATCTTTACCTGGTTGACTGGGATGGTAAACCCACGCTTTGGGGCAAATGGAACCCGGAATATGTGAATGCCAGGCCTAAAAATGTAGGCGACAGGAAGATCAATTCTTCCAATATCATCGCCATGCTTCAAACGGCTTATCACTTTACCAAAAAAGAGGTATACAAAGAAAAAGCCTTCGACCTGATGAACAACCACGGTTACCTTGAAAACCTGATGCGGCCAATGAAAGAGGTTGGTCATGCCCCCGAAGATGCCGACGACTGGAGTAAAATGCTGTCGGAAGGATGGAATCATTCAGACGATGAAATGTATTTCCTGGGCTACTGGGGCTTATACCGCTATGCTTTTAATGATACCCTGAAAGAAAAGTATAAAGAAGCCATCATTGATCACTGGGAAATAGAAAGACCCGAGAAGGAGGGCGCATGGAATATTTTTACCGCATTAACAGGTGCAAAGGCGTTTGATTTGAAAGAGGCTGTGTGGTACTTACAGGAATACCCCTTAGATATGATTGGCTGGTCGGTGCGCAACAGCGAAAGAAAAGATATAGAGCTGATAGCGCCCAATTTCCGCGGACAAACAACCACGGAAGTGTTACCGCCCGATGAGCTGGATATCAGCAGGCATAATGGCAACCGGTTTGATCTGAATGGCGGCCGCAACGGCACCAACGAATACAGCGCAGGTGATATATGGCTGCTGCCTTACTGGATGGCACGTTACTTAGAAGTGATCAGTGCGCCAGGCAATAAATAAGCTTCATCATTAAGCTGGCTAAAATACGGCAAATGAAAAAATGGCTACCGGCAGGCATAGCTGCCCTGGGGTTGGTTTCCTGTTTGCAGAAACGGCCGGAACAAAACCAGCATGAACAGGCATATACCGATGCACCCTACCTGCAGGATTACAGCATTAAATACAATATAGCCGACAGCGGTACTGTATTATATAAAGCATATGCCGACCGCAATGGCGTTATACAGATCCTTTCTTCCAAAGGTTTGCTGCATCCTTTTTCCGGCGCCATGCTCTATCCCGGAACACTGGTACCCGATGATACTTACCGCCCCATGAAGGATAAAAAAATTACCTCCATAGGCATATACCAGCACCAACTGGTATACCTTGATGATAAAGCCGTGCTCAGCAACGCATGGGCCGGCAGCTTGTATGTAAAACACAGCCTTACTAACGCTAAGGTTTTTGCAGGCGGCAGCGATTTTGATTTTTTGGTATCCGATGGCAGCGCCCTGCAATACCTTAAAAACACGCAGGTGCTGTGGGAAGGCAAAAGCACCGAACAGGTATTGGATATGATATTTGACAGCGCAAAGCATCGTTTCTTTGTGCTTACTCCCGCACAAATATTTTCTTTTTCTCCTGCAGATAAAAGTTATGCATCCTTCTTTACCGCAGACAGTATTACCTGCTTTACCCTGGCCAACGGCGGAAAGGATATAGTGGCGGGTACCCGTAATGGGTATATCGTTATAGATGCAGCTACCGGAAAGCAAAAAGGGGAAGTGAGCAGGAAGCTGCCATGGACGGAGCTTACCGCTATTACGGAAATAGACGGAAAGCTGTGGTTTGGATCTGCCAAAGGTGCTTTTATGCTGAAAGACGATGGTAAGTTCAATTATTACGCGTCTAAACGGTGGCTGCCTTCAGACGATGTGAAACATATTGCCAAAGGTGATGAAGGCAGCGTGCTGGTGCTCACCGGGGCGGGGCTGGGAAAGATCAGCTTTACCCAAATGACATTGGAGGAAAAAGCGGCTTTTTACGACAGGCAGGT